>Ga0209830_10002081_pt1 | contig 16485 bp, 20 predicted proteins | sample ArcticOcean_MG_C_12_FD_187439 | JGI IMG/M metagenome (GOLD analysis project Ga0209830, IMG submission 187439) | Marine microbial communities from western Arctic Ocean - ArcticOcean_MG_CB8_130 (SPAdes) (version 2) | ecosystem: Environmental > Aquatic > Marine > Oceanic | place: Arctic Ocean...
TCTCAATATATAATAATTGGGAAGAATTGTTAAAGCATGCTTCCTACACATTAATTGAAATTTTAGCTTCTCTTTTTATAGGATCCTTTATTGGAATAACTACTGCGTTAATAATATCCTCTTCTGCCAAACTAAAGCTATGGATAATGCCAATATTATTAGCAAGTCAATCTATCCCTGTTTTTGCACTAGCTCCTTTATTAATATTATGGCTTGGTTATGGAATGATAAGCAAAATAGTCATTGGTGTTTTAATTGTTTTTTTTCCAATAACATCTAACTTTACTGACGCATTAAACAAAGTCCCTCAAGAGTTAATTGATGCTGGAAAAACTATAGGCTTTAATAAATCTAAAATTTTTTGGAAAATAAAAATACCTGCCTCTTTACCAGGGCTATGTTCTGGCATAAGAGTTGGGGCCTGCTTTGCTCCTATAGGAGCAGTAGTAGGCGAATGGATTGGAGGAAGCACAGGCTTAGGTTCATTTATGATTTATAGTAATGCCAGACTTCAAACTGATAATATGTTTGCTGCTTTATTAATTTTAATTTTTATAACTATAACCCTTTATAGAGTTACAGATAAAATACTTAGTAAGTACGTTTGGTGGAAATAGTTTAAAATAATTATTGATTTTTTTTTTATATTATTAAGAATGGGTTTTGCCGGGGGTGCACGACGGTCGTCTTGCTGAGAATTTAACCCTTATAACCTGATCTGGCTAGAACCAGCGTAGGGAGATGCAATATGCATATAATATTTAAATTAATACTAACAACTTTCTTAACACTTTCACTAAATTTTGCTTATGCAAAAACTGAAAAATTAACAATTGGACTTGATTGGTTTATTAACCCAGATCACGCCCCCATTATAATAGCTGAACAAAGAGGATATTTTAAAGAAATGGGCCTAGTGGTTGAGATGATAGAACCAGCCGATCCAAATGATCCTCCAAAATTAGTTGCAGCAGGAAAGTTAGATTTAGCAATATCTTATCAACCTCAACTTCATATTCAAGTTGATCAAGGTTTGCCAGTAGTAAGAGTTGGCACCCTTGTAAGCGTTCCCCTCAATGCCTTAGTTGTTTTAAAAAATGGACCAATTAAATCAATAGCTGATCTAAAAGGTAAAAAAGTAGGGTTCTCAGTTGGAGGATTTGAAGAAGCTTTACTCTCAGGAATGCTTGAAAAATATAATTTAAAAATGTCTGATATAGAGTTAATAAATATTAACTTTTCATTGTCACCTGCATTAATTGCAAAAAAAGTAGATGCTGTTATTGGTGCATTCAGAAATTTTGAACTTAATCAAATGGATATAGTTGGGCATCCTGGAAGAGCATTCTACCCTGAAGAACATGGTGTTCCAATATATGAAGAATTAATTTATATTTCAAACATAAAGAATAGGAATAATCCTATTTTTGATAAATTCTTTAAAGCTATTCAAAAAGCAACTTTAACAATGATTAATGATCCAATTTCTTCATGGAAGGATTTTTCTTCATATAGAAAAGGACTTGATGATGAATTAAATAAAAGAGCTTTTAAAGATACCATTAGTCGTTTTGCTCTTAGACCTCAAGCTCATGATTTAAAAACATACGAAGAATTTGCGAACTTCCTAAAAGATAAAGGTATTATAGAAAAAAGTATAAAAGTTGAAAATTATGCAAAACCTTAAATGTTTTAAAAACTTCTATTGATATTAAACCTAACTTTAGTTAAAAATTATTATATTATTTTTTAATATAAAGTTAGGTTTAAATATAATGAAATCATTGGCTCTTTTTATTATATTAATGTTTCTTTGGCTTTTAATGTCTGGTCACTATACTTTTCTTATTACTAGCCTTGGGATTGCTTCTTGCCTTTTATGTGTTTTTTTAGCCAAAAGAGCTAATCTTATTGATGATGAAGGCCTTCCTGTATCTTTTTTTCCAAGAATAATAAGTTACTTACTGTGGCTATTTAAAGAAATAGTTATCTCAAATTATAGTACCGCTAAAACTATAATAAATGGCAAAATTGATCCTGAAATATTTACTATTAAATCTTCGCAAAAAAGTGAAGTAGGAAAAGTCACTTATGCAAACTCAATTACATTAACTCCAGGAACAGTTGCAACTCAAATAAAAGATGACATATTTGAAGTTCATGCTCTAAATTCAGATTTTGGCGATGATGTAAGAAATGGAGAAATGGATAAAAAAGTTTTATGGCTAGAGGGTAAAAAATAATGTTTTTGGCAGCCCTTATAGCTTGTGCATTTTCAAGTATTTTAATTCTAATAAGAGCTATTTTAGGAAAAACCACTTTTGATAGGGTGCTAGCTTTAAATAGCTTAGGCACTATAATTGTTATAGGGATTGCTTTGCATGGGTTTTATATGGATAGACCAGAATTTATTGATATAGCTATCGTTTACGCATTAATAAATTTCATAGGAACTATTGCTGTATTAAAGCTTTTTAGTTCAGGTTCATTAGGGAGTTTCAAAAAATAATGGATTTAATGAAAGATATAATCACTGGAATTTGTTTTTTTATTGGCTCTTTATCGATTATTATTGGAGCATGTGGGTTAATAAAATTTCCTGACGTTTTTTCAAGAGTTCATGCTGCTGGAATGATTGATACAGGGGGAACAGCATTCTTCTTATTAGGCATGATGGTTCAAACGGGATGGTCTCTTATTACTGTCAAATTATTATTAATCGGTATTTTTATTTTTTTTACCAGCCCTGTTTCAAGTCACGTAATCGTCAACTTAGCTCGTCAAAAAAAAATAATTCCTTTTGGAAGAAAGATTGGAAAGCTTCTATGAATATAGAATTAATAATAAATGCTTTTTTAGTAACTTTAATGTTAGGCATTGCAATGTCTCTTCTTAAGACTAGAAGTGTTATTTTTACTGTTATTTTAACAAGCGCGTATTCTCTTATAGCTGCTCTAATGTTTATAACTCTTGATGCCGTTGATGTTGCCTTTACAGAAGCTGCTGTAGGAGCTGGAATATCTACAATATTATTTTTAGCAGCAATGGCTTATTTACCAAGAGAAGAAGAAAAAAGAATAAATAGTCAGCTTATACCTGCATTATCATGCATTGTTTTAGGAGCAATATTAATTTGGTGTAGCTTTGATTTACCTGAAATAGGGTTAGCATCATCGCCAATTCATCTTCATCTAGCACCTGATTATATAATTGGATCAAAGAATGACATTGGTATTCCCAATGTTGTAACTTCAATATTAGCTAGTTATAGAGGGTACGATACTTTCGGTGAAGTCATTGTCATATTTACTGCTGGAATAGCTGTACTCACTTTGTTACAAAACGTAAAAAAAGAAAAAAAGAATATAAAGAAAAAAGATATTAAAAATGTATAAAAATCCAATCCTAAGAGTTTGCACTAAAATACTATTTGCACCAATTATTCTCTTTGGTTTATATGTTCAGTTTCATGGTGATTATGGTCCAGGAGGAGGTTTTCAGGCAGGTGTAATTGTAGCTAGTGCTTTTATTCTTTACTCGATAGTTTTTGGATTAAATGAAGGTCAAAAGCTTCTACCACCTAATGTTAATTTGGTTCTTTTAGCTTTTGGAGCATTTCTATATGGCGCAGTTGGTTTTACAACAATGTTAATGGGCGAACCTTTTTTATCGTATAATATACTAGGAGAAAATTCTCAAGCTGGACAACATCTTGGAATTTTAATTATAGAATTTGGAGTTGGCTTAACGGTATGTAACGTAATGATTGCACTTTTTAATTCATTTGCTGGCTATCAGCCAAATCAAGGTTCATGAAATGATTACTTCAGCCATGGGTATTTGGAATTATTGGATTGTTTTTATATTAATGATGATAGGACTATTCATTGTTATAGGTAGAAAAAACCTTCTTAAGAAAATAGTTGGATTAACAATCTTTCAAACTTCTGTGTTTTTACTTTATATAACATTTGGAAAAATTACAGGAGGGACAGCTCCAATATTGACTGAAAACTCTTCAACTATTTATTCTAACCCATTGCCTCATGTTTTAATACTTACTGCTATTGTTGTAGGAGTTGCAACAACGGCACTTGCTTTGGCTCTTGTTGTCAGAATTAATTCAATCTATGGAAGTATTGAAGAGGATGATATATCTGCGCATGATTTAATTGACTATCATGATCAAAATAATACTCTCAAAAAATCAACATTGCAGAATAGTAAATGATAGATATTTTTATAAACAATCTACCTATTTTAATTGTTACTGTACCTTTAATGATGTCTTTATTTGTTGTTCTTGTTACAAATAGCCATCTAAGCTTTTTGTTAACGCTAGCTACAACTTTTATCACCTTTTTAATTGCTATTCTTCTTTATCAAGAGGTTCAAAGTTATTCTTCAATATCCTATGCATTAGGCAATTGGTTGCCACCATTAGGAATTGAGTATGTTATTGATCACGTTTCTATCATCCCAATTATAATTATTAGTGGAATTGGCTTTTTAGCTACTTTGTTTGCTTATAAAATTATGCCTTCAGAGTTAAGTGATAGTTCAATTTCTAAAACTTATGGTTTATGGCTTCTAGCTATTTCTGGTCTTATTGGATTAGTCACAACCGGTGATGCATTTAATCTTTTTGTATTCTTAGAAATATCTTCATTAGCTTCAGTTGCCCTAGTGGCAATGGGAGCTAAACAAGATAGGCAAGCATTAATAGCTGCTTATAATTATTTAATAATTGGTGCAGTTGGAGCAACTTTTTATGTAATTGGTGTTGGGTTATTATACGCAATAACAGGTACATTAAATTTGGCTGACATCACCAGTAAACTAGCTCTAATGGAAGATAATAGAGCTCTAATTGCAGGTTTTGGATTTATGGTTGTTGGCATAATGATAAAGGCTGCAGTATTTCCTTTGCATATTTGGCTTCCTAGGGCATATGCTTATGCCCCTTCGGCAGTGTCTATACTTCTTGCAGCAACAGCAACTAAAGCGTCTCTTTACATTCTTGCTCGTATTTTGTTTTCTGTTTTTTTACCCTCAGAAAATATAGTCAGTTTTACCCTTACATATATAATACTACCTTTATCAGTATTTGCTATGTTTGCAGGAACAATAATGGCAATTTACGAAAAAGATATAAAAAGATTATTAGCTCATTCATCAATAGCTCAAATTGGTTATATTACCCTTGCATTTTCTATAGGTACGAAATCAAGTGTTGCGGCTGGTTTTATTCATATGTCAAATCATGCTTTAATTAAAGGTGGTTTGTTTATGGCCATAACATCAATTAGTTATTATATCCAAAAAAGAGTTACTATTGAGAACTTATCGGGACTAGGAAAGGCAATGCCAATTACTTTTTGTTGCTTTATTATTTGTTCTCTTAGTTTAGCAGGACTTCCTTTAACTGCAGGTTTTGTTTCAAAATTATATCTCATTAAATCAGCAATATCTTCTGAAGGTTTATGGTTAAGCTTTATGATATTATTTAGTTCCGCTTTATCTTTAATATATTTATGGAAAATGATCGAAGCTTTGTGGTTAAGTCCATTAAATAAACAAGATATAAAGATCAAAGAAAAGCCCGTTATTTATACTTCATTATTATTAATCACTTTTTTAAATATTTATTTTGGATTAGACGCCAGCTTAATAGTCAATAGTAGTTTTAACGCATCTAATTTGCTCCTGGGGATAAATAAATGATCTCTATAGAAAATTATATTTTATTAACAATCATCAGTCCTTTGTTAGTTAGTATACTAACCCCTTTTTTATCAAATAATGTATTTTTAAGAGATTTAATTGGGCCTTTAGGTGGAATTTTTAGCTCTTGGGGGGCAATTGAAATAGCTAGATCTGTTCTAAATGGAACACAGCCATCAATTGAAATTTTTCAAATTGCTGAAGGTTTAACAATTAATTTCAATATTACTCCTTTGGGAGCAATATTTGGAATAGTAGCTTCATTTCTATGGGTCTTTGCAGCTATTTATTCTGTGGGGTATATGAGAGGTAATAAAGAAAAAAACCAAACGAGGTTTTTTTCTTTTTATGCAGTAGCTATACACGCAGCGTTATGTATAGCTTACTCAGGAAATTTATTAACATTATTTATTTTCTATGAAATTTTAACTTTTTCTACATATCCACTTATCACTCATAAACAAGACGAAGTTGCTAAAAAAGCTGGTCGTATATATATGACCATTTTAGTTGGTTCATCAATATTATTATTATTACCTGCCATTATATGGGTATGGGTTACAACTGGGACACTTGAAATGTCTCAGAATGGCATTTTAAGTGGAAAGCTTGATCCAAAATATGCTCCTTATTTGCTTATGATGTTTGTTTTTGGAATAGGTAAAGCTGCAGTAATTCCTCTTCATAGCTGGCTTCCAGCTGCAATGGTTGCACCAACGCCCGTGTCAGCACTATTACATGCAGTCGCTGTTGTTAAGGCAGGTGTGTTTACAATGTTAATTGTGTTAACAAATGTTTTTGGGATTCAATACCTTGCAGACACAGGGTCTTCTAGATGGTTAATTGGGTTGGCGTGCATAACTTTAATATCAACTAGTATCATAGCTATATTTAAAGATGATTTGAAAGCTAGACTTGCCTATTCAACCATAAGTCAACTTTCATACATTACATTAGGTGGAGCTTTAGCATCATCATATGCTGCTCAAGGAGCAGCACTTCATATAGTCACTCATGCAGCTGGAAAGATTACATTGTTTTTTGTAGCAGGTGCCATTTATGTTGGAGCACATATTTCTAAAATATCAGAATTAAATGGACAAGGTAAATCAATGCCTTTTATTTTTCTGGCATTTTTTATTGCTTCTTTATCTATTATTGGAGTTCCTCCAATGGGTGGTTCTTGGAGCAAACTTTTTTTAATGATGGGTGCCGTTGAAAGTGATTATTTATTTGTTATAATTGTTTTATGTATTTCAACTATATTAAATGTATATTATTTAATGGAAATACCTGCCAGAGCATTCTTTTCAAAGAAAAATAAAAATATAGATATAAAAATACCTAATTTAATGATTATACCAACTATGATTACATGTCTTTTTACAATAATTTTATTTTTTTATATTGAGCCTTTTAAAAATTTAACTTTGTTGATGGTAGGTAAATAATGAAATCAGTTATAAAAAAGTTTGGGAAAATTAATTCTTTTGTTCTTTTTTTATGCTTTCTGCTTTTAGTTCTAGAGCTAATAGGACATAGACATGGTGAAACTAATATAGAAGATTTAATGTTTTTTCCTGCATTTTTTGGTTTTTTATCTTGTATCATAATTTTTAAAATAGGAGTGAGCTTGAGATCATTCCTTATGAAGGATGAGGATTATTATGATAGATAATTTTCCTCCAGGCTTTGTAATGGTTTTAGGTGCTTTATTAATTCCATTTCTACCACACATTATTAAACAAATTTATATGATGATTTTAATTTTAATATCAGCATATGGATTAACTCTAGGGTTTGGAATTCACTCAGTTATTAATATAATGGAATTTGATTTTATTTTATTTCAAGCTGACAAGCTAACTTTTCCATTTGCTATCATATTCCATATAGCTGCAGCTTTAAATGTTATCTATGGAGCTCATGAAAAAGATTGGAAACAACATGTTGCAATAATGAGTTATAGTGGAGCAGCAATTGCTGCAATTCATGCTGGAGACCTTCTTACATTATTTGTTTGGTGGGAAGCTACAGCATTCACATCTGTTTTTTTAATTCTCGCTGGCAATACAAATAGATCTTATAAAGCTGCAATTAGATACATTTTAATTCAAGTTACCTCAGGAATGTTTTTATTAGCAGGTGCCATTATTTTATTAGTAAATGATGGAAGCGCTATCCTTACTAAATTTGATATTAACTCGTTATACGGGCAATTAATTTTTATTGCATTTGGCATTAAAGCGGCATTTCCTCTGTTAAATGGATGGTTACAAGACGCCTACCCTGAATCAACTGCAATTGGAACAGTAGCATTATCCACTTTTACAACTAAATTAGCTATTTTCTGCTTTGCTAAATGCTTTGCAGGTGTTGAAATTCTAATTTTCATTGGTGCCTTAATGACGTTTTATCCAATTTTCTTTGCGGTCATAGAAAATGACTTGAGAAGAGTGCTAACATATAGTCTTAACAACCAATTAGGTTTCATGATAGTTGCAATTGGAATAGGAAGTGAGTTAGCCATAAATGGCGCTGTAGCTCATGCTTTTGCTCATATTTTATATAAAGGATTACTTTTTATGGGAATGGGAGCCGTTTTATATAGAGTTGGAACATGCAAGGCATCTGAACTAGGTGGTTTGTTTAAATACATGCCTATTACTGCTGTTTGTACAATCATTGGAGCAATATCTATCTCTGCCTTTCCGTTATTTAGTGGATTTGTAGCAAAGTCGTTGATTATGTCAGCATTAGGTAAAGAAGGTTTAGTATTTGTCTACTTTATGCTTTTATTTGCATCAGCTGGCGTTTTACATCACTCTGGAATCAAGATACCATTTTTTGCATTTTTTGCTCATGAAAGTAAAATTAAAACTAAAGAAGCACCTATAAACATGATAATAGCAATGGTTATAGCTTCAATACTTTGTATAGCTATTGGAGTTTTTCCTTCTGTTTTTTATCAAATTCTACCATACGAGATATCTTATCAACCATATGATTTCAGCCATGTCGTAGGACAACTTCAGTTGTTAATGTTTGCAGCCTTGGCTTTTATTTGTTTATGGCATTTTAAGATATATCCACCAGAACTAAATTCTACTGTTTTAAATAGTGACTGGATATATAGAAGAATGATCCCACTTTTTATAATACCTTGTATAAATTTTAGTAAAAAAATAACTAATGAAATTAAAATAATTTTTTACTTAGTTTTATTAAAAATAAAAATATTTTTTGCGAACTATATGATTAGGAATAAAGTTTTTGATAGAGAAGTTGGTCAGGACACTTTGATTATCATCCAAGTTTTTGCCATTGTTTTAATATTTTTGTTTTTTTTGTATTATACTAGCTTTACAAGTTAATTTATTAAATGGAGATATAAATTAAATGGAGATGACTGGAGAACATGAAATTCCTGCAAATATATCTGAAGTTTGGAAAGCATTAAATAACCCAGACATACTTAAAAAATGTATCCCTGGTTGTACTGAATTAGAAGCTATAGATTCTCAACATTTAAAAGCAACTATAGCCCTTAAAATTGGGCCTGTATCTGCTAAATTTAAAGGTGAGGTTGAGTTAAGTGATATTATAGAACCTCAAAGCTATAGGATTTACGGAGAAGGAAAAGGTGGTGCAGCAGGTTTTGCAAAAGGTGGCGCAAACGTAAAGCTAGAAGAAATAGACGAAAATAACACAGTATTACGTTATGAAGTAGATGCAAAGATAGGTGGTAAGTTAGCTCAACTAGGTTCAAGGTTAATTGATTCAACTTCTAAAAAATTAGCAGGAAAGTTTTTTGATAATTTTGTTAAAATATTTGAAAAAACTGAAGAAAAAATTTAATTTATTAATAAAAGGATAATCAAATGAAAAAAGAAAAAACAAAATTACCTGATGGGATACCAGAAGAAAATGTTTATGATAACACTCATATAATGATTTATGTTTTTTACGCTATTGCTGTTGGAAGCGTTATTCTGTTATTGGTAAATCAATAGTTGAACAATTTATCTATATACCAAGAAAAAATTTTAACTCTTGCAAATCAAAATAAAAGTACTGCCCATATTGAAGATTTTAATTGCTCTTACGACATGAAAAATCCAATGTGCGGTGATGAGGTAAAAGTAAGAATAAAGATTTTACAAAATAAAATAGAAACAATTTCAGCTATAGTTAGAGGATGTGCTTTATGTGAAGCGTCAGCTGGTTTAGTTGTAGAAACTTTTTCGAAAAAAAATTTACCTGATATAAAATTTCTAGAAAATTTTAAATATTGGTTATGTGCCTTGGATCAAGAATTACCAACAAACCTTCCAGAGGGAATAAAGGTTTTTCAACCAATAAGAGAAATTACAAATAGGCATACTTGCATTACGATGCCTTTCGAAGCAACTATCAAATCAATTAATCAATTTAATAAGGAAATTTGATATTAATCAGGTGAAACAGAATATTTTCCAAAAAGGACAAGAAGTCCAACCAAAATAACGGGATATGAAATTAATAAAATAAGACCTACATCAGGATTCATTTGTTTTACCTTTTATTTTTTAATAGTTATTAAAGTATAATTTTAATTTATAAATAAAATTTAAAAAAATACTAGCATGACAACGTCTTTTTTTGTTAAATATTATAAAAAGTTTAAAGGAATTATATATGTCTGATAGAGAAATAATGGAATATGACGTTGTTATTGTTGGCGCCGGGCCAGCAGGACTCTCTACAGCCATTAAATTAAAGCAATTAAGCTCTAAAAATAATAAAGAAATATCAGTTTGTGTTATTGAAAAAGGCTCTGAAGTTGGAGCTCACATTTTATCAGGTGCAGTTATTGAAACTAAAGCTCTTGATGAACTAATTCCAGATTGGCAAACAAGAAATTCTCCGATAAAGACGAAAGCAACATCTGATAAGTTTATGTACTTAACAGAAAACAAGTCTTTTCGACTACCTACTCCTCCACAAATGCATAATGATGGCAATTATATAATTAGTTTAGGTGATTTTTGCAAATGGCTGGCGGAAGAAGCTGAAGCACTTGAAGTAGAAATTTATCCAGGATTTTCAGCATCTGAAATTTTATATGATAAAAATTCAAACGTAGTAGGCGTTGCAACATGTGATATGGGAAGATTAAAAGATGGAAGCCAAGGTCCAAACTTTGAACAAGGAATAGAGTTAAGAGCTAAACAAACAGTTTTTTCAGAAGGTTGTCGTGGACATCTTGGAAAAATTTTAATGAATAAGTTTGATTTAAATAAAAATAACGATCCTCAAACTTATGGAATAGGTATAAAAGAACTATGGGAAATAGACCCAAAAATGAGTAGTCCAGGTAGTATTATTCATACAACTGGATGGCCACTTAAACCTGATACTTATGGCGGCTCTTTTTTATATCACCTTGATGATAATAAAGTTTCAATTGGGTTTGTTGTCGGACTTGACTATAAAAACCCTTACTTATCTCCTTATATGGAGTTTCAAAGATTTAAGCATCACCCAGATATTATGAAATATTTAGAGGGTGGAAGAAGAATTAACTATGGAGCCAGAGCTTTAAATGAGGGTGGAGTTCAATCTTTACCAAAACTAACTTTCCCTGGAGGTATGTTCGTTGGGTGTGAAGCAGGTTTTTTGAATGTTCCTAAAATAAAAGGAACACATCTAGCCATGAAATCTGGAATTTTAGCTGCAGAATCTATCTTTGAACATATTGACAATAAAATTGAAATTACTAATTTTTCAGATGCTATAAAAGATAGTTGGTTATGGACTGAATTATATAAAGTTAGAAATATCAGACCTTCATTTAAATGGGGTTTCTGGAAAGCCTTGTTATACAGCGCAATTGATACTTATGTATTTAGAGGGAAAGCACCTTGGACACTTAATCATCATGGAACAGACCATACAAGTATTGAAAATAAAAAAAATCATGAAAAAATTGAATACCCTAAACCAGATGGGATAATAAGTTTTGATAGATTAACAAATGTATCTTTTTCTGGAACTAATCATGAAGAAAATCAACCTTGTCATCTTACACTGAAGGATGAAAACACTCCAATTGTTATCAATCTTGAAAAATATGACAGCCCAGAGACCCGTTATTGTCCAGCGGGAGTGTATGAAATAGTAATTAATGATAACAAACCACAATTGCAAATTAATGCACAAAATTGTGTTCATTGTAAAACTTGTGATATTAAAGATCCAACTCAAAACATTAATTGGATAACGCCTCAAGGTGGTGGTGGCCCTAATTATCAAGGCATGTAAATTTTTATTAAAAACAATATCCATTTATTAAATTAAGTGTTACTTATTAATTAGTTAATTTAACATGATAACTAATTACTAGAAAGGTACACAAAATTGAATCAATCTATTATTGGTATATTATGGATGGTTCTTACAACAATACTTTTTGTAGCTGTTACAGCTACTGTAAGATTTCTAGAGGGTGAAGTCCCTGCTCCTCAAGCAGCTTTTCTTAGATACCTAATTGGCACATTACTATTAACTCCAGCATTAGTAACATTAATTAAAGTTAAACCAGAAAAAGCTTTAATGAATAAATTTATCTTACGAGGGTTAGTCCACTCTATAGGAGTAACTATGTGGTTTTATGCAATGTCTGTAATGCCTGTTGCAGAAGTGACAGCGATTGGTTTTCTAACCTATATCTTTGTATCAGTTGGAGCATCTATTTTTTTAAAAGAAAAATTACATAAACATAGATTGAGTGCCATTTTAATTTCCTTTATTGGTGCATTAATTATTTTAAGACCAGGTTTCAAAGAAATAGGAAATGGTCAAATAGGAATGTTAATTGCTACTATTGTTTTTACTGCCTCATATTTAATTGCTAAAATTGTATCAAAAGAAAGATCATCTTCTGAAATAGTTGCAATGCTATCAATATTTACAACTATTTTTCTATTTCCGTCAGCAATATATGTTTGGGAACCTTTATCAATAAAAGCATTTTTAGTTCTAACTTTGACGGCTGTGATTGCAACTGTTGGACATATTACCATGACTAAGGCTATAAAATTAGCTCCTATGGTTACAACTCAACCTATATTGTTTCTTCAGCTTGTGTGGGCGTCTATGGTTGGCTTCTTTTTGTTTGATGAAAATGTTGATCCTTTTGTGATAATTGGAGGAACAATAATTATGATATGCGTTTGCTATGTTGCTTATAGAGAACATAAACTTGGAAAAATAATAACAAACGATGCTTTACAAAAAGTAATTTAAAACAATTAAAAAAATAGACCCAAAAATTGTTAAAGCAGCCGTAGCTATTAAATTTGGTCCAACAATCAACTTTAAAATTGGAATTTTAAAATTTTCAGATGTTGTTAATACTGAAAGAGAAGTAAAGCTACTAGCTGTTCCAGCACACCATCCTATTAAATGAGCTTGCATTAAAAATGCAGCTTCCCACGGAGATAAAAGAGGTCCAAATAATGATAAGATTGGAGCAGACGTAATAATAGGATGAACTCCTAATAATGAAAAAATCCAAACAACTATTGGTAAAAACATTATCATTAACCAAAAAGGAAAATCATCTCCAATATTTGTTGTAATAAAGTGTTGTATTTCTATTGATCCACTTAATAAAGAGCCTACAAACATAGATACTGAAATTAAAAGCATCTCATCGCCTGAATTTTTTATTAAATTAGTAAGATTTTTGAGTATTGAATTTCCAGTCTCTGGTCGCCTTATAATTTGTATTATCACTAGAATAGGAATTACAATGACGATTGCACTTAAAGCTGTTTTATTAAAAACATAACCAACAAATAACACTGATCCTGCTAATATTAATAACCTAGAAAATATTGGCTTTACACAAGACAAAGATTCTAAAAGATATTCAAAAGTTAGCTTGCCTATAAAAAACTTCATGCTTATTAGATTGAATAAAATTGCAATTATTAAACCAAATGAAATACCGATCCAAGCTGAGTTAATAGGAAGATAAAGTTGACCAACAGCAAAACTAACAAAAAAAGGAGACCATAAAACAGCAGTGTTCATACCTCTGATAGATGCCTCTCCAGCAGCTTGTCTAATTTTTATTTTTGCGTTTTTAGGCATTACTGAAGATAAAAGTGGAAATGTACCTATATTCAAAACACCACCTAAAATATGTGACGTAACTTGTAATCCAGAGATAATTTTAGTTGACGTTAATTCAGACAAAAGCTTTTGTGTTTTAGCAACAGACGGCATTGTAATAGCTGTAGATCTTAATAACCAAAGAGAAGGAAGAAAAGCTGAAAAAATTATAAAAAAATTACCAGCTTTCCATAAAGCTTGCTCGTTAGGAAATTCTGGAAGGATTAACCAAGTTGATATTAACAAAAGACATATAATTAATTTAGTGACATGCCTTGATAAGGCGAACATTAAAATTAATAAAATTATATAACAACAAATTATAAAGTAATTGTAATAGTCTCCAAAATGTAATCCGAATACAATTGGTAATACAGCAAACCAACAAAACGTTGTTAAAATTAGTTTTAGAAGCATAATTTATTTTTTCTTTAAGCCTATAGATTTTCCTAGGACTGCGGGAAAATCAAATTCAGCATGAGTGTTTTTTAATTTTTGAAGCTTCTTATATGCGGATAATGGATATGATTCAGATTTACGAATATCTAAATTAACATTTATTAGAATTTTTTCAGAAACAGCTATTACCTTTTTTTTATCTTTAGAAAAAATATCTAAACATAAGTGCATACGTTTTTGATCATGATCAATAACTAACAATCTAACATTAAACCTTTCATCTAAAGTCATTTCATTTAAATAATGATAATGAGCTTGAAGTACAAAAGGACCTTGCTTGCTTTCATGTGCATAAGTTTCTCCAATACCAAGAATTTTTTCTAAAAAGATATCCAAAGCTTTATCAAAAACTAGAGTATAATAAGCAACATTCATATGACCATTATAATCTATCCAGTCTGCAATCACTTTCTTTTCTGATAGAATAATTGGCGTTTGATATAGTTGATTATAATCTATTATATTTTCATTGATTTTTGGCAATTATTTAATTCTTTCTTAGTTTATTTTTTTGATAAAAGTCTTGTGCCTTCATCAATCCCTTTTAAGCTTAATGGAACCATTCTATTAGAAAAAATATCTTTAATTATATTTGTCGATTGTGAATAATTCCAATGCTCTTCTAAAATTGGGTTAATCCATAAATTTGAAGGCCATTGAGTTATGGCTCTTTCTAGCCAAGCTTGTCCAGATTCTTGGTTAAAATGTTCATTAGCTCCCCCTGGAATTAATATTTCATATGGGCTCATAGAAGCATCGCCTACAAAAATGCATTTGTACTCTTTCCCATAAGTTCTAAATATTTCTAAAGTAGAAAATTGCTCTTTCCATCTCCTTGAATTATCTTTCCACACACCTTCATAAAGACAGTTATGAAAATAAAAAAAATTTAAATTTTTGAATACGTTTTTTGCTGCTGAAAACAAGTTTTCTACTTTATTTATATAATCATCCATTGAACCACCAACATCTAAAAATAATATTATTTTGATAGTGTTTTCTCGTTCATTTCTTGTTTTTATGTCCAAATATCCATTTTTAGCAGTTTGTTCAATAGTTTTATCTATATCTAACTCTTCATCAGCACCTGTTCTTGCCCATTGCCTTAGTCGTTTTAATGCAACCTGGAGCCCTCTTGTATCAAGCTCTCTGTTATCATCAAAATCTCTAAAATTACGTTTATCCCAGACTTTTACAGCTTTCCCCTGACCTCTAGCATGCTGACCAATTCTAATTCCTTCTGGATTGTATCCATAAGCTCCAAAAGGAGATTTTCCAGCTGTGCCTATCCATTTACTCCCACCTTGATGGCGTTTTTCTTGTTCCTGTAATCTTTGCTTAAGTGTTTCAATTAATTTATCAAAACCACCTAAAGTTTTTATTTCATCCATTTCTTCTTTAGAAAAATTTTTATCTAAAAGCTTTTGAAGCCATTCCTTAGGAACATCCACTGATTTTAAAATATCATCCAGTTCAATACTTTCTATTCCTTTAAAATATTGACTAAAGACAAGATCAAACCTATCGATTAATCTCTCATCTTTTACTAAACTAGCACGAGCTAAATAATAAAATTTATTCATATCATATTGAATAAAATTTAAACTAAGAGCTTGTATAAATGTTAAAAATTCATTTAATGATACTGGTATTCTAGCGTCTTTTAATTTTAAAAAAAAAATTAAAAACATCTTACTATCTATTACCTCTAGTCATGAATGCTAAACGTTCAAAAAGATGAATATCTTGTTCGTTTTTAATTAAAGCTCCATGAAGTTTAGGCAACAAGTCTTTACCATCACTTTTCAGATCTAATGGATTAATATCTTCAATTAATAAAAGTTTGATCCAATCAAGAGCTTCAGACGTAGATGGTTTTTTTTTCATTCCTGGAACGTCCCTAATTTCAAAAAACCTATTTAATGCCGCATCTAATAAAGTTTTTTTAATTTTTGGAAAATGAACTTCAACTATTTTTTTTAAAGTATCCAAATCAGGAAATTGAATATAATGAAAAAAACATCTTCTTAAAAATGCTTCTGGTAATTCTTTTTCATTATTTGATGTAATAATCACAATAGGTCTTTTTATAGCTTTAATTATCTTATTCGTTTCATAAACATAGAATTCCATTTTATCTAA
>Ga0209830_10002082_pt1 | contig 16480 bp, 29 predicted proteins | sample ArcticOcean_MG_C_12_FD_187439 | JGI IMG/M metagenome (GOLD analysis project Ga0209830, IMG submission 187439) | Marine microbial communities from western Arctic Ocean - ArcticOcean_MG_CB8_130 (SPAdes) (version 2) | ecosystem: Environmental > Aquatic > Marine > Oceanic | place: Arctic Ocean...
AAAGAACATTCCAGATACCAATGTAAGACACATGGTGTTACAAATACTAGCATGGATGTGGTGTATCTGTTTTGGTATGATGGTTGGTAGTATTACTGCATTTGGAATTAGTTTATTTGCACATGCTTTTATATTGGCTGCAATAGTAATTACGGTTGCAACATTTGAACTTGCAAAATCTAAACCAAGTTTCTTTTTAGATAAAAAATATCACACTCCAAGTAGAAGCAGAAGTATTTGGGTAAACGGCAAAAGAGTAGATTTACCAGCACATGACAAAGGAGGCGAACATGAGTGAATTTGAATGGCACAGGATGCATAAGCATGAAGAACAGATTGAGAATGACGTATATGATCGTGTACAGACACAGCTCCTAGAGCATTATGAAATTGAAGACATTGGAGAACTTTCTAAAGAACAAATGGATCAAGTAATGGCATGGCGAGAAGAACACGTTAGCGAATATTCTCCAATGTACGGCGGGTTTGCAGACTGTTATAATCAATGGGAAAATGAACAAGAGGATAGTATATGAAACAAGGTAATTATATTTTTACAAGCGAAAGTGTTAGTAAAGGTCACCCTGACAAGATTGCAGATCAAATTAGTGACGCATTAGTAGACGCAGGCTTTAAAGCAGGTGACGAGACAACTAGGGTAGCAATTGAAACATTAGTAACAACAAACTATGTAGTACTTGCAGGCGAAGTTAAAAACTTTAATGTAACAACTGAAGAAGTACAGGATATTGTTCGTGACAAAGTTAAAGAGATTGGCTACGAGCAAGATGGCTTTCATTGGCAGAAACTAACAATCGATGATAAAACAATTAACAATCAAGTACATAGTCAAAGTGCTGACATTGGATTAGGAACTGATGAATTTGGTGCAGGTGATCAAGGAATTATGTTTGGTTATGCATGTAATGAGAACGATGCATTTATGCCTAGTCCAATTTATTACAGTCATGAAATCCTAAAGAAGCTCGATGAAATGAGAAATGATGGCTACAATTATATGTTGCCTGATGCTAAAAGTCAAGTAAGTGTAGAGTATGTAGGTGGTATTCCTAAACGTATCGATCAGATTGTTGTATCACATCAACATAAAGAAGGGTTTGGTGAAAGCATTAAGATGCCTATTAAAAGTGCCGCCGAAGAAGTGCTTGGAAACTTAATTGACGACAAGACTGTATGGCATATTAATCCTACAGGTAACTTTGTTATTGGTGGTCCAGATGGTGATACAGGGCTTACAGGTCGTAAGATTATCGTAGACACTTACGGAGGATATGCTCCGCACGGTGGTGGAGCATTTAGTGGTAAAGATCCTACTAAAGTAGATAGAAGTGCAGCCTATATGGCACGTTGGTTAGCAAAGAATGTTGTAGCAGACGACATGGCAGACTGGTGTAACATACAATTAAGTTATGCTATTGGTGTTAAAGAACCTACTAGCATTTATGTAGAATCAAACGGACACAATAGAAGTATTGAAAAGTTTATCAAAGAAAACATTAACCTTACACCAAAAGGTATTATTGACAGATTTGACTTATTTAATTTTAATAAGTACAGCGAAAGCTGTGTGTACGGACACTTTGGTAACAAAGATGTACCTTGGGAAAGGATTGGTTGGTAGTTGATTAATAATAAAATAGATAAAAAAGAAGCCTACAGACTATTCTATTTGGTTAAAGGCCACATAGGAGTTAACGAACAAACAGCGAGAGAATGTTACGATAACTATTTCAAGCGGTGCTGGTACAACCTGGAATCGTGGACAAGAGAAGATGCATTCTTAGAGCTATGGAGAGAAACATATGGCGAATGAAACGTGGAACAAGATCAAGAAAGCAGTACTTGGTAATACAGACACAGTAGCAACTAGTAAAAAGAAAACTGTAACAACTAACAAGAGTGCTAAAGATATTGCAACTGAAAAAGGTGAGCCGTATATTGAAGTTCTTAGTTTAGACATTGATGCTAAGAATCCAGTTCAGGGTTCATTTGAATTAGAATGGAACAAATTCTTTGTTGATGAACTTAGGCAAAAAGGCTTCCAAGGTGAAACTGATGAAGATATCATTGACATTTGGTTTCAGCAAATTTGTAGAAACATTGCTATTAACGAATGGGAAAACTCTCCGGAGAACCCTGGGCCATCTAAATTTGTTACAAGAACAGATATAGGTGATGGTAAGTCAGAGATCCGTTAATGCTCTTTGTTAACATTGGAGATGGTTATAGCAGTGGTTGTTGCACAGGCAGCCAATACTTCCTTGCTTGTGACGATCCAAACATATATGGTGGTCCTGTTGTAGAGCACCCTAATAGTAGAGCAGGTAGTTTTGTTAATCAACTAGCAGAATTGTATGGAGCCAAAGCTCTAACAGTTGCTAGGCATCGAACTACTATAGAAGAAGTGCTAGACTCACTAGATGATACAATAAAGATAATAGAAGATAGTGGTGAGCAAAAAATAGTGTTCTTTGGTATTCCAAATCTTTATTCCAAGATAGTCAATGATGAGTACTTGTTACTCGATGGAATGGACAACAATAATATTGACGAAGATGAGTACATCAAACTGTGCAACACTAGAGAAGAGCAAAACTTAACAAAAAAAATATCACTACTTAGGCACTACTTAAAAGAGATAAGTACTAGGGTAAGTAAAGTTATACTTTACAGAACAACTAGTGATAGTATTAAACTAAACCGTTTGCCTAAAAACGTTGTTAATACAGACTTAAATATTGTTGATAAGTTACGAGAAACACATAAGCCTTACAAAAGAGGCTACTTTGATACTCGTGCTTACAGTTCACTTAAAAAAGAATTTTTAAAACTATTATGACACAGTTCAATATCTTTAGCATAGGAAATCACATAAGTGATGGTACTGGCACCGTAAACAATAAGAACAACACACGCGGTGATACTAAATGGAAAAAAGTTATACATCACCATCCAGATAACTTGTATAGAAGTTATGCTGATGAAATTGCTATGAGACTTGATGCAAATATTTACTACTTAGGTAAACCAGAAAGTACATTTAAGCAAATACTAAATGTGTTTAAAAACTCATATCCAAGTATTATGAAGAACTTTCCAGACGATATTAATCTTTATTTTTTAAACTTAGGATACAATCAAAACAATTGGGATAAGTTTACTAAACAAAACGAACCTATTGAAGATCCAGTTGAGAAACGACATCAGCAAGTTATATTCTTTAAAGAATTATTTGATGATACCGAATCCTTCTCAAAATTTGTAAAGAATATAAATCATATGGGTCTTGGTTATAATAATAGACTTATTATATTAACACCTAATTTTGAAAACTTATCTGAGATTAGTAATAGCTCAATCTTAAGAGCAACAAACATAACCGACCAAGCATTTAAAGAAAATAGTACCAATCGAGAAGATGGTCATGTTCTTAACAAAGACGTATGGCCTTGGGTTCATGCAGTAAATGCCGACATGAGAAAACTTTTATTGGATCCATATGCACTCGATTCTAAACTAACTATAGACAATCAAAAAAAACTTGGTGAAAACCTATTTTTAAGGTTGACAGAACAGACAGATATGTTTATAATATAAACTATATTAAACAGTCATAGGTGAGTTATGTTTATAAAGTTTACTATACTATCAATAGTTCTACTAACAACAGGTGCTTGCACTACAAGTGTTGCAATAGTAGACGTAGCTGCAACAACTACAATTTATGCCGCAAAGACAGCAGTTAATGTAGTAGATGCAATCACTCCAGATATAATCAATTAGGACAATAGAATGGCCAAATATCTTCTCGTAGACACAGCAAATACATTTTTTAGAGCAAGGCATGTAGCACATCGAAGTGCCGACTCTTGGGATAAATTAGGTATTGCAGTACATATTACTTTAAACTCTGTACTTAAGAGTTGGCAACGACAAAGTGCAGATCATGTTGTGTTCTGTTTAGAAGGACGCAGTTGGCGTAAAGATGTTTATGCTCCGTACAAAGCAAATCGTAAAGTGGCAAGAGCTGCACTAACAGAACGCGAAGCAGAAGAAGATAAACTGTTCTGGGAGACGTTTGATGAACTGTGCAAGTTCTTAAGTGAAACATCTAATTGTAGTGTAGTACAATGTGAAATTGCAGAAGCAGATGATTGTATTGCTAGATGGATTGCAACACATCCTGATGATGAGCATTGTATTGTTAGCAGTGACACAGACTTTATACAACTGTTAGATGAGAACGTGCATCAGTACAACGGCATTACACAAGAGCTACATACTCTACAAGGTATCTTTAACGACAAAGGTGATCGTGTAGTAGATAAGAAAACAAAAGAATACAAAGTCATTCCTGATCCTGAATGGTTGTTGTTTGAAAAATGTATGCGAGGCGATACTAGTGATAATATTTTTAGTGCTTATCCTGGTGTACGTAAGAAAGGCACTAGTAAAAAAGTTGGATTGCTAGAAGCATTTGAGGATCGTAACAAGAAAGGTTATAATTGGAATAACATGATGTTACAAAGGTGGGTGGACCATAATGAAGTGGAACACCGAGTGTTAGATGATTATGAACGTAACAAGGGATTAATTGATCTAACTGCTATGCCAGATGAGATTAAAGAGTTTGTTGATACAAAGATAACTGAATCAATAAACAAGAAGCATAACACTATGGTAGGTGCTAAGTTCCTTAGGTTCTGTGGCAAGTACGAACTAGTTAAACTTGCTGAGCAAGCCGAACGTTATGCTGAATATTTACAAGCAGGATATCCAAAAACATGAACTATACAATTAAACCTATCATTGAAAAGAAGTTTTGGATCGTCGAATCCAACGGACAAAAGTTTGGCACACTTCGTACAATCGATGATAGCACGTTTGAATTTGCAACAAACGGAGAACTAACGATTATTAATGAAACTAATTTGTTTGCACAGTTTGGCATAGACGTTAAAAATAGCAAGTCTAATACCGTCATAGAGCCTGTTGTAACGCGGAACACAGAGTATAAGCATGTAGATATGCTGTACGGTTTTCCAGTTGCTAGTGAGCCTTATAATAGCATCTTTGATGTACAAAAGAAGCTACCTATGTACACTAAAACAGAAAAGAGTAACAGTTTTCATTGTGCAGGTTACTATGTAGTACTATACGAAAACGGATGGAGTAGAGCATTTTGTCCTAAGATTGTTACACTAAACAAATATGAAAACTTTGGTCCGTACAATTCCAAAGAAGATATGTTAGCTAAACTAAGACTAATGAACAAGTAAGGAAAATAACATGGCAGAAGATAAAGATGATATTGGCAAATTAGAAGTGTCAGTAAGAGTACTAGGTAACGAATTAGTAGGACTTAAAATGGTTGTAGATGATTTCAAAATGAAATGGTTAGTCTACGGAGTTGTAACTATTGTTGCACTAGCATGGGCAGGTGGAACATTTGGGCCAGCACTATTTGATATGATGAGTTCATCATAATAAAGGATACATAATTTATGATAGCAATAGAAAAGTTTGGTCATCTAGTTAGCAGTAGCAGTCAACAAGGCAAGCCTCAAGTTTCAATGAGTGTTGCTGATGGACAGGCTTTAATAAACGATATCCTTGAATTGCAAAGCACAGTTATTCATCTCCAGGCTATTGCTATTAATGCTTTACAACAAGCAAACGATCCAATCCCAAGTACAGTAGAAGCAGACGCCGGAAGATTCTAAAATAGTACCACTTATCCAACTCAGAGATAAATACTACTATAATAAATGGAGTTGACATGAGCAGACCTAAGCCTACTATTTTAGTTGAAAAAGTTGATAAGAGTTACAAGACAGATCAAGTACTTGCAAGTGAAGGTATATGGGCTGTGTTCTATAAAGAACAACCAATTAATCTAAAAAGTTTTAATGCACTAGTAAGTTATGCTAGTCCGAAGTACAAGAAAGTTTCTTTCAGTAATCCCGGACATGCAATTAACCTAGCAAAGAAGATGAACGTTATGTTTAAGTCAGAAGACTTTACAGTAGTTCTACTTAATAGTGGCGAATGCATTTATCCGACAGGCTAGATAAGAAACAACTCACATCAGCATTTATGACTGCTGGTGATATCGAACCTACTCCTGAACAACTCAAACAATATTATTCTATATGGTGGGCCAACATTCGTAAAGACGGTGGCTTACGTTTAACTGATGAAGGTTTTAAGTTTGTAATAAATCACTTAAAACTTGTTAGTTGGACCTACAAACTAGATAGAGATAACGTTAAATTCCAAACATTATTAGACTTAGATAGACATATCGATAGTCCATACTGGATAAGCAAGAGCAAAACCAAATTAGTATTATTTGGTGAAGAGACTGCTGTTCTCCTAAACCTTTATGGCGGTGATATTAACTTATACCTTGCTAGTACTAAGGCATGGATTTAATTTAAAAAAAAGTGCATTTTCTTCAAATAAAAGGTTGACAAATTCTCTAAGAGTGCTATTATATAATAGTAAGTTAAGCAAAAGGAGAAGTAGATGGATTATAAAATTGGACAGGAAGTTTGGGTTTTCTTAAATGCTCCTGGTTGTAACGGAATTGGTTGTACAGGTACTGTAGTTGGTTTTACTGCTAAAAGAATTAAATGTGAAGTAAATGGTTTTGTTGCTAATTACAGTCCTAAAAATGTTGAAGCAAAAGGAATAATAATAACTTAGAGGTTGACAAATTCTATATTAGTGCTATTATATAATAGTAAGTTAAACAAAAGGAGAAGTAAATGGCATATGTATCACAACAAGACAAAGCAAAGTTAGCACCAGCAATCAAAGCAGTATTAAAAAAGTATAATATGAAAGCAAGTATTGCAGTTAGACATCATATGTCTTTAGTTGTTAACGTACAAAGTGGTCCAATTAAGTTTGATCATTCACATGGTGATGGTTATACACAGGTTAATGTTTACCATATTGATAGTCAATATGAAGGTGTTGCTAAAGCATTCTTAACAGAATTGTTAATGGCTATGAAAGGTCCAGATTACTTTAACAATGATGATTCACAAAGTGATTACTTTCACCGTAGTCATTATACTGATATTAATCTTGGTAATTGGAACAAGCCGTATGTGGCTACTAAGCAGTTAGAAGCTGCTTAAAGAAAAAGGTTGACAGTATAGTATTTGATGCTATACTAAAGTAGTAAAGTAAGAAATTAGGATTAAACAACAGGAGAATTTTATATGTCAGCACTAACAGAAAACAGGACTGTTACTAGTCAAGGAGCAAGAAGAGCAATTCTTAAAGCCTTTTCTAAGAAACGTCCAATCTTTCTTTGGGGGCCTGCAGGCATTGGTAAGTCAGAACTAGCACAAGGTATTGTGGATAGTGGAGACTTAGGTAATGCATTGCTTATTGATTTACGTATGGCACTTATGGAGCCAACTGATATCAAAGGTATTCCTTACTTTAATAAGGACCTTGGTGTTATGGATTGGGCACCACCAATTGATCTTCCTAACCAAGAGCTTGCTGATCAATATGATAATATTGTATTGTTCTTAGACGAGCTTAACTCTGCTCCACAGAGTACACAGGCTGCCGCATACCAGTTGGTATTGAATGGCAGAGTTGGAAAGTATATACTTCCAAACAATGTAGTTATTATTGCTGCAGGTAACAGAGAAACTGATAAAGGTGTTACTTATAGAATGCCTGCTCCGTTGTCCAATAGATTTGTACACTTAGAAATGAGAGTTGATTATGACTCATGGTTAGAGTGGGCAGTTAATAATAATATCCACAGTGATGTTATTGCTCATATTACAGTTCATAAGCAGGACTTGTTTGACTTTGATCCACGTAGTTCAAGCCGTTCGTTTGCAACTCCTAGAAGTTGGACCTTTGTAAGTGACCTTATTGAAGATGGTGACTTAGATAACGAAACACTTGCAGACCTAGTGTCTGGTGCAGTAGGCGAAGGTGTTGGTGTTAAGTTTATGGCTACTATGAAGAACAGTGGTAAACTTCCTAACCCAAGTGACGTACTTGCAGGCAAGGTTAAGGACTTAGATAAGTCAGTTGAAATTAGTGGTAGGTATTCACTTACTGTTTCTATGTGCTATGAGTTACGTGAGCAGTTTGAAAAGTTTGGTAAGAAGGATATTGAGACCTTTCATAAATCTGCAGATAACTTCTTTAGGTTTATGATGGATAACTTTGAAACTGAAATGGTTGTACTAGGTGCAAGAGCGGCTTTAGTTACTTACAAGATTCCATTAAGACCTAAGTACTTAAAGAACTATAAAGAGTTCTATGACAGATTTGGGTCTTATATTAAGGCATCGCATTCCGCTGCTTAATCCTAGTAACGGACTTTACAGTACAGGGCTTTACTCTCCAGTTGGCCCTGTACACTTATTTTAGAAAGAGATACATTGAGTAAGATACCCAAAAATGAAATAGAAATGTTCTTAAGTGATTTAACAGAAGAAGATTGGGTGTTTATGGTTACGCCTGATGGTACACTAAAAGCAATGATGGTTCCAAAGTTAGAAGTAGGTTGTGAAATTAACGAAACAATCATAGATATATTTGAAGTAATAGATCCTGCCATCCTTGATACTATCATGGATATAACTGAAGCAGATGACGATACAGATCTAATACAAAAGAATAAAAAGAATAAAAATAATAAAGAAACCTTACATTAGAGGTTGACTTAAATACAAATGATGTTATACTAATTAAGTAAGTTAGAAATTAGGAGATATTTTATGTTTCATATGGCAAGTCCAAAAGGCGTTACTAATAATACTAAAACCACTGGCAAGTATCAATGCGAAGTAGGCTTTGAAACTGATCCAGGACTGGATTCGTTAGTACGTGAAAAACTAATACAAGCTCGTGTTAGTCTACTTATTAAGCAACCTTTCTTTGGTAACTTGGCAACACGTTTAAAACTTATTAATGGTGATGAATGGTTACCTACTGCGGCTACAGACGGTCGTAACTTTTATTATAATACTAGATTTATTAATGAACTATCAGTTGGTGAAACTATGTTCTTATTTGGACATGAAGTGTTACACGTAGTTTACGATCATATGGGTCGTTTTGATGGACGTGATAAACAACTTGCTAACATTGCCGCAGACTATTGTGTAAACGGAGATTTAATCCGTAACAGTATTGGTACTACAATTACCACAGTTGATATTATACACGATCGTAAGTATTACGATTGGTCGTTTGAAGAAGTATATGATGACTTATACAAGAACGCAGAAAAAATTGACATATCAGATTTAATATCAAAGGTACTTGATGATCACTTAGAAGATGCTGATGGTGATGCAAATGATGGCGAATCTGGTAAAGACGGTAAGCCAAGCAAAGGTACAGGACGTCCTAAACTAACTGCAGAAGAGAAGCGTCAGATCAAAGAAGAAATGAAAGAAGCAGTTATGAGTGCCGCACAGAGTGCAGGTGCTGGTAATGTTCCTGCTAACATTAAGAGAATGATCGGTGATTGGACACAACCTAAGATTGATTGGAGAAGTTTACTTCAACAACAAATTCAAAGTGTTATTAAGAGTGACTTTACTTTTATGAGACCTAACAGAAAGAGCTGGCACATTGATGCAGTACTTCCTGGAATGAACAACGACGAAAAGGTTGATGTTTGTATTGGTGTAGACATGAGTGGTAGTATTAGTAACGTAATGGTTAAGGATTTCTTTAGTGAGATTAAAGGCATTATGGATCAGTATCAAGACTTTAGTATTAAGATTTGGTGCTTTGATACTAGTGTTTATAATCATGCAGAGTTTGATCCTAGTAACATCGATGAATTGCTAGAGTATGAGCCACATGGTGGTGGAGGTACTGATTTTGATGCTAACTGGAACTACATGAAAGATGAAGGCATTGAGCCTAAGAAGTTCATTATGTTTACAGACGGATATCCGTTTGGTAGTTGGGGTGATGAGTTATATTGTGATACTGTTTTTATTATACATGGTAACGATCAAATTGTTCCACCGTTTGGAACACATGCATACTACGAAGAAGAAGTAAAGAAGGCTGCTTGATGCGAGATATAAATCCATTAAATGTTCTTAACCAAAGGAGTGTAGACTATATGCCTGCACACTTTACAGTTATAGATTATACAGTTGGAATGGAACATGCATACCAAGCACCCGGCAAAATGGTTGCAACTATCACTGATTGGATCTTCAACAAACTAGACGGAAGATTCCATGTATTGAATTGTGGCATTGTCCAAAACAAAGGTAACCCCGCAGAGATGCATTATCTTATTAAGATTGGTTTTGAACAAGCCGAAGAGTCTACATTTTTTTCTTTGGCTTACTCGGAACCTGAGTCTTCGGCTCAATGGGCTTAGGCGTATGTTGAATACTGTCATCGAGTGTATCTTTAAAGACTTCTCTTATTTCAATAGCCAAGGCATTGCATTTAACAGTTGATCCAAACAAGTGCTCAACAAAATCCTTTGCTATAATTGTATGCCATAAGTTTAATCCTATGGTCTCTGCAGTGTTGGTAAATATACTTGAGCGATAATCAGATACCCGTTTATCGGACCAGTTGTACTTTTTTTGTAGCTCATTTTCCAATCTCATAGATATAGTGACCCAAGCAGATGTCATTGGTCCAATTCGTTCCAGTAACCTTGCACTATTTAGGCCCATATCTATAGTATTAGATACTGCCGCAATCTTAAATTGTAGGTTATATGCAACAGCACAACTTGTACTGTTTTTATAATACCCAAATAGCCGATTTTCAGTCATTTCTTCGGCATTTGCGGCAAAAGTTAGTAGAAATGATAATATTAATATTAAATTTTTCATCCATGTCTCCTAAAAGAGATATATAATAGTAGTAGTTTATTTATACGGAGGACTTAAATGTCACAAGAAAACTCAACAATCGAAGACGATATTGCACCAGAAATTGATGCAAACGAAGAAGAAATCAATACAGATGCAGAATCTATATCAGAAGAAGCTCCAGTAGGACCTCAGTTTGCTGAAGGGCAATCACCAGTAGGACCTCAATTAACTGTAAATGATCTCAAAACAATGGTAAGAGTTATTCAAGTAGGTGCCAACAGAGGCGCATACAATGCAGAAGAACTAGAGCCAGTTGGTGTGTTATACAAGAACATTGTTAACTTTTTAGCAAGTACTGGTCACATCACAATACAAGACTCAGCAACCATGGACCCTAATACATCAGAAGTACCATCTGAAGCACCGTCAGCAGAGATGATGCCCGAAGAAGTTGAAGGTAGTTCACCAGTTATTGATGAAGCAGAGTCTACAGTAGAAAAGGAAGACTAAACATGAAACATTTAGCAAAACTAAACGGCGAGAACGTTGCCGTATTATATCGTACAGTACCAGGAGAGCCTACTAATGCTCTTATCGTAAAGCACGAAGCATTACCAGAACCTATTAAGAGTAACTTCTTACAACTGATTAAATCAGGTCCTGGGCAAGCTGCTCTTAGTTTAAGTGAAGCAGCCAATACATTTAGTGTAGCAAATGGTGATAAATTATTAACTGCATTACATGTTGGTAACTACATTGAAAAAGTAGCAACTAAAGATGTTATTCTTACACCTAATCCAAATACAAATTTACCATTGAACGAACTAAACAATATGGTTGATGGAGCAGGCGGTAGTAAACAAGCACCAGTAGTTGAATCAGCGACAATACCAAGCACTATAGCATCGGTTAATTTAAATCCCGGAGCTCCAGCAGCACCATCTCCTACACAAAGTTCAGTTCTAAGTGATGATCAAGTTGCAACTGATTTAAGAAATCAAGCATCCGGGTTACAAAGAGAAGCGGACAGAATGTTAGCAGAAGCAGAGTCATTATCACCTGCACCACCTAAGAAACGTGGACGTCCTGCAAAAGCAACTGCATAAAGAAATTATATAAAACATGACTGAATCACAAGATTGGTTGGCTCGGGTACTGAGTCGATGGGAAAATTTGTTTGACGAAATTGATTACGAGAGCTTACCTCTTGAACTTGTAGAAAGAATGATTCTGCATATGAAAGATGGTCGAGCTATTGATCTCAATATTAAACAAATGGCAGAAGAATATAACTTAGACTATAGAAAGTTTGAAGAAGCTATTGAGATGAGACTTGATGATTTAGAGAACTCTATCAAGTATGTTGACTGGTACCTAGATACTGGTAAAGCAGTAGAGATTGTAGAGACAGCAACTAATAAGACATTGAAGAACCTATGATTAAACTAATACTAGCAGTCGATGAAGTAGGTGGAATAGGCAAGAATAACACTATGCCTTGGCCACATTGTAGTGCCGATTTAAAGCGATTTAAAGCTCTTACACAGGGCCATGTCGTTGTTATGGGTAGTAACACATGGAACGCAGAAGGCATGCCAAAGCCGTTACCTAACCGTATTAATTACGTCTTAAGTAACAGTATGAAAGAAGCACCTGGTGCAACTATTGTAAGCGGAGATGCTAGTAAAGTTATTATGAACATTGCTAATACTCATAGTAATTTGATTACATGGGTTATTGGCGGTGCTGATATAATTAATCAATGTTGGAACATTATAGATGAGTTTTATATTACTCGTATGCCACACATCTACATATGTGATGTCAAGATAGATATAAACGCATTAGAAGATAACATGCGTTTAATTGACTCTCAAGAAGATAGTGGTGTAACATTTCAAATATATAAGAGGTAATAATGAGTACTGGTATAATATTAGGACTAGGATTAGCATCAATTGTTATAGTTTTTTATATGATGCTTAACTTACCTATATGGTTTAGAAACATGGAGTTTAACAATATGAAAAAAGTAATTAAGTTTTTACATGACCCTAACATGGTTATTTGTATTCCAGTCTGGGCATTATATGCATATGGTACATATGTTATTATACTGGACTTGATTAAATGAAGCAGTACATTGACGCATTAAAACATGTACTAGAAAATGGTACTGGTGAAGATAGTAGAGCAGGAGATGTTGTTCGTACGTTTGGATACCAAATGCGTTTTAATTTACAAGAAGGCTTTCCGGCAGTAACTACAAAGAAACTTGCTTGGAAAAGTGTAGTAAGCGAACTGTTATGGTTTATTGAAGGCAGTGGAGATGAAAGACGTCTTGCTGAAATACTGCATGGCACTAGAGATGCATCAAAGAAAACTATATGGACTGCCAACGCAGAAGCAGACTACTGGAAACCTAAAGCAAAGTACGAAGGCGACTTAGGTCGTGTCTATGGTGTGCAGTGGCGTGACTGGAGAGGCATAGATCAATTTGCTAACCTGTTAGACAATCTTAAAAAAGATCCTTACAGTCGTAGGCATATACTAAGTGCATGGAACGTTGACGAAATAGATAATATGGCTTTGCCACCTTGTCACACGTTTAGTCAATTCTTTGTCAGCAAAGGTAAACTCAGTTGTCAACTGTATCAGAGAAGTGCAGACATGTTCTTAGGTGTTCCATTTAACATTGCAAGTTACAGTTTGTTAACACATATTATGGCAAAGGAATTAGATTTAGGTGTAGGAGACTTTGTACATACGTTTGGAGACTTACACATTTACAAAGATCATTTAGATGTTGTAGAGGAACAAATTAAAAGGGTTCCGCAAGGTCTTCCTAAGTTAGAGATAAATACTAGCAAGAACATCAACGAATATACTTTAGAAGATTTCGTTCTTACAGATTATAGTCCAATGCCAAGTCTCAAAGCAAAGATGGCAGTTTAACTTACATTTTATTAAAGGTGTACAATTTGCACAACACAACTAAACTAATTTTGAATCATACTTTTTGTCACTTAATGTTAATCCCTGGTTTTATGTACGGTGCAGTCTGGATGTGGGCGGCTGGAATTACTTGGTGGTATGTTATTGCTATCATAGCAATTAGCGGAGGCTATCATAGATATTATAGCCATAAAAGTTTTGGAGTACCTAAGTGGTATCCGTATGCAGTAAACGTTCTAGGAATGTTTGCAGGAGCAGGACCGGCACTAACTTGGGCGGCAACGCATAGACAACACCATGCGTATTCAGACACAGAAAATGATCCACATAGTTATACTAAACGTGGCAAGTGGGCAGTATATGTTAACACTTGGGGTTATGATGCTGTTATTAAGAGACGTTTTATCAAACGTTATCTAGCAGATAAGATACTAAAGTTTTTCTATGTAAATTATTTTAAATTAAATGTGGCAATCATTGTAGTGTTTACACTAATTGATCCGATGCTAATGATATTTGGTTATGCATTACCAGTTGTAATTGCCTTCCATGCTTATGGTATACTAAACATTATGGGTCACAAAGGCGCCACACCTACTAATAGTTGGATTGCAAATATACTTACTGTTGGTGAAGGCTGGCATGAGAATCATCACAAACGTGCGGCAGACTATCGTATAGGTCGTAAGTGGTGGCAGTTTGATCCAACTGCATCCTTTATCAGGATCATCAAAACAGACTAAGGATAATGTCCTTGTTATATAACATTAAATATAATCTAGACGAAGCTCTCCTAAAGCAAGAAGCCTACTCTAGTGAGTACGAACCTTTTGTAGATCCACTTACTGAAACAGTTATGCCATTATGGTTAATGTGTAAAAAGGTAAGCGGGTACGGTGCAGTTGTAGCCAAAGACTTTCGTAACATACTTCATACAGATGTAAAGCCAAGATTCATTATACAGAAGAAAGGCTTTGTACTTAACTTCCATAAAGACAGAGGTACTAAGTGTGCTATTAACTTTATATTATCTACAAGCAAAGACCCAATAAGATTTAGAACTGATACTGGAATGAATTCGTTTCAGTACAAGCAGGCATTAATTGATGTGCAAACTGAACATGAAGTTAAAGCTGCAAAAGAAGATAGATACTTGTTTAAGTTATCAGTACCTAATATAAATTTCAATGAAGCCTTGGAGCGAATACTTGCATATGAAAATTTGCAACCTAAGTGAATACGAAGATAAGTTTTTATATTACATTAACAAATGGAATAAAGAACTAACAAGACATGATGATATAAAATGGTTTGATACAGATCTACCATGGTGTATACAAAATAGATATAAACAATACGAAGACTGGACCTTTGTAGTAACAGACGACAATGAAGAAGAACTAGTAGGCTTTGCTGCCGTGCAAGACTTTGGAAATGATTGTGCTAGAATACTAACAAGGTTATATTATAATCCTAAGTACAGATTAAAACATGTAGGTTATGATATGAACAATGTAACTCCTGCTAACCTAATCACAAAGCATCAAGTAGAAAAGTTTAAACACAAGAAACATTTGTTCTGGTCCGTAGAATACATGCGTCGTAGAAAAAACGCAATAAGATTATCACAAAAGTTAAACAACTTTTATGGATACGATTTTAATGTACTACCTGATTTGTACAAAACATATAACAAAGAAGAACAAGGTGCTTGGCAAAGTATTAGTTTATACAGTTTAGTTAACGAGCCTTTTCCTTTAGAGGCACTTACGATAAAAGAATGGAAACAAAGATATGAGTAAAGAAAAATTTGATGAACACGCATTTGGCAAAGCAAGAATTAGAGCTAAAGGAACTAGAGGCCCGACTAGACATCACCTAACTTCTTTTAAGCATATTACACAAGCACCTAAAGAAGTAACAGATGAAATTACTCGCATTATGAATGAGATTACAGAAGATGACTTAGGTACTGACAAGTATCAGATATCAAACAGTTATGATCTTAAAGGCTCGTTTAATGCAACAGGTGGTTATAGACAAGTGTTACTGCAAAGAAATACTATACCCGGTGCAGATATTAACGAAGAAACTAACTACAACGACTGGCGTACTGATACAGACATTAGTATAATTAAAAACTTCTTAGAAGAGAAGTTTGGTACAGTATACAGAGCAAGGATTAGTGTAATGCCTCCCGGGCATGAACTGTTTTGGCACATTGATACTGATACTAGTGTGTTATGTAGAATGCAAATTGCTGTTGATGCTGAAAATAGTTCGTTTCAATTTAGAAATAGAATTGAAGGCGAGCGACATTTAGAAATGAAGAATGGCAATGTTTACTTTGTAAACACAGGATGGTCACATAGAGTTGTCAACGAAGAACACTGGCGTGTAGTATTAATATTTGGTATTGAATATAAAGACATTCCAAACAAAGAAGAACTGCATTTATTAGAGAAGAAGTAATGGATAAAAAACCTTTAAACAATATTGGTTATGAGTATAACATAGACTTTAACCGTATGTCAAAAGACGAACTACATGAATTTGGTAGAGCCATACCAGCTGACAATGTTATTCTAGTTCGTAATCAAGACTTAACAGAAGAACGATTACTGCATGTACTAGAAACTATAGGCAATGTACTA
>Ga0209830_10002086_pt1 | contig 16474 bp, 19 predicted proteins | sample ArcticOcean_MG_C_12_FD_187439 | JGI IMG/M metagenome (GOLD analysis project Ga0209830, IMG submission 187439) | Marine microbial communities from western Arctic Ocean - ArcticOcean_MG_CB8_130 (SPAdes) (version 2) | ecosystem: Environmental > Aquatic > Marine > Oceanic | place: Arctic Ocean...
GAAACTAATAATAACCACAATCATAATTATATTTTTTGCACCGTGCACAGCGTGGGCGAAAGATGATTTAATACAATTCGATACTGTTAAGCCACCAGTTTGTGTGAATAATAAAGGTGAAACTGTTAAATATATAAAAAATCTTTCACAAAAATCTGCCTTTTCTGCAGGGATGGCTAAAAGAAATAATAAAGGAATCCCAATAGTTTATCGCTTTAGCTATGAAAAGTCTTCAAAGGCAATGCAAAAATTTATAGATCTCCACGAATGTGCTCATCATCAAACTGGTGATGTTGATAGACCGATTCCACCTCAGAACAGCCCTTTGCAAATGATGAATGAAAGTATTGCAGACTGCATAGCAACTCTACGTATCCGCGATGAAGAAAAAAATGGGAAATTACTAATTCTTGATGCTCTCTTGGAAATCAAGAAAACAATGAGTTCTTTAGGATTTCCAGATTCCTCTTTTAACAGTAGAAAATCAAACATTAGTAACTGTCTAAAAAAAGAAGTGTCAGCAAAGATTTTTATCTTGGGTGTTTTAAAACATCGCAAATTGAATTAATAGCGAAGATGGCATATGGATTTTTAAGCTTTTATATTATTGAATAATGGAGATTAAAATTAAGCTAGACAATAATTATATTGATCCTTTTGGAGTTCCTTTTCATACAATACTTAATAGCCTAAATGATCCATCAAAAGAAATAATACAAAACAAAACTCAAGCTGTAATTAAGTCAAAAAAAACAGAAACGTTAATAGATATTTCCAAACCAGAATTTATTAATAAAGATAATAGAGTTATTTCTTCCGTATTAACAATTAAAACAAAATTGCCATCTTATTTTGATAAACTTATTGAAAATTACGATGCTATTAGAACATTAAATCAATTTGCTTCGTTAGGAGCTATAACTTTAATAGATAATGAATATTATCTTGGTACAAGATTAACTGTATTTGAAGGTGATGATTTATGGAACCTACATATACCACTTATAACAATGACGGTTTTATGTGCAGAAGATAGTATAATTGGAGCATTAGAAAAAATAGGATCAGGAAAATCTGCTCCAACAGAAAAATCTTTTTGGAAAAATAAAGATTTTAAAATAGTTGAAAATTATCTTAAGAAAATTTGTGTATGCAATTATGAAGACCTCGTATTTACTGCAGAATTTCCACTTTCGGAAAATGCTATTTCAGTAGGTATTTCAGAAAAAATCAACACTGCATTATTGACATTAAAAGCTAACGAAAACCATTTAGAATTGGGAGGAGGTCTATTTAGTTTACTGAACATGCCTCACAGCTTTGAAAATCAAGAAGAATTGTTCTACATAATTAAAAAATTCAATCAAATTGAAATGCAAGGAATTGATCTTGCACCTCACTATGGGGCATGGACTTCAGGAAATGAAAAAACTTTATCATATGTTTCGTTTTTACCTAATATAATTTATAATCTTAAAGGAGCTGAAGATATAGCAGTTAATATGTCTTATTGGGCTTCTGAAAGAGCTCAGGCAGCTAACAAAATATTATCTGCAGAAGGAATATATTTTTAATTTTTATGTTTTAAAATTTAATCTAATTTTTTTTAATAATGAACAAGCATTAAAAAACTAAACATTTCTATAATGGAAATAATTGATGAAATCTTTGAAGTAATTGAGATATTAAATAATGAATGAAAACTTAAAACCAACTAAAATAATTATATTTTACGATGACAATTGTGTTTTATGTAGCCACTCAATCCAATTTCTAATAAAAAGAGATATTCAAAAACAATTTTTATTCTCTCCTCTACAAGGAAAATTAGCTAAAAGATTAATTGATCCTAACTATATTAAAAAATTAGATTCTTTTGTAATCTTAACTAAGTCTAATACATACATAAAAGGTAAAGCTATAAAATTTGTAATTAATAATCTTAAAAGTTTGTATTTCTATAAATGGGTTCTATTTATTCCTAACCCTATTTTAGATTTAGCTTATTCTTTAATTGGAAAGATAAGATATAAAGTTTTTGGAAAATCAAAAAATTGTTTGTATTTAAATGAAAAACTAAAAACTCATTTTATTGTTTAAAAACGAGTTTATTTTAAATTAAATTTTAGATTGAATATAAATTATTTAGTTTGTTTTGCAAAAGAGTAACTCGGTCTCTTTTTATATACAGAAAATCTTTGTAATTGCTGCTCATTTATTTTGGTTTGCAGTTGATTCTGAGATAAAACCATTTGTTTTATTTTAGTTGATGACGTTCTTGGATTATAGTGAACCTGTTCAATTTGCTTACCAATATCTCTAATATAGTTATCAACATCAAGGTTATGTGATTTCTTTCCCCAATCCTCACCTACAACAAAAATATCAACATTTAAGGCTTTGCAACCTGAAATATACTCAAGTTCATGATATGGGCGTACTATATCGACGCACGCAAGCGCTCGCAACATCTCCATACGTTGTTCTAAGGGAACAATAGGAACATTAGGTTTGTACATATTAACAACTTCATCTGAAGCAACCCCAACCGCGAGGATGTCTCCAAGTGTCTTGCAATGGTTCAATAAAGCAAGATGCCCCACATGAAGTAAATCAAAGGTACCGACAGTGTATACAACTATTTTCAATTTTTCCTTTTACTACCTCATAAATGATGATAGCAAAGTGTTAGAAATGTAACTTAAATTATTTTTATACATTAGGTTAAATTACTTGCCATGACAACTAAAAAATCAATATCAACAAAGTTTCCAACAAAATCTATCTTGTCTTACATTAGAGATATTCCCAATATATGCTCTCTTGCAGGCTTAGGTTGCTCACTACTTGCAATCTATTTCCTGATAATAGGTATATATGAAGCCGCAATGATAGGAATGATTTGGGCAGTTGCCTTTGATTGGGCTGATGGCCTTATTGCTCGCAAAATGAAGGGAAGAACAGGTGACGATCAAAAATTTGGAGGCCAACTTGATCTGCTAATAGATATTGTAAGTTATGGAGTCACCCCCGCTATTTTGATATTAAGTTATTCGAATTTTAATCCGTTCTTTTTAATTCCTGCATTCATAATGCTAGTTTTTGGAGCTATTAGACTAAGTTATTTTAGCACCTTTGGATTATCAAGCGATGCAAAATATACTGGCCTAGCCATTGATAACAATAGTATTATTCTAGTTTTTTTATTTATGTTTGCAGAACGCTTTGAAGATACATCTTTTTCATTTTTTCTTGGTGCCAGCGGAATATGTCTTGCAATATTAAATGTTTCTCAAATAAAAACACCAAAACTTTCTGGAAACCCTTTCAACGTTATTCTTCTGGCTATTTATACAATTTTTATATCCATTTTCTATGGATGGTCCCTACTTTAAAATTAGTCAAAACAACATAAATATCACTTCATTATAGTTTTTAATCTAAACGTAATATGGATAAATATTAAATTTTAAAATAAGAATTAGTAATATTAAGGATTATTATTTTTTTGCAATGTAAATAGTCTGAGTGCAATCCTCTTCTAAAATAGGATTGTAAAATATTACCTTTTCTGCACGAGCCATTTCAAATACATTATTAAGGAGATTAACAAAATTAATATCTGGAGGATTATTTGACCATAATGAAAACAGACCATCATCATTAAGATGAGAGCAAACTTTTTCCATTCCTTCTATAGTATAAAATTTAGCATGACTTGAATTTAAATAAAAATCTGGAGCATGATCAATATCTAAAAAAATACCATCAAATTTTCGATCACGTATATTAGGATCAAATCCTTTTTTTTCAAAAACAGACTTAAAAAAATCACCTAAAATTATATCACATCTAGGATCTTCAAATAAAAGTTTTTCAATTGGTAAAATTCCTTGTTTATGCCAAGAAATGACTGGTTCTAAGTATTCAATTATAGTTAAAGATTTTACATTCTTGTTGGATAAAACTTCTTTAGCTGTATAGCCTAAACCAAGACCTCCAACTAAAATATTAGGAGATTTACATTTAATTTCATCAAGAGGAATCTTGGCCAAAGCTACTTCCGATGCAATAAATAAATTTGACATTAAATGTTCATCATTAAGAATAACTTCATATACATCTTTATTTAATTTTAATTGCCTTCTTCTTCTTAAAGAAACATTTCCTAATGGGGTGTTTTGGTAATCTAATTCTTTGAATAGTTTTGACAAATTATTAATCCTAAAAGTTAATACATACCTAAAATATAAGAATGTATTTAAAATAAATTATAAGAAATATATAAATAATTTATTATAATAAGGTATTCTTTTGTCTTCTAATTTAGTTAGTTATTTCAACTGAGGATCAATAACTTTAATAATGCTTGATGTATCTGCATCTCCATGACCATTCTCAATCAATTGTTGAAAAGCTGCAGTAGCAACCGCTCCAAGTGGAGTCGAAGTACTTGCCGATTGAGCTGCGGCTTGAGACAAACGCAAGTCTTTTAACATTAGCTTTGCCATAAACCCAGGCTTAAAATCATTGTTTGCTGGAGAATTTGTACAAACTCCAGACATTGGGTTAGAGTTCTCAAATATATACGATCTTCCAGTTGAAGTAGAGATTACATCATACAACGTCTGACGTGAAACTCCTAGTCGTTCACCCATGACCATTGCCTCAGATGCAGCAAGAGCATTTATACCCGCTAGCATATTATTACAAATTTTAGTTACCTGGCCAAGCCCTGCATTTCCACAATGAATAATATTTTTTCCCATACATTGTAAAATTGGCTTTGCTTTTTCAAATGTGTTTTTATCACCACCACACATAAAAGTCAGCGTTCCTGCATCAGCCCCTGTAACTCCTCCTGAAACAGGTGCATCAATCATATCAAACCCCGCGACCTTAGCAGCTTCGTATGCAGCTTGAGCTGTCTCAACATCAATTGTAGATGAGTCAATCAAAATGGTACCTTTATCTGCTGCGGCAATTACACCATCATTCATAAAAACTTCTTTAACATTAACTCCTACAGGAAGCATTGATATAACAAACTCTACACCACTAGCCGCTTCTTTAACTGACTTAGCAGCTTTAGCGCCGGATTGAACAACAAAATTCATTGCTTCTTCAGACAAATCAAAAACTTTTAAAGAATGACCTGCTTTAATAAGATTACGAACCATTGGTCCACCCATATTTCCTAAACCGATAAAGCCAATGCGCGACATTCTATTCCTCCTATTTAAAATTAAACCATTATTTAAAGAATTTCGTAGAATAATAATTAAATACAATAATTCTTTTTTAGAATTTTATTATTATCTAAATCAATAGACAAAACATTATAAAAATTAAATTAAATAAAAAAAATAAAGTTTTATATTCAATAGTTCAAATAATAAAAACTATTAAATTTTATATAATTAATAATTACAATATTATTTTTATTTATTATTAATTATTAATTATTTTTTTTCATTATAATATTCGCTACGTATGCTCCATTTGAAATACAAGCTTGCAGAAGATAACCTCCTGTTGGCGCTTCCCAATCAAGCATTTCACCAGCAACATAAACATTGGGCTTATTAATGAGCATAAAATTATCGTTAACAGAATTAAAAGTAACTCCCCCTGCAGTTGAAATAGCTCGATCAATTGCAAATGGTTTTTGTAAATTCAGCTTATAAGATTTAATAGCGTTTATTATTTTATCTGGCATCCAATTATTTCTATCTGACAATTCCATAAGCAATCCAATTGCCACATCAGATAAATTTAATGTTTTACGTAAATAATTTGAAATAGATAGTTTTAATTTTGGTTTTAGTAGGCGTTTTTTAATTTCTTCAATACTAAAATCAGGCTTTAAATCAAGTAAAATTTGTGCAGATCCATTAGTGTTTATTTCTTCTCGTAAAAATGAAGAAAGAGCATAAATAGGACCTCCTTCAACACCATTTTTTGTAATGATAAATTCACCATACTTTTTTTTATCATGAAAAGATAATGTTATTGATTTTAATGATTTTCCTTCAAATTTTTTTGAAAAAACATCTGACCATTCTATTACAAAACCACAATTTGATGGTTGTAAGGGAGAAATTTCCACACCTTCGTTTTCAAGAATTTTTACCCAAGAACCATCAGAACCTAATTTTGGCCATGAAGCACCACCTAGTGAAAGAAGTGTTGTATCAGATGGAACATAGACCTTTTTATTTTTAGTTTTAAAAATAAGATTGTTTTGATCCCATCCAAGCCAATCATGGTTTAATTTAAAAATTACACCCTGTTTTTCAAGTCGTCCAAGCCAAGCACGTAACAAAGGCGAAGATTTAAAGCTCTGAGGAAAAATTCTTCCACTTGACCCAATAAAAGTTTTTTCACCCAAGTCTTCACACCATTCTTGCAAATTTTCTGGAGAGAAATTATCAATAACTTTTTTAAAAATATCAGATTGCATTCCATATTTTTTAAAAAACTCATCTAAATTTTCTGAGTGAGATATATTTAAACCTCCACGGCCAGCCATAAGAAACTTACGGCCAAACGTAGGTTTGCGTTCATATATTGAAACTTTAAAGCCATTTGCAGATAAAATATCTGCTGCCATAAGTCCAGATGGACCACCACCAATTATCGCAATTTCTTTAGTCATTAGAAATTATGATCCTAAAAGTTTACGACAATCACCTTTTTGAACACTTGATTGTTTGCGTTTAATTTGATCATTTTCTTTTACGGTTAAAGGAGCATCTCCAGAAGATATTTTTTTAACGCTAATAACTTTGAATTCTAATATATCTGTTGAACTTATTAATTCTGCAATAATTTCTTGTTCTCCAGCTTTGTCACGTTTGCCGCGTGGCTTATTTGGAGCTGCCCATAAAGGTTCATTCCATTTAAGAGTGTCACCTATTTGAGGTGTTAAGCATAAATTCCATTCTTGTGTTGCCGTCATTTGTTTACTTTCTAATATCAACCTTTGATTAATATAGACGATATATAATTTAATAGTAAAAAATATTTATCTACTAAAATTCAAATAAGCAACGTTACTGGAACTAATATTCTTTTCAAATTTTGATAAAATATTTATTTTGAACTAGAAAGTATGCCTTCAACTAGAATCTGAACTCTCAACGCCTCGTCAATAGTTGCAAGTCTGTTTGGTAACCCTTTAATATTAAGAAACAAATCATCAAGTTGAGCTTTTAAACTTACCGCTCGTGGATTTTTAGGCTCATCTCTTAATGAAACGAACTTATCTCCAGAAGTCTCTTCATCTTTATAGAACTCTGATATCCTTCGACTTTTTGTTGAGCCTTTAACGGTAAATTCTTGTCTGTCGGGCTGTATTCCGCCAACACTTGCTAAAATATTTACTGGATATCCTTCATTAGTTTCTAATCGAGCTAACACATCGGTTTCACATAATAGCTCATCTTGAGGGTAGGCAGTTTTTGCCCATATTAGTTTTAAAGGCCCTAAAACTCGTTCAGAAAAAAACAAGAAATGTGAAATAACCTCTCTTGTCATTCCACCCTCTGCTTTAAATCTTAACCAATCAGCCTCCTTTTGCCACTGTCGTGGCCATTCAGAATATGTAACAACTATATCCACTCCCAATATTTTTCCCATATCACCAAGCTTTTTTGTTTCAAGTAAATCTGTTAATGCTACTCCTGCTGCTTGTGTAAAATTTACAGCCACTGGTATGTTATAAGCTTTAAGTTTTTTTACTAAATCTTCACTCTCTTCTATATTAACTCCAAACGGTTTTTCCAAAAACAACGATTTACCTAAAGATGCTGCTTCTAAGGCATAGGCTTTTCTTACAACTGGAGGACAAGCTAAATAAACTAAGTCAGCTGATTTAATTGCATCACTTGCACTATTCATAATTTTTGACTGAGGATCTAGTTTAATAGCTTCCAGACAGGCATTTTTATTAGGATCCCATATAAAATCTGGCTGATAATTCTTGTGTAACCGCATATGCTCTAGCATACGCCTACCCATTATACCTAATCCAATAATCGCTACTTTTACTGTCATATTATTTTCCTAAAATAGTTTATTCCCAATTAATTACCATTCTACCCCTTGTTCCACCTGCCTCTAATCTGCGATGTGCTTCCGCTGCATGTTCAGGTAAAACAGTGTCTGCTACCCGAAGGGTTAATTCACCTTTTTCAACTTGTTTTCTTAATGTATCCAATTTTTCATACTCTCCATCATAAGAAAAAACCCATGTTGTAGTAAATTTTATTTCACGCTGAGGTAATCCTTTGAAACCTCTAATTGAAGTAAATGTGCCACCATTTTTAACTGCCCCTATTGCTTGTTCATTTAATAAAGCACCATCAGCTAATCCATCAACTCCATCAGGAAAATGCTCTCTAATTTTGTCAACGTAACTTTCTCCCCTTGGTATAATTATATCTGCGCCAAGTGAGTTTAATAAGTTTTCATCAGTTTTTGATGAATCTACAATAACAGTTAAACCCTCTGTCTTAGCTAATTGTATTACATAACCACCGTAGGCTCCTGGGCCTCCGGTAACAGCTAAAACTTGTCCTCGTTTTAATCCTAATAAATCTAAAGATTGCCTTGCCGTTAAAGAATTCATAGGTAGTGTGCATGCCTCAACAAAGGATGTATTATTAGGAACTTTTACAACTGCACGTTGATCTAGAACTATTTGTTCTCTGTAAGCTCCATGAATAGAATAAGGACAAACCATCGCCATAACTTTGTCACCAACTTTAATACCTGTTATAACATCGCCACCAACCTGATCGACAACACCAGATAAATCCATTCCAGGAACATACGGAGGTGAATATTTTTTCTGTAACTCTGCCTTCCTACCATCACGCACTCCAACGTCTGTAGGATTAACGCCTGATGCCTGGTTTTTAATTCTTATTTCTCCTGGCCCAACATTAACCTCAGGTACATTAATTATCTCCAAGGCTTCCGGGCCACCATGAACCAAAACTCCTATTGCTTTCATTTTTTTTACTCTCTTTTATCTATTTTTACTTCGCCACTCCCAAGGAAGAGTAAACTTACCTGACCATAGGCCCAAATTATTTATTCTAGCTTGATTTTCTTGATGAACGTAATCTTTAGAATACTTTCTATAAGCTAAAGCCCATCCTCGTTCTACTAATAATGCATTAATATCTTCTCCATTAACATAACAAACTGAAACTAATCTTCCATACCTATCTTTATCTTTTCTAATGCAAGATACTTCGTATTTACCAATTATTTTTTTAAGTTCGTTAGTTGCTTGTAAACCACAAAAATACTCAATATTTTTTTTATTTAGGCATTTTTGTTTTATCTCTGGTGTATCTATTCCATGTAGTCTTATTTTTTTAGAGTTAAGCACAATAGTATCTCCATCAACAACTCTTAATGAAGATGTTTTAATGGTCTTTTTTTTATTAGTAGAAAATAATTTTTTATCATATTTAAGATCAATCATCTCATCATTAATATCAGATAAATAACATAAAGGGTTATAGCCTTCTGGGTTAGAATAAGCACTCTTTTTACCACACTTCATTCCATTAGAAATAAGATGATATGGGCAAGCACATTTACCAGGATAATTTGAAATAGACTTTAGGATTATATCTCTAGCTAGTTCTCTTTTACTCGTGTCAGCAAAAGAAACATTACTAACTAAAATCAATACAAAGGCTTTAATTACTATAATTAAATAATTAATCATTCTTTATTTTAGTTCCAATGAGAAGGACTTAATCCAGCTATTTTAGATTCAAAAATGGCTATCGATTGTCCTAATAAACAACCTAAATATACTGTTTTTAAATCTTTGCCTCCAAAAGCAATACTAGAAATGTTTTTGAGTTTTATACTAATAATTTGATCTAAATGATCTCTTTTTAAACAACTTTTTTGATACGCCTCTTCAACTTTAGCTAGATGCTCTGGATTGTTGTCTTCTAAAATGGTTTGTTTTTTACCATTTGCATTAACTCTAATAACTTTATTACTAACAACGCAAGTAACCCAAATACCACCTTCATCATCAAATGCAAATCCATCTGGAAACTCGCCTAAACCAAATTCAGCAACTACTATTTTATTTGATAGATCTCCCTTGGATGATACATCAAATCGAGAAAGACAACGCGAAAAAGTTTCATTAACATATAAATGTCCAGTTATAGGATGAATTAAGCATTCATTTGTAAATCCTAATTCTTCAGCAACAATACGAGCACCACTTTCATCAACTAAAATAATAAATCCATCTCGCCAATTAGGCTTGCAGCCTAATATCCTTGGTTTCAATCGTGTACTAACTGTTATCCATACCCTTCCATTTCTATCAATATGCACATAATTTGTTGGCGGAAGAGGTTCACCTTCAACTTGCAATAAAAAAGGAGAAAGGTCTCCATCTTCATTAAGTTTGTATACACCTCCATCTTCATTACCTAGATGTGTCAACAACCACCCTCCATCTGGCAAAATAGCTATACCGTTTGGTTTGGGTTTAAATTCTCCTTTTGCAAGAATAGTCCTTTGATTTCCATTAGGATAAATCAAAGTTATTCCTCCGCGCCAGTCAGCTACATGCAAAGTTCCATCTTGATCAACCAAAACGCATTCTGGTCGATGCAAATTTTTTCCTACAAATTTAATATCATCAAGGTGAACCAAAATACTTTCCTCAAATACATAAGTTAATAATCTTTATGAAAATTTAGTATGTTAATAATTTTTAAACAACCATTTATTTTCACTACATTTTTGTGCCTGCTAAGGAACTTATGTTACCTGAAACAGGTATCATAGAACGTATTTGCAAAGCCCATTTCTTATTTATTAAAGTTGCTATCCATATACCTTTAGCCTTCCCATAACTCTCCTTATTTTTATATCTTCTATTAAATTCGACTAAACATTGAAGTGTATTTTCAGTTTCATTAATAACTTCACAACTGTCTAAAGTAGAAAAACTCCAATTTTCTTTGTCAACCATTTCGTCTAATTGAATTTTTAAATTATTCCAAAATATTTCACCATTTTCGTATTTAATAGGTTGGTTTCCATCTGAATGGGTAAAGTGAGGAAAATGAAGATTATTAATAATTTTATCTTTTTCTAATGTATTAAAAGCATTAATAAAATTTTTTAATGCTAAAATCCCAGGATGCTCTGTATTCATTTTATTACTTTCTAATAATGTTGATAGTTATAATTGCCAATCAATTGGGTCAATATTAAATTTTGCTAAATACTCGTTAGTTTTAGAAAAAGGTTTGGAACCAAAAAAACCATTATGGGCTGAAAATGGTGATGGATGAGTACTTTCAATAACCAAATGATTGTCTCGGTCTAAAAAATGTCCTTTTTCTTGAGCCTTTTTTCCCCATAGAATAAAAACTATATTTTTCTTTTTTCTATTGATAATTGATAAGACTTCATCTGTAAACTTCTCCCAACCTTTACCTTGATGAGATCCAGGAACTCCTTTCTCAACAGTCAAACTACTATTGATAAGTAGAATACCTTGTCGTGCCCATGATTCTAGATTGCCATTTTCTGGAGCAGTTAGTCTTAAATCATAGAATAATTCTTTATAAATATTTTTAAGTGAAGGAGGAATTTTTATACCCTCTTCAACAGAAAAACTTAAACCGTTAGCTTGACCATCTCCATGATATGGATCTTGTCCAACAATAACTACTTTAACATCAGTTAAAGATGTATAATTAAAAGCATTAAAAACTTTTATCATTGGTGGATAAATTATTTTTCCTAAATTTATTTCTTCTTTTAAAAAAAGACGAAGCTCTGCCATATACGAAGAATTAAACTGTTCATCAAGCTCTGTTTTCCAACCACCTTTAATTTGATGTTTTGCCATAGTTAAAAAAATCTATTAAAATGTTAAAATTGACAATTATATTATAAACAAAAAAAATATTAATTTCATATAAAGAAGATATAATTAATTAAAGTATAGGTGTTTTATGATTGAATCTAAATTAATGAGCTATATTACTTCTGATTTTCAAACCAAAAGTGACATGATAGTAGCTGAAAAGGAATGGAGCAATATTATTGAAAGTATGTCTAAGAAATTCAAATCAGCTGGTGCCATTCGCCAAACAGTTAGTCAAGTTTGGAATAAAGAAGGTATTTTTAGATTAGGACATATGTGGGAATATAAAGATGAAAAAGCTTTTATAGAATGTCAGAAATTATTTAGAGAAGTAGAGATAGAATTTAATAAAAAAACAGGAATTGCTCAAAAAGTGTTTTCAAATAGAGGCATTATTCTAAATGATGTTTTTTTTTAAAATTATACTAAGCTATATATCCTTTAGGTAACTTTTTAGGTTTAGGTTTAAGTTGAGATTTTAAATGTGCTATTTCTTCATCAGCCTTTTTAAGTTCATCTTCAACCTTATCATTAGCTTCTTTATTCATAGTTTTTTGAGCTCTTAATAATCTAAGCTCCATCATCCTATCTTCTTCATCTTCAGTTAAATCATTTTCATCTTTTTCTTCAAGTAATTGAAGTTCTGTTTTTTTAACAATATTATCATCTGATACTTCAAGTGGTATTTCACTAGAGTTATCATCTTGTTCTCCTACAGCGTCATTAGTTGAATCTTCTTTTATAGGGTCTATGCTTTGAGATTCTAATTCGAGAGTTTTATCCTCTATTATTTCTGTTTTGTTCGCTTCAAGACTAGCTGAAATCTCTTCTGTAATTTCTATTTTTGGAGGTTCATCAATTTCTGTTTCAAGCTTGGTTAAGTTTTCTTCTGTATTTTCTACTTTTAATAAATCTTCAGAAACATTATCAAGTTTAGCTGAAATTTCTTCTGTTAAGCCCAATTTAGTTTCTGAATTAGAAACGTCTTTCGATTCACTTTCAGCTTTATTTAACAAATCCATAGAGGATAAAGGATCTTTATTTACATAAACTTTGTTTTCAGCAGAAATAACCTCAGTGACATTATTAACTTGAAGTGGATCAGAAGTCTCTTGGGTTTCTATAGGTGTTTCAACATCTTTTTTTTGAATCTTAAGATGAGGAATAACAAATTTTTCACGTGCATTTTGAATGTTTATTTTTAGATCTTTTATGCGTGTATCCCAGTCTTGCATCTTTTTACCCAGAAATTATAAATTTTAATTATTTAATAAATCTCTATTTTGTTTCAAAAAACATACCAAATAAATAATATTAATTATTTATTTATAAACGTATATAATAAAAATAAGAAATAAAAAATAAGATATGAGATTTAACAATGAAAAATAAAATTAAATATAAAACAATTATTTAAGAAAATTATAAATAATGATGCTGAAGCGAATGCAATAAGACATTAAAAAATACTAGGCTGTAACAATGTTAAGCGGATACAAATTGTTGATCCGCTTAACGCAGTTTATGAAATAAGACCTAATTAACTATTTTTAAGTCTTTCATTCTGTGGAAACATAAATTTACTAGCTTCTTCATCAATTTCAACTTTAAAGCTATGGTTATTAGTAGCGCTTATATTAAGAGCTTTTTTACTTGCAGGCCTGTTATTGATTTCTGTCATAAGTCTATTTAAATTTTTTCTTTTTTCTAACTCACCTTCGGCAATAACTTTAGGTAGCATTCTTGCCCAACCCCAAACACACATATCAACAATTGTATATGTATCGCCTAACATATATTTGTTTTGATCTAATCTTTTATCTAAAATGTCATAATGTCTTTCTGCCTCATAGACATATCTATTTATAGCATACTTAATTTTTTCAGGAGCCATATGTTGAAAATGAACTGATTGTCCTGAATATGGACCTACTCCAGTTGCAACAAACATTAACCATGACAATAAATCTGCTCTAGATTTAAGACTATTATCTGGCATAAAGTTTCCTGTTTTTTCTCCTAAATAAAGAAGAATAGCATTACTATCAAAAACCACATTACCATTATCAATTATTGATGGAGCTTTTGCATTTGGATTTATATCAACATAAGATTGAGTATGTTGATCTCCTTTCCTTGTGTCCAAAGGTATAGCCTCATATTCTAACCCTAACTCTTCAAGACAGAGGGCAACTTTCATAGGGTTAGGTCCAGTATTATAATAAAATTTTAACATTTTTATCTCCATCTAAAAAATAACATTATGTTTTACATACTTTATAAACTGTAAATGAATCAAGTTTATTGTCTATATAACCTATAAACTCCTCCTTTTAATTCATCATTAATTAAAATAATAGAACCATCATGCATTTCTTCTATATCTCGAATACGACCTATTTTATTTTCTAAAATTATTTTTTCTGAGATTGGTATATTTTCATGAACCTTTATGACATGAAGTCTTTTAAATTTAAGAGAACCGACAAGAATAGTATTTTTAAATTCATCAAACATACTACCTCTATAAAAAATCATGCCTGAGGGTGCAATTGAAGGCGTCCACACCCATACTGGCTCTTCAAATCCAAACTTAGTTATTCCTTCCCCAATTTTGCCTCCACCATATTCCTCTCCATATGAAACAATAGGCCAGCCATAATTTTTTCCTTCCAATAATATATTAATTTCATCTCCACCTTGCGGACCATGCTCATGAAGCCACAGTTGATTGCTTATGTGGTTAAAAGCTAACCCTTGAGGGTTTCTATGTCCGATTGTAAATAATTCTGGAAGCCATTTTTGTTTAATATTATTGTTTTTAAAATTTTTACCATTTTTTAATATCTTAATTACTGAACCTGAATGATTTGAAAATTTTTGTGCATTATGGCGATTTTGTCTTTCGCCAAGAGTTGCAAAAATAAATTTACCATTTATTGATAATCTGCAGCCAAAGTGTCCTGGAACTGAAGACGGGCTATTGGAAACAAAAAGTATTTTTTCATTGAGCAAATTATCATTTATTAAGTTATATTTATAAATTGCTGTAGAAGATTTATTGTTACCTATTGGTTTACTTAAGCATAAATAAACATTTAAGTATTTATCATTTTTTTCTATAGCAATATCTAAAAGTCCTCCCTGCCCGCTAGCAAATACTTTTGGGGTTCCATAAATTTTATTAATATTTTTAGTAAAAACATTAATACGAAAAACATTGCCTGATTTTTGAGTAACTAAAACTTCTTGCTTATTTAAAGCAGCGATTCCCCACAAAAAAGAAATGTCAGGGCTAACTTTTTCTAAAAGAGTTTTAGAATACGTAGTTAAAGGAAAAAACAATATCATTAAAATAATAAATAAATTGATCATTTCCATTTTACCTTTGTCTAATTAAAAGAGATAATTTGTAATTACATTAAACCTAATTTATATTTTAATAAATTAATTATTTTTGAGATAAAAAATGAGCTTATTACTTGCTGATATTGGAGGTACAAACGCTAGGTTTGCATTTAAGAGAAAAGAAGATGATAGTATTTCTTATATTACATATTTAAAATGTTCTGATTTTCAAAATATACATTCAGCAATAGAATTCTATCAAGAACAAAATAATTTAAATATTGAGAATATGTCTTTAGCTGTGGCCTCAACAACTAAACAAGATGAAATAAAATTTACAAATAATGATTGGTCATTTAAACAAACAGAATTATTAGATTATTTCGGTTTAAATAAATTACTTTTAATAAATGATTTCGTTGCACAGTCTTTATGCTTTGGTACTTTCTATAAAAAGCTTAGTAGTAATGTTGATTATAATAATAAATTAGCTGTTAAACATAATTTAAAACTTATTAAATCTGGGAATCCTATTTTAAAAGCACCTCTTCTAATAACCGGTCCAGGAACTGGACTTGGTGTTTGTACTTTATGCATTAATAATCAAAATCTAATCGCAATAGAAGGAGAAGGTGGACACGCTTCCTTTGCACCTAATTCAGATTTAGAAATAAGGTTACTTCAGTTTCTTAGAAAAAAACACAATCATGTATCTTTTGAAAGAATTGTAAGTGGATCAGGAATAGAGGAGATTTACAATTTTGTTCTCTATGAAGGGCAAGTAAAGCCAGAACAAATTAAATCTCCTGAAATTGGAAGTAGAGCTTTAATAGGGGAGATGAATGCTGTAAAAACTGTTGAAATTATGTTTGCTATTTTAGGCACTGTTATTTCAAATATGATCTTAATTAATGGAGCTCAAAGTGGAGTTATTCTCACTGGGGGAATTACGCCAAAGCTAAAATTATTGCTGCCCCAAAGTGACTTTAAAAAGAACCTTCTAAATAAAGGCCGAAGGCATGAATATATAAAAAATGTTCCTATTTGGCTAACAGAAGATAATAATAATGGCTTAATAGGTGCTCTAAATGCTTTTAATAATAAAAATTATTCAATTAAAATTTTATCCAAAAGATAATAATAAAATTTTATGTTAAAATTAATTATCTCGTGAATTTAAAAAATTAAATT
>Ga0209830_10002091_pt1 | contig 16440 bp, 17 predicted proteins | sample ArcticOcean_MG_C_12_FD_187439 | JGI IMG/M metagenome (GOLD analysis project Ga0209830, IMG submission 187439) | Marine microbial communities from western Arctic Ocean - ArcticOcean_MG_CB8_130 (SPAdes) (version 2) | ecosystem: Environmental > Aquatic > Marine > Oceanic | place: Arctic Ocean...
TTTTTTTTTTTTTTTTTTTTCTTCTGTTGGTATACCAAATATTTTATTTACATATTCGTTCACGCTAGGTTTTTTAGGGCAAGAAAGTAAATTATTTTTGTTAACATACGCACCATCATCTTTATTATGATCAATCGTTTTATTAATATTTTTTATTAGTATATCTTGTTCTTTTTGTATTTTTTTTATTAATGTATCTTGTTTTTTAAGTGTGTGATCTAAATTATGATGAGTGTGGTGTTCTGTTTGTTTATTTTTTTTAGATTGTTTACGATTATTATTTTGTTTTATTCTTTCTGATAATATATTTACACGATCAAATAATGTTTGATATATTTTTTGTAAAGCAGCATCTTTATTAGCCTTATCGTTATCTACAGCATTCACATTGGCTGCCACGTTATTCTTTAGACTGCTATATGATTGCTTCATAAAATCAACAAGTGCGCCGCTGCCTGCTGTTAATGCCTTGACATTCATATCATTGGAAGGATTAAATTCGCCATCATCTTTTTGTATTATGTTATTAGAATAATGAATTTCTCCACCAGCTCCCAGAGCAGCAGCAGCGAGAGCAGTGTCTTGATCTTTTGATTGTGTATTGTCTTTACTAGGAGTAGTGGGTTGACTTATTCCCATCTGAGACATCGCTTCTTTATTTTTTTGTTCAATCTTAATGGATGATGATTGTAATACGTCTTTTTTTTCTAATTGTAACAGTGCGGCCTGGTTATTTATGTTTGTTATTATAGTTTTAATTTCTAGTTCAGTAATATAAGGATACGTTTTTTTATACATTGTTGCTTTTTCTTCTATTTCTTTATCTGAAAAAGGTTTGTTAGGTGTATTTGCTGAATAATTATTATTAACAGGAGTATTGCTATCAGTGTTAACGCTAACAGATCCCGACAGCACAGGCCCAGTTCCGACCGTGCCAGGTGCGGGCGGAACTGGGCCTGGCCCAGTTCCGCCCGCACTACTAGCATTACCGTCTTCCGCGACTATTATCGTATCACCCGTAGCCCCTTCAATTATATTATTTTTTTTTAAATGTAATTTGATAAATGGTAATATATACATACCTATTAAAAGTATTGTTACAAGTAAAAGAAAGTATGTAATCATTTTTTTCATTTTATATTATAATATATAATATATTATAATATAATTTTTTATATAAAATTTAATTAAAAAAATATATATATTATTATGTGGATAATTAAAAGTCTCCTAACTTACGCATATCTTTAGGTATGGCGCTTTCATCCACCGTTCCTTTTTTAACGTATTTACTCATATCTAGTTGTTGAGGACATACCGGTATGCTCGATTTAAGAATATATTTTTTAAGTATTTTTTCTTTTTCTTTTTTCTTGTTATATATATCTATATCCATTTTATTAATTTGAGAAACAATATCTTTTTGTGTTTTCTGTAATTGTTCTAACATTTTATTTTGCTCATTAAGAACATGTTCTAATTTATGATGTGGATGTTTGTCACCAGAACCGGTGGTATCTTCTCCATATACTGGATTTTCTTTAATATATTTAAGGTCTTTTATTAATAAATTATTTAGTTTTGAAAATAATTGTTTATTAATTTTATGTAAATAATGATTATCAGTATTAATACCCGTATATGTACGAGAAACACTGTTTACAACAGTATCAATTTTATTAGTAGATTTAGTTGTAGTAGAGTTTTTTTTTTTGGTAGATGTTTTAGACTTATTAGTAAGATGTTCATTTGTTGATACGAATAAATTATTTATAAAGTCCTTAAGTTTATTTTTATTTGTATTTATTTTATTTGATTCTATTAATGTATCCATAAAAATTTTTTTATAAGGTGTTTGTAATTTAAATATTGCTACAATTATTATCAATAATAAAAATCCAATAATTATTTTCATTGTAAGGATGTGTATTATGTAGTTATATATTATATATATATATAATATTTTATTATTGTAATTGTTATTTTAATATTAAAATATCATATATGAATAATTATTTTGTGGACGAATAGTCGCCGGGTAAAATATTTGTTTTTAAGGTGTAGTTATTCATATTTATTGGAGCTGGGCAAGCTGGAACTTTATTTCGCAATATATATGAATTATCTATAACAGCACTGTTTTTAATAAGTTCTTTTTTTTTATTTTTATATTGTTTAGTAAGAGATGCTTGTTCTTTTTGTAATTTTCGTAATAATTTTGTTTGTTTGTTAAGCATTTGATCTATAGCATGATTAGAATGTCTACTGTTAGCATAACTGGCTTCGGTATCCATTAAGGATTGTCTTATGGTGTATTGTTGGTCTCTTTTATTAAAAAAATCTGTTAGTTGACTTAGTAAAAGGGTATTTGGATTTGCGTTTTTGACTGAACTTTTTGTTGGTGTGTTTTTTAAATCTTTATCCATTAATTTTTCTAAAAAAGGTGTAAAGGTATTAATCATACTCGTAATTGCTTTTGTTCCATCTCCACTAAGAGGTGCGTTTTTTTTATGCGTATCTTTATTTTTTGATATTGTATTTTTTTTTGCGTTACCAATTTCTGCCTCTACTAGACTTGCTGCGGCATCCACCTTCGAAGCCACCGTCTCCACTTTATCGGTCGCGGTCTGTAGGTTGTTCACCGTTCCACTAGTCATTCCTTCTACTATTTTGGTAGACGTATTGTTAAAATATTCAATTGTTGGTTTAGTTGTGCTGGCGGTATTGTTTGTAGGTTTAAACCATGTTTTATTACCTTTAAATGAATTGGTTTCTCCTTTACGAAGTTCATATTTTTTATTAGGATGACATTTTCCAGCGTCCATTGTTATCATAGTACAGTCTTTATTTTTATTACAAGCTTGTTTAGCTTCTTCGAGTGTAGAAAATCTATATTGACATCTTTCCGGTTCACTTGGATAACCTAATAGCCGCACTCCCTTTATATTATTTTCCATAAACCATTCTTCATTTTTATGTTCAGTCTTACTTTTAAAATTTTCTTTATTATAATATAATGATGTCAATACATTTCGTATATATGATTTAGGTATAATTAAAATTATAGCAACAACTACCATAATAGGAATAATATTTTTTTTAATAAGTGTATACATTTATAAAGTATAATGTAAATATATAATATTATAATATATTTTTTTATTATCATATATTTATTAAAATTTAATTATATTTATGTTTTATTGTAGAAAGTAATCTTAAGTAAGAGTATTATTTAATGTATTATCTACAGTATTATAATGTTGTATCCGCCGTTCATTTGGTTGAACCGCTCTTAGTTCCAGACATTATATTTATAAATTTGATAATAATAAAACTATTATATAACACATTAATACGCTATATTAATAATAGACACTATAGTAATGACGAGTAAAAAAGAATATCATGCCTGGTTTTCTAATGACATGTACGCAAACACAGGAACGGTTTATATATATAAGAATGTTGACAATGCTCTTATCCGTTCAACCATTATTTCTAATTCTAGTTATTCTCCCATGATTAATAGTGAACACTCTTGTTATAAAGATTTTAAATATATGGGTCCTGTTATAGATTGGATACAGACGAAGTGCCTAAAAAACACACTATATACTATGTAAAATATAATGATATATAATCCCTCACCGACTACACCGTAGATCCTCACTCTGCCGCCGTTCCGTTCGTATCATTTACTGAACTAAGAGTTTGTGTTATGTTATCTTGTTGAGATATGTCCAACCCAACACCTACTGTTGATGGTGCTAATGATGTAGTAGGTGCTAATGATGTAGTAGGTGCTAATGATGTAGTAGGTGCTAATGTTGTAGTCAGTGCTAATGTTGTAGTCGGTGCTAATGATGTAGTCGGTGCTAATGATGTAGTAGGTGATTCTGTTATTCCTAGTATTGATTTTATTGCTTCTATTATTGATTTTATTGCTGCTTTTATTGATACTAGTAAGCCTGTTGATGGTGCTAATGATGTAGTAGGTGCTAATGATGTAGTAGGTGCTAATTTTGTAGTAGGTGCTATTGATGTAGTAGGTGATTCTGTTATATCTGATACATCTAATACTTCTCCACAATGAGAAGGGTCGCAATGTATACCATATAATTTTATTAATTCTTCACAGTCGGGCATAACATCTAAAATTTTTTTATATACTTTAAGTTCTTCAAAAGTCATTTCTTCTGGTTTATCTACACTTGGTAAATATTTTAATAATTCACTAAATTTCCAAGTCATATAATTGTGATAGGCTTGTTTTAATTGATGTATGTATTCTAATGAATTAAATTTAATACACGAATTGGCAGACAACCAATTATCTATAAGAGTATTGATTTCTTGTAATAAAAGTTTTTTATTATCAATTTTACAATATTCATCATGATTAGAATCATCATTACATATATCATGTTCCTTTGTATTATTTGAAAATGTTTCAATAACAGAAGAGTCAGTTTTGTTTTGTGCGGTAGATTTATTTTTTTTATTTGTTTGTGTTTTTTTTTTTTTAACAACATTATTATTATCTTTCATAATCCCAATAATATCATTTTTTTTAGATATATAAGAATAATTATTGGTATTTTGTTGTAATATAGATTGAATATGCTTATATACTTCTTCATCTGATTTTTCAATGGTATCTTTTAACATGCCATATTCATTAAATTCGTCAGAACTTTTTAATTGTTTATTTTTAAGTCTTTTAATATCTTTTTGTAAATCTTCAATGGAAGCATGCTTTAATAATTTAAATTGATCGGTTATACTGGTGTTTAAATTTAAAGTAGTATCTTTTGTATGTCGAATATAATCTAAATTGGAATTACCCTCGTTCTTTTCAGAATTATCGAGAACGGTATATGGATCTAAACTAGATGTATGTAACCTATCTGATGTTTTATTATTATGTTTTTTTTTCAATTTTTGTACATTGTCTGTATGTAAACCTACAAAATTAGCATAATGTTCCTGCGACCCTACTAATAATTTATATTGTGTTTTATTAAAATAATATATACCTACAAGTAATATTAAAATAATTATAATGATTAATAAATTATTCATCTATATAATATATATACGATAATATTTTAAATTTTATAATATATATTATTATATATATATATATCATAATATAATAGTATATAGATGAATCAATTATTTTCTGATATAGGTTTTTTTAAAGAACTTACACCTCAAGATGTAGATATACAGCAGCAAGATGGGATCCAAAATATAAAACTTAATTGTAATCATAATAAACCGGGTTTATGTATGATATATCGCGATAACTGTCCTCATTGCGTATCAATGAAACCAATATTTAAACGTTTAGCTACTTTGATGGATATGAATAACTATTTTATAGGGGGTATGAATACGAATAATAAAGACAATCAAGAAATAATGAGAAAATTAAATATTAAATATGTTCCTAAAATGTATGTGGTATATCCTGGCGGTTCAATAAAAGAATTTTCGGGAGATAGTCATAATGTAGATAGTTTAACTAGTTTATTACAATCTATAAATATTCCGCAACAAACTAAAAAAACTGTAAAAAAAACAAAAAAACAAAAATCTAAACGACAAAAAACGAAACAAAGAAAATCTAAACGAAAAAAAACAAAACAAAGAAAATCTAAAAAAACGAAACAAAGAAAATCTAAACGAAAAAAAACGAAACAAAGAAAATCTAAAAAACGAAACTAATCAGTCGTATACACCCTTTTATGTATATTAAGAATGTAATTTAATAAAAGGTATTTCTAATATATTTTCTTCTGGCACATTTGAATAAGAAACAACGTTCACAGGTATTAATGTAGCACGATTAAAATATAAATATACACATACTATTACAGCAAGTAAAACTAATAATGCGATTTCTTTTTTCATCTATATGGTAATATATTTAATATATTTATATAATATACTAATATAATAAATATAAAGGCTATAAAATATAAACACTATAAATATAAAGGTTATAAATAGTATTATTCAGTTATACTATAGTTTTCATATGGTTCTCTATTATTAAATGGGCCAAACAGAAATGTATCTTGTTTGAATTTTTTCTTTATTTTTCGAGGTCGCCATCGAGGTTTATTTAATTGTGCTTCATTAGGAACTCCAATAAAGGTAACCTTTTTTTTAGTAGTAGTAGTAGTAGTATTTTTATTTTTCTGTATGACTGCGTATACTAAATAACCAATGATAGCAATAAGGATAATGATAACTATTATAAATAAATAATTATTAAACATAGTAAATATATTATATATATATATTTTTTTTTGTAATGAAATATACATATATATTAAAATAATAATTACATTTTAAATTTCTTTCATTTTAAATTTTTTTATAAATATAATTGTTACTATAACTATAATAACTAATATTAATAGAAATAATATAATCATAAACATAATATTTTTAGTAGAGTTTTTTTTTGTTACAACTCCATTCGTTGTTTTTGTAATTCGTTTAGGAAGTAATAAACCACGTATAGCGCCTTCTCTGGGAAGGGATGAACTTGATTTTTGATGTTTTTTAAATTCCTGTCCATAAACGTCATCATCACTTTCTTTGCGACGCCGATTCATCCAGGCGCCACGAAAACTGTTCATCACACCTGACGTTTTTTTCCATTTTGATTTCCCATACCAGGTGTTTCCGATTTTATTGATGTCCCCCGTGTATCCCTCCTCTCGAAACCGCTGCATAGCTTCTTCCTTAGTCTCACCTTCGATCACCCCTTTTGAAAGATGCTCTACTGTATCTTGAAATAAACCAAAGAAAAGAATAAGTATTAATACACTATATAAAATATAACTCATTATAATATATATATATATATTTTTTTTGTTTTATTTGATTAATATAATTAACATAATAATAATAATAATTAAAATGATAAATAAAATTACAAATAAAATAATAAAAAAAGGATATATTTTCCAAAATATATAATGAATAACGGGATTTAATATATTTGTTTGTATGTTATGCATATTTTTTTTTTTCTTACATTCTATAATGATTGTATCAATAAAATCAGAAGTTATTTTAGAAATCATAACATATAAAATAATAATATAAATTTATTATGTGATTTATTTTTAATTTATTGCGTACATTTTATATAATTATATTATAATTATTAATTATTAGTATTAATTAATAATGGATTTGTTAAACACAAAAAATATACAAGAAGAAAACTCCAGTGATTATAGTGATGACGATCTTTCGAATGAAATAGATTATGATTCTATACATTTTGAGACTCCTGTCAAAGATAAAGAAAAGTTATATATTGCTCATTTAGAGGAAAAAATAATAATTGAATTAGATAATTTAGATGTCTTTGAAATTTTAGAAGAAGAAAATGGTAAACAATTTGTATTTTTTAATTTAGATTTAGATAATGAAGACCAAGAAGAATTAATAGAATTATTGTATAATTTAGATGAAGTCGCTTTAGATAATTGTATAGATCATTCCAAAGAATGGTTTAATAAAGAATTAACAGAAGAGCAAATTGAAAATTTATATATCCCCTTGTATATTGATAATTATAAAAAGAAAAATCATATTTTAATGAAAGTAGAAATAAATCCTAATATAGATATAACTAAAATAAATAATTCAAGTATAAATTTTATAGAAATTAAAGGATTAGTTTTTTATAAAAAAACATTTATGTATCATGTATATTTAGATAAAGTTATAGAAGAAACAGCAAATTTATTAAAATCTATAGAAAATAATTCTATAGATAGCGGTAGTTCAGCAGTTATAGATAAACCTATAAATAGTATAGAAACACATACACCAGACACTGTAGAAGTTCAATCTCTAAATAAAATACAAAATACTGTAGAAGTTCAATCTCTAAATAAAATACAAGATACTTTAGAATTAGATGTCCAAGATATAGAAAAAGATAAAATAAAACAACGTATAGAAGAAAAACGATTACAAGTTGAACAAAAATTTATAAAATCAGAAGAAATAAATAAAACAGCAGAACAGTTACGTGTGGAAGCGGTTAAATCAGCCAACGAATTAAAAAATTTAGAATTACAATTACAAAATAAATAATTATATACAAATATATTCCTAATTATTTAATTATTTAATTATTTAATTATTTAATTATTTAATAATTTTTATTATTTAGCAAAATATTATTTTATTGTATATATATATAATAGTATGCAAGGTTCTTCTGGATTGTTAAATTATGCTTTAATTATATTTTTAGCATTAGTTTTAGTATTCGTTTTTATGAAAATATATGAAGATCAAAAACAAGCCGTAACAACTGCCGCCGTAACAACAGGTAACACAAACAGTCAACAGACAACAAGGGCCGCCGCCGTACCTGAGAGCACGGAAGGTCCGGACTTGGGTGGCGACGGCTTCGCGAACTTTGAGGGCTTTGAAGGAGGTGGTGATACAGTTCAGCCAACTACAACAGTGACAGAATTAACTGGTTATAATAACAGTGGTGATTTTGCCGATGTTCTTGCCTCTGTTCCACAATCTGAAAATTCTGGAAATGCGGTTTTTAAAACATGCGATTTAAATAAAATTTCACCTGAGGAATTATTACCATCCCAAAACAACACTCAATTTGCTAAGTTAAATCCAACTGTAGCAAGTAATTTACAAAATAAAAACTTTTTAGAAGCGGGTGCTCATATTGGTTTAGATACTGTAGGTCAATCATTACGTAACGCCAGTTACGATTTACGCGCTGAAATTCCTAACCCAAGAATGAATGTAAGCCCTTGGATGAACACCACAATTCAACCTGATCTTGCGAAAAAACCATTAGTTTAAAATCTTGTTTAAAAATTTATTTGTTTATTTAAAGAATTAAATATATTAATATTTAATAGTTTAATAAGGATAATTAATAAGGATAATTAATAAGGATAATTAATAATTTATACAACTTATAGATGAATGCTTGGTATAACGAAAATAAATATAAAATAGATATGATTTTTAATATTGTTAAAACATTTATTCGAACACATAATATAGTATTAACTATAGATACGCGCGATTTATATACAAAATTTATACATGTATGTTTTAGAGGTTCTCATAAACCCTTCTCAAATTATAATTATTCGTATTATAATATATATAATAAACATTTTAATATAGAATATGAAACATTTATAGGAAGTTTGTTTTTTGATACAATGTGTGATTTAAAAATATCACTAGAAGAATATGATAACTTATTTTTAGCTAGATTACATCCCCATTCATTACAAAATTTTTTTGAAAATTACTTTAATATTCGTCAACAAGGTATGTCGTCACATAATAAAGAGGATGTGCGTGAAGATACGCATGAAGACAATTATATAGAATATTAAAAAAATATGTATTAATCATACTATTAATCATACTATTAATTATTTATACTATTAATTATTTATACTATTAATTATTTATACTATTAATTATTTATACTATTAATTATTTATACTATTAATTATTTATAATATTTATTATATGTATACATATAATATATGTTAAAACGAACACAGGTTATTCATTCGTACTTACGAATAAAAAAAACATTTAAAAATAATAATGATACTGCTAAAAAAAATACATCACTCACACACAGTGTTAATAAAACAGTAAAACCATTACCTTATAAATTTTTATAGTTATATATTTAGCTACAAGAATCAAATTCAGAATCATCCGTACAGTTAAATTTATTGATAAATAATTTGTCTTTATCAATTCCTTTATCTTTAGGTTTTTTACATTCTTTGTTACCAATAACTTTATCTTCTGGTTTTACACCATAACAATTAACACCAAATTTAAAATTTGGATTAAATTTACCACCATTTATTCCAGGATAACCACATTGATTTTTTTTATCAGAGTTGGACTTTTTAAGCTGATCATAATAATTTTGTTGTATAGGATATAATGCTAATCCACCTTTTGTCCAACCGTAATTACACCAATTCGCACCATTTTCAAGGGCTATTTCTACTTGTTTTTTAGAAGCTACTTCACTATCAAAAGCTCTACATACATCTTTAGATTCTTTGTATGTAAATACATTATCTTTTATATTAAACACTTCTTTTTTGATAATTTTGTTAATAGTATTATTTTCAAGAGTATCTTCATTTTCTTCTACTTTTGTTTCTATATGAGTTAATACATCTCTTCCATATAATAAATTACTTATATTATTAAGTTGCCTTTTAATAAATGAATATATACCATATACAAAATCATTTATTTTATCTCTTATAGTTTTTTTCTTATTTTCCACTTCTACACCTATGTTTTTATTTTTATGAACAAAGTAAATAGAAATCAGTAAGGCTACAAAAAGAACAAGTAAACTAATTGGTATAATATTGTATTTTACAATAAAATATCTTATTTTGCCTATAAAAGACATTGATTCTGGAGATTCTGTAGGAACGGGAATACCAGATTCTATATTTATGGCAGGAGTATCAGCAATAGGATCGAACATACTCGGAGGATCGAACATACTCGGAGCATCCATAGTAGGAACATCTATAATAGGAGCAGCCATAGTAGGAACATCTACAGCAGGAGCGGCCATAGTAGGAACATCTACAAAAGGAGCAGCCATAGTAGGAACATCTACAACAGGAGCAGCCATAGTAGGAACATCTACAACAGGAGCAGCCATAGTAGGAACATCTACAACAGGAGCAGCCATAGTAGGAACATCTACAACAGGAGCAGCCATAGTAGGAACATCTATAGCAGGAGCAGCCATAGTAGGAACATCTACAGCAGGAGCAGCCATAGTAGGAACATCTACATCAGGAGCAGCCATAGTAGGAACATCTACAGCAGGAGAAGCCATAGTAGGGACATCGGCTACGGGTATCGATGGGTTATTTGATTGTAATGTATAGTCAGGTGTTAAATCGTCAATATTATCTGTTGTAAATGGATTAGACATTATAATATGTATAAAGAAAATAAAAATAAATAAATAAAATAATGAATATATTATTTATAATATTTATAATATTTTAAAGTATTTTAAAAATATTTTACAATTATAGTTTTTTTTTATAAAATAAGCAATATGCGTTATGAGTAATTAATTCAGATTCTTGTATAGATGATACATTTCTGTCATTGAAATTATACCATTGATTGTCAGCATTTTTAGCATAACACCAATAATGGCCTCCGCTCATATCGCCACTATGATTAGATATAGCAAATAAATCATATATATTTTTATTATTATTATATCCTATAGAATATGAACGTAGATTAAAATCATGTATGGGAAATCTAACTACATTATTTTTTTTACGTAAATGGTTATCATATCGTTTTATAATAATAATTAATGTTTTAGGTAAACTCCAAAAATATAACTGTTTATCATATTTATTTTGTGTATCGCTGTTATGTTGTGTATGTGTAATATTTAATTCTTTTCTGGTATAATTATCTAAACAATCATATAACTCGCATGATTGTTTTCTAAATTCAGACGGAATTTCAACAGATATAGAAGAAAAGGGAGAAAATGTTTTCGATGAATACGATAGATCAGTAGAACTCGTTATATTAGAATATTCTTGTCCATAAAATTGTTCTATAATTTTTGAATAACCATTAATTGTAAAATAATTATTCCAAGCTTTATACGCTTGTAAAGCAATCGTATCGGTTTCATTTTCAGATTCTCCTGAAATGGAACAGTCAATATTATATTTTAGTTGTTCATGTAATTTTTCTAGAAAGAATTGTAAAAATTCTTGCGAATCGGCTTGGCCTGAACCTATTAATTCTTGATAACATGGATCTTTATAAGCAAGATTTTTTATTTTCATTAGATAATTCATTGGGGAAATATGGGTGTTTTCTTTATATAGATTTTTAGTGATTTCAATAAATTCATTAAGAGGATAGCTGTTACTCTTGTTTACGTCTTCTTTATATTTTTCTGTTAAGAAATATTTTATAAATTCACGGTCATTATTTATACATTGAGTAATAGTATTAATATAACAAGTGTTACCACAATTTTCTAAACCACAGAGTCCCTTTTTAACAAAATAAGATTGATCCATTATAATCTATAATATGTATGTAATATAAGTCTTTAAATAATGTGTAAATCAAATTTATAATATAAAATATATAAGTTAAAAAAATAAATTTTTTTTAATCTATTATATTACATGAATGATACAAAAGATTTATTACATACAATAAATGAACAAATAAAAAATAATAATTCTACTATAGTTTTTGTAGATACAATGTATAATTCTTTTGAAATATCCAATGATAAAGATAATACCAATAGTATACCTGATCAATCTATAACGGAATCTTCAAGTCAAACGGAATCTTCAAGTCAAACGGAATCTTCAAGTCCAACAGACTTACAAAATGATACCGATACTTCTACTGATACTATAAATAATAGTACAAGTATTAGTGGTATTAATAGAACTAATTATTCTAGTACGAATAGACCATATATATCAAGAATACGAAACCCCAGATTACATTCGTATTTAACACATATACCCTTACCAGAATTACCATTATTTAATAGAACCAGTCAACGGCCATCTTATCCCGACCAACTTCAAATAAATAGAAGAAACAATATTTTACCAAGAGGATTACCACCAGCTAGTTTATATCAATATAATAGTCCTCCTGGAACATTATTTAGACGAGACAGGGGAGCCGAACCAGAAAATTCAGAAGAATCAGAAGAAGATATCACATCATTATCATCCACAATAATACCCCCCCGCCAACGCCTGCCGCATCCATTATCCGTAGCCCCTCCTCCGTCACCACTACCGCCACCACGAACGCTACCATTACAATCACATCGATTATTACCTTTAGTATCTCAAATGCGAGAACCTATATCGCCGCCTATCCCATCACGTATATCATCGTTACCTTTACCACCTTTACCTCCATCATTATCATTATCATCACAAGAATATCCATCTACAAGTTCTAATACAAATACTACGTTAAATATGACTCCTTCAGAATCATTTGCTAATTATGACACAGATGTAACTACAAGTATAAACAATTTAAATAATGTAATTGATAATATATTAGACTCTTTACGTTTACCTGATGAAATATCTATAGAATATATAGATGATACGCAACAAAATAGAAATATTTCGGGCATCGGTAGTATACCCGTCCAAACGATTACAGGAGCATTAACAAATACATTTAGACGATTACAAGCATCTAATCCTACAAATAGTGTTACTTCAATTAATGAAAATTCTACTTTAGTATATTTACAAGAATCTAATAGAGAACAATATGAAGATGCAGAATGCTCCATTTGTAATGAACCCTATCAAAATGGAGATATATTACGTGAGTTTGATAAGTGTCCCCATTATTTTCATTATAGTTGTATAGACAATTGGTTACACTTACACAAAAAATGTCCAATATGTACGACAGAACTTATTTAATAATCATCATCCTCCTCATCGTAATCGTGATTATATGTGGTATCTATATATAAATTATCATTAATAGGTTCTTTTTGTGTAACTGGTATGAGATATTTTTTTTTACCTTTTTTTTCACTAGTTTTTTTATTTTTTTTAGAAGAAGATGGTTTACTTGAGGTAAACCAGGTTGTTATTTCTTGATTATGTAAGCGTTTATTTTTAGCCAATCGTAAGGTAGTACCAAACACAAGTCGAGAAGCCACTTTTTGTTTTTTTTCGAGTACAAGTTTAATAGCTTTATGTGGTAATTTACCTTTGGAAATGTAGTCTTTATACATGTTATCATATGTAGATTCATCTTCAGTATAACCAGGCAATTTGTCTAAACTTAATGCGTATATTTGACATACAGGTTTCATAATTTGATTAGTAATATAAAACTCGTAATCAGGTTGTAAATTATGTTCTCTAATATAATCAGGGTGTTCGATACGATCTCCTTGTAGTGTAACTTTACCTTTAGTCTCTATGTATATAAATGGAACACGGTCGTTTACTTGTGGTTTATTTCCTGGATCTCGTTCTCCTATACGTTCCGCTAATACTTTGTGAGCAACTCGGTCAGGCTCCTTGTAATAAGAGGATAAGGTTTTGGTAATCGTTAATACATCTAATCCATATTCACCATTCATTAATTTTTCAAGATTTTTTTCTAATAAATCTAATGAGGGTTCGATCGTTTGTGTTGTCATAATACTATCAATAATATCACCAAATACAATTTTTACAATAGGAGCATTATCACGACGTTTTAATACAATACCCATCGCCGTTTGTTTGTATTTAGTTACATCATGTTCATATTTATTTCCTACATATTTTTTTTTACCAAATAAGATAAACGGATAAAAGGTTTTTTCATATTCTAAATATTGTGGGTCATGTAATTTTTCTTGTACGCCGTGTTCCGTTAACACCGATAAACGAATGGATTCTTTAAGAGCATCCTTACCCTTCATTTTTGTACCATCTGGATAACGACAATCATATTTTACGAAAATAGAATCTGTATCACCATAAACCACTTCATTGTGTAATTGTATCATTTCACCATTGTTTAATGTCATAGGATAATGAGATGTATCTTCTACATACTCTTGGGCAATTTCTAATTGCTTTCTGCCAACCGCTGTAGTTGATGCGGCTAATTCTTTATAATACAATGCTCCTATTCTTGAACCCAATTGACCATACAATGAATTCGCCGTAATTTTATAGGCTAACTGAGCACCATCTAATGTATTTTTTTGAAATTGTGTATAGGTATCTTTTTCACTAATAATATCTTCACGAGAAATACTATGTTGTTCATTATTTTCATCGGTAATAGTAATTGTACCATCTTGATTATCTTTTTTTAATCCTACATATTCATTACCGCCCGAATCAATAATGGTTTTATATTTTATTTTTTTACGGGTATCTTTTCGCGTTTTAAGTAAATGACTTAAAATTTTAGGCATCATTCCAATGTTGCCATCTTTTGGTTGAACATAACGAACGGTTCGTACACCCGTTTTGATTTTTTCTTTTAACAACCCAGAAGGTGTAAATACACATCTAAATGTATCATATGTAATATCATCATAATCATATGCATATTTTGTTAACAATTTGGCTCCAGACTTCCCCGCCCACACACCATCCGGAGCACATATCGTTTCATGTGATATATTTTTTTCAATCATAGAAGAAGGATACAAAGAAGAATAATCTAAAACTGATATAGGATCATTTAAATATATACCAGGTTTGGGAGGAAGAACAATGGCTCCTTCGTAACTATCAGATGTAGTTTTTTTTTTGTATAAAAAGGGTAATAGATAATTTTCTTTACGTAAAATATCAGAAACCAAACTAACAATTTTTACACCCTGTCCTCTATTTAACGCCCAATCAAATGGAATCAAACATACATTTGACATTCCCATCGTTAACGTAATAAACTCTAATTTATTTAATAATTCTACACATAATATAACATCCATCATACAATATTTAGCAACAACAAAGCGATCATAACTGGTACCTTTTTGTTTTTCAAAAATATCTTTAGGTGTTACATCATCTTTACCTAAACACCAATAACATTTATAATCGTCTAAATTTAAATTTGGTGTTTCTTCTATAACAAGCGTGTTGTGTTGTATATCTTTAATTTCAAATTTTTTACCATCCATATATTTATTTTCTAAATAACCATTTTTTTCTACAAAATTAATATAATTACCTATATTTAAGCCCTTTATATTGTCGGTTTCTATATGAACTTGATTATCTTGTTCTGTTATACTTATAATATTTCCTTTAATAAATTCTGCGGATACATTATCTAATTTATAACTGCTTAACTTGTATCCTTTTTGTACCAATAAATATAAATCCATTTGCGAACGACCAGGAATGTCGACATATTCAATCGTAACTAATTGTCCAACCGACGATTTTTGTTGCTTTTTTTTAAGTTCACACTGTTCCATTTTAATTTTACTACAATCATAAAAATATGAATGAATTCCTAACTCTTTGGCTCGTTTCCATAACCACGGAGTATCGAAACCAATAATATTATAACCAGTAATAATATCGGGATCTTCTTTATTAATTAATTTTACAAAATCCAGTAACAAGTCTTTTTCAGTTGTATATGTATTAACAATAGTATCCGTAATCGGATCACATGTACCTAATGTTAATATTATATTTTTATAAGGTTTGGTTTCACCATATTTTACAAAACTACAACCAATTTGAATGGTTTTGTCTCCTTCTAATTCGGGGAAATAACAATTACTGGTATTTTGTTTTATTTTTTTTTTTTTTTATGTTTCAG
>Ga0209830_10002092_pt1 | contig 16440 bp, 28 predicted proteins | sample ArcticOcean_MG_C_12_FD_187439 | JGI IMG/M metagenome (GOLD analysis project Ga0209830, IMG submission 187439) | Marine microbial communities from western Arctic Ocean - ArcticOcean_MG_CB8_130 (SPAdes) (version 2) | ecosystem: Environmental > Aquatic > Marine > Oceanic | place: Arctic Ocean...
TGACACGTATATACCGATCACGGGTTTGGAAATCCATCACTTCTCGTGACAGGGGCGATCATTTCCAAAATCCCGCTATTCCGATGCTTAAAAATAAAAACATAGTATAATATAAATGTCTGGTGGTATCGCCCAACTCGTCGCAGTCGGAGCTCAGGATGCTCACATCGTGGGTAACCCCGAAGTCTCTTTTTTCAGATCCACATACAAACGTCACACAAACTTTGCCCAAACTGTTGAGAAACAAGTTATCCAGGGTAACCCCGCCACGAACGGTATGTCCACCGTGCGCTTCGAGCGCAAGGGTGACATGCTCGGTCACGTGTACATCACCAACCGCTCACCCGACAACACACAAACGCGGGATGAATGGAAACTTCAAATCAAAAAAATTGAGCTCTTGATCGGTGGTCAGGTCATCGACACGCAAACATCTGAATTCTCCCAAGAGATTGCGCCTGTCATGCTCTCCCAAACGTACTCCAAGTCTCTCGCCGCTTCGGTTGACGCGAATGGGAAGTCTGGGTTCTACCCCCTGCGCTTTTCGTTTTGCGAAAATGCTCAGTCCGCACTCCCCCTCGTGGCGCTTCAGTACCATGATGTTGAGATTCGTATCTCTTGGGCTGCTGTCGCCGCGGCACCAGATTACGAAGTGCACGCCCAGTTCGTCTACCTTGACACCGATGAGCGTACTGCGATTTCATCAGCGCCGCATAACATGCTCATCACGCAGACTCAAGAGTCTATCGCTTCCCTTACTACAATCCAAGAGCTCAACTTGAACCACCCCGTCAAGTTTCTCGCGGCCTATAAATCTGGTGGTGTTGGCACGGCCGGTCATAATCTCACGCTTCAGATCAACGGTACGGATGTCGGTGACGCGAAGAAGGTTAACCCCAACTACACGTCTACATCGCTTTACTACCACACACCGTTCAGTACCATGGACAGTGCTACCGCGACCCACTTCTTGTACCCTTTCTGCCTCGACACTTCAAAGCTCCAGCCCACCGGTACGCTCAACTTCAGTCGACTTGATTCGGCTCGTTTAGTGTGTGAAACTGGCACGGAACCGTTCGACAGTAGCATGTACGCAGTGAACTACAATATCCTTCGTATCGAAAACGGTATGGGTGGTCTTATGTACTCCAATTAAATCCCACGTATTATTAAATGTGGGGACTCCTCTTTCTCCTAGTATTCGTGTTTATGATCACCTACGATCCTAAATCCGGAACACTCAATAAATATATACCCGTAGAAAACGCACCTTGCAGGGAAGGTCATTACCAGGAATTACAATTTGCTCAAAAAGGATACGATTGTCCCGAAGGTGAAAGAACGAAATTAGGTGCTATTATATCTACTTAAAAACAATGGAAGTAATTTAACCACAATGTTTGCCCTCGACCGTGAGACCGCTATTCTAGTTGGAGTGGTCGTGTGCATCGCAGCTTCCGTTTACATGTATCGCGAACTTAAAAATTCGAAACAGGATATCACAAAAATTACTACATTCTTGGATAAAGTTCAGGAAGAAGAGCAGGCGTATATGAAGAAGCAGCAGGAGCAGGTACAGGCGATGCGCGCACGAGCTGAAACTCAACAAAAACCCCAACCGACGACATCCCCTACCGCAGCTAAAACGCCCGAGAAGCGTGTTACTCGAGGCCAAAGCCCTGTGAATATTTCTTCGGAATAAACTTATCAGGGGATTGTAGAAGCTAATGAGCAATGAAGAAACATAAAGCTATAGCAATACCAGTTACGTTTGCGGGGGATACACCCCGATTTCTCACAGTCAGGGATAAACAATTTAAGGAGTGGATATTTGTAACGGGTGGGTGTCGACGAAGGGAAATATTCACACCATTACGAACAGCTTTGAGGGAGCTTGAGGAAGAAACGCGAGGGGTTGTTTCTTTGAAAGATGGCGAATATACCAGCTTTACCTTTAATATAAAGGAAAGTGCTACAGTTGATCTGGAATATACGGTATTCATTTTCTTTGTAGATTATTCAAAGGTCGATCAGTATAATCTCGTAAAAAAATTTAATGAAGAAAAATATAAAATGTATACAAAAAAAATACCGATGAAGCGTACATACGATGAAAATGATTTCATGAGTTTTGATACCTTACCCGAATTTAACTCTCGGCGACGATGGGAAAGAATTATACATCATGTTGTTGAGAATCCAGAGTTTTATGCTTGCGTGACTTCTCTCAATAGAAAAACATTCCATATAAAATAATGAAGTCGAAGAACTATATTCTTTTACAGATTAAACAAATACTCATTGATCATAAAGCCTACATGGATGAACGTGCTGATAAATATATAGAAGAAATAAGAAGTAAAACGGTATATGAATTGCTAACCCTTAAAAAGGAACTGTCTTTAGAGGATGAGGAATTGAGGGATGTATCATGTAGGGCTTCGATATGGCATGAAGAAGAGTATTAAAAAAATAAGACAACATACATATAAGTATGTTTAGAACATGGTGTCGAAAACAAGGTTTTTCAAATGGCTCCAATCTATCACATGTGCTCATGGACGGAGGTAAACTCTCAGTGCCATTTGATAGATTGCACGAATTTTACGATGCATACATTAAGGCTGTAAAGTCGGGGGAAAAGGTATGTGTCGTTGAACAGAAAACAGATACGTATAACTTTTTCGTCGATTTAGATTATAAAGATGACGAAGATATACCGTTCGAACGGTTAGAAGAATACGTACAAACGATATGTGACCGCGTGACCCATTTTGGGGGGGAAGATGTTCTCATTTCTGTTGCAGAACCAAAACCACACGGTAACACGATCAAATATGGAATTCACATGAATTGGCCGGGTTTTGTTGTTGATCACGGTTCCGCGATGGCGTTACATTCACACGTCGTCTCATCACTTTCACTACTTTTTCCCGGAAAACCATGGAATGATATTGTCGACACTGCGGTATACGGCGGTGGAAAACGAAACGTAAAGGGGAGTGGATTTAGAATGCCATGGGCACATAAATATGTAAAGGGTGAATATCAAGGAGAATATAGACCGGTACTCAACTATACACACAAAAATGGGAAACTCTCTCGTATTTTTGATAGAGAACCGAGTGTAGAAATTATGCACATGGCAACCCTCCGAACTGAGCGAACTGACGTCGCGGTCGTTGAAGGTTCTACACGTGATGAAGGTTCGTTTACACTAAAAGAAACTAAAAACGTTTTCCAGAATGAAGCGACAACTCGAGACATTGAACTTTTTATTCAAAAAAATATGGATGGTCAGGGGTCTGCGATAGTTACAAAAATATTTAGCGATAAGAATTCATATCTCGTATCAACAACATCTAAATATTGTGAAAATCTTCAACGGGATCACGGTTCAAATCACGTATGGTTTCGTATAGAAGGGCGTGTAATTTCACAAAGATGTTTCTGTACGTGTGAAACGATGAAAGGGAGGCGATATGGGTTGTGTAAAGATTTTTATGGTAGAAAGCACACGTTATCGGATAAGATATTTGAAAATCTATACCCGTCCGGGTACACACCACCTATCTTTTCAACTCCCCAAAATACATGCATGCCGTGTCCGCCAGAGAAGAAGGAGACACCCGACGAGTGTAATGCAAATTTACAAATTTACATAAACAAACACATGATACGCGATGGTAACATATGTGTGAAGAGTGTTACAAAAAAGAGTAAAAATATTCAATGGGTCAATACCGATTTAGCATGTACTACATGCAGTAAATCCAACATACAATTCAAAATTTCAAGGGGGAAAATTATACAGTCCTGTGCGTGTACGTCACGCGAGCATAAATTGTCAGATAAAATAATTGGACTATTATAGATGCTCGTCTTCTTATTAATAGGCGCGTTTGCGTATATAATATCAAAAATAACCAAGTATGATACGTCTTTGGATGCTATAGATGGTGTTATTAAGGAAACACACATGTATTCGGGTGTAGATGAACAAACGTATCGAACTTTTTTAGCATTAATCCAAATAGCGAAAGAATACAGGGGACAAGTTAAATTTTCACAAATATATCTCGAAAAGGCTCTAAAGACTCTTAATGATATACCGCTTTATATGTCACCCATGGACGCTGACGTGATGAATGAACTTGCGGGTATAGCATACCGTTTAGGGTTCGAGTTTGAACAAGTCCTTATGAAAGAGGCACTCAATCAAAAGATCGATTTTACACCTAAATACATTTAAAAGAAAAGAGCACGTTTAAATTATAATGACCAGTCAACCTGTCGTTCGACGTTCGTCTAGGATTACAAAAGCACCCGAACGCATGAAACCGACTGAACATGTATGTATGGACGATTTTGATGAGGATGAACATGACACTGATTCTGATGTATCAGATGAAGATTTGTGTGAATCTGAGACAGATGAAGATTTGTGTGACGAGAGTGATGAAGATGATGAAGGAAATTTGAAAGGATTCATCGTCGACGACGATGACGATGATACTACCGATGAGGATTGTGAAGCTTAAAAAGATACTTTTAATATTACATAGATGGAAACTGAAATAGGAAACCCTATAGAATATAATCCACAAGTTATGAATAAAGAACCTGACGACAGCGAACCTTTAATTAATCATATACCACAACAACAACAAACCGACGAACAATATTATTATCAACAACCTCAAATGCAGTACATGCCACAACCACATCAGGTACCAGGTATGAATAAACCATCCGATTTTTTAGCTTCTCTTGATAAATCAGCTTATATCGTTATTTTTGCTGCGTTTATACTAGGCTTCTTTATGGGCAAAACTATGCAACCAGTTATCCTTCGCCATGGGTGAAAACGGTGCGTAATCATTTACAGGTTTTGTAGGATCAACGAGTACTCTACTGGTAATTACTGGGCGGATAACCCCTTCATTAATTATTTCAGACGCAACTTTCTCTTCGTCGTATGTATCACTTATATTTGTAATGGGTAAATTATGAGACGCTTTTTTATACACGGATATATATCCGACATTCATCGTATTATTAAAAGGGGATATTTTAATAATATGAATTGTGAATTTATTTATTTTTAAAAATATACTACTATGATTATTTATTTTTTTATTTTTTTATTTTACTTTGAAATATTTTTTATTTTTTATTTGTACCACGTCGTTATAGTTAAACATTTTTTGTTTCTTCTTCCTCTTCCTCCTCGGTGATAGTAGATGGAGACATTGCTTTCATGGCAAGTTCCCGTGCTTTACGTCTCTCTTCAACTTCAACTGTAACAATCATATCAGCTTCCTTTACCAAGTCCTCCATAGATGCATCGGGTTTTTCACGCTTTAGACGCTCAATAATTTCACCTGGGTGGCTGAGAGGTGCTTCATCAGTCTTGTTGTAATACTGAGAATTCACATCACCCGGTTTATGAAAGTTGTCCTCACCCTTAGCATTCTTAACCGCCATCATATCACTTTTACGTTCGTTGAACATCTGAGCAGCCATGGCTTGGTTCTCCTTGTATCCAGTCATGAGTTCTTCCAATTTGGAATTCGTGTAATGCGCATCTTCGATCTTTGAAGGATCGGGGGGGATAAGAAGCCACTTATACATGTCCACGACATAAATGTCAAACGTCGAATCTTCCTTTTGAAGACGCTTAGCGTGGTTGGCAGCTTCATCGCGCGTATTAAACGCACCCCTGATTTTAACGCCAAACTTATCATTCTTTTGGGGAGCTTCCGGTCCAACAACCGACATACAAGCGAACAGCTGTCCGGGCACGGTAGTATAATCCTGTTCCAAAGACATTGTATATTATATACTATTCAAAACTTTAAGTATACGACTTAAGTTGTTGTGATATTTAAAGTTTGTATACCAGTGTAATTATGGAAGAATTACGTCGTTTACATAATGATGAGAAGAGAGCACTTATAGAGAGTGTCTGTAGGAAAGGTGACAGTATTCTCGATGTAGGATGTGGGTTCGGCGGTGATCTTCAGAAATGGAGGAAGATGGATGTCAATATCAACATGTGCGAGCCAAGTATAGATGCGTTAGCTGAAGCTCAGGTGCGAGCGAAAAATATGAAAATGCGCGTGAATTTCTACCACGGGGATATTCATGCATGTCCAAATAGAAAATACGATGTCATATGCTACAACTTTGCACTTCACTATATTTTCCAAACACGGGATCTTTTTATATCCACCATGCGAGAAATAAAGAAACGTATGAAACCTGGTGGTGTGTTTATAGGTATAATTCCAGACTCGGAACAAATTATATTCAAAACACCTCTACACGATTCGTGTGGGAATTTTTTTAAAATGAAGGGTACCAGTAACGGTGATTTTGGTGAAAAATTATTCGTACACTTGACAGACACACCATACTACGCAGATGGACCAAAAGCCGAACCTATCGCACATAAGGATATATTTATTACACACATGGAGAATAACGGGTTTCATATGAATACATGGAAAAACCTCAGGGGTAATCCAATATCCGAACTATACAGTAAATTTATATTTACATATAGATATGATAGCACTGGTCGTATTATTACTACTTAGTGTGTATATACTAATAAACAAACGGGATGACCCTGTACTCATGGAAGTGAAAGAAAAATACAAAATATTCAGGGAACACATGAAAATGAACGGCGAAGAGAAATATAGTATGTTACACAAGGAAATACCATTAGTCGCGCACAGAGGATCGTTATTGTCGGGGGTTGGATATAATTCAAATAAAGGTGGTGAAATCGGTATATGTATAGATGGTACTGCTAATCAGGTATTCCACGTACTTTTACACGAACTCGCGCATTGTACTGTGACAGAGTATTCGCATAGTACAGATTTTTGGGACAATTATACCGAACTGAAAAATCAGGCGATACGTTTAGGTATCTACGAAAACATAGACGAAGTCACACCCTTTTGTGGTAAAAAGATCGTCGATAAATAATGTTACATAAATATATATGACTGAATTTAATCTCAGACAACCGACTGCGTCCAGGGTACTCATATCCTTACTCATGTGGCTCGCGATCATGGCGAGTGCTTTCACCACGCGTATTAAAATGCCGTATTACGTAAACATGTTAAATTTAACTGTCGCGATACCGGCGCTTATATGGTATCTGGGAAATACGAGCTTGATTGTCAGTTTAAATACGATGAGTGTGGTTATAACTTTGGTGGTAGCTACGGGATTTCTTCTTACATTAACTGAAGCCATTAAATGGTCAAAGTTGAAGCAGGGATATGAGAAATATGGCGAAGACATGAAAACAGCATGGTTGCCCATGGTCATGACAATGGTCGCGTTAATTTTAGGGTTAGGATCTGCATACCTATTGACGGGCGGTCGCGTACTCGATATGTATTAAAAATACTTACGGGCAACGTAGAACACGATAGCAGCTACAGCACCTGTAGAGGCCAAACCGACAATACTTCTATTTCCCTGTGCGTTTAGGAATTTAGGCACGGAACCGGCGAGCTTCTCTTGGATAGGCTTGCTGATGGCGACACCTGTCGCTAATACAACGATGAGTGCCTCGAGTTGCTCGTCTGTGAGATCGAACGGGTTCTTCTTTTTCTTGTCGGCTTTACCACCGTCATTGGAATTGACCACTTGACCATTTTGTGAAGGCATCATGACCTGCTGCTGCGCCATTTGGACGGCGCGAGGGTCAGCGCCCATCAAGGGGGGTTCGAAGGATTGCTCTTGGGCGTTCATCATGACATCGGAAATCGGAGTGGAATCCATGTTATCTTTATATTCACTCACATTTTTTTCAGGGTTTTCTGGCACGAATGCATTAGAACGTGCTTTTGAATCTATCGGCACCATTCCATCACTGTCTTCTGATAAGTTCATAGTGTATAGACTATTTTCCATTTGTTTATATGTTATTTTTTTTAGAACTGTAATTTTCGCATCTTTTACATATACATACTAAATATATCTAAAAGATGTTCTAAACGGGGCTCGAACCCATGACCTTGGCGTTATAAGCACCACGCTCTAACCAACTGAGCTACAAGAACGGTGCGGCCTGACTGTTGACCAGTCATTGAATATAACAGTGGGTTTCCCCACGTTCAATATACGATATAAATCTTTAAGTGTATAAAGACTATCCTCATTAGATGTACATATGATACAGGAGTACGTAAAAGAAATATACGACATATTGGGCCCTGGTTTCAGTGAGCGTGTGTATCACAATGCGATGGAAGTTATTTTACGAGAACGTGGTATATCATATGAGACTGAGCGTATCATTCCTATCGTTTTTAAAGGGCATACTATAGGTAATCTTAGAGCGGATATTATCATAAATAAAACGACGGTAGTTGAACTTAAAACTGTAAAAAATATAAACGATGTCATGGTTTCGCAAGCTCGGAATTATCTTAAACTTCTGAATCTTGACGAGGCGTATTTGGTGAACTTTCCACCGTCTCAAGGGTCGGAATCTGAAGTTATTCGTGTGATTGTAGATTAAATCGTTGGTATAAATTCCCAATGTAAATCTCCGCATATTTTCTTCCATATAACATCTTGTTGATGAAGTTTTTCTTTCGATTTCAATAACGGGAAATGTTTTAAATAGGAATCTTCACTTAACAGTTCACAAAATTTATATAAAACATATGAATAACTTAAAAAGTTTTTACGTTCAACTGGACAGTTGTCGTCGAAAGGTTTTTGAATATCTTTAAACATCATCCGTAGTTGTTCTTCAAGTTGAATAGGCATTTTTGGTGGGTTTGAACCACTCAGGATGTTCGTTATATAGGGTACATGTTCGTAATATTTATTGAGTTTCAACTTTTTCAATAACCCCCTAACTTTTACATGTGTAATTTCTGTCAGAGCCTTAATCTTCATCTTCTTGAATTCGTTGCGTAACTGTTCTATTACTTCTTTAGGTATCGTCGTCATTTCCTGTGCCTGGAATTGCGAGAGCCATTCATTGAAATGATTATCACGTTTGTATGAATAATTAATGACCTTCTCCGAAGTTTCTTGTTCTTCTTTATATGTAAGTTCTTCACTTATAAGAATTTCTAGTATACACCCACACGAATCACATACCAATTCACTGGTATCATGGAAATGAAAAACATTACTATCCGGACATGTAGGACACTCATCCCTAAATTTACGTTCAATATACCTGTCTAATGTTTTCTTTTCCACGTCGATTAGATAATCTGTGTAAATATCTTTTTTCTGTAATCCAGTCGTCTCTTTACATTTGAAAACGTTGTTTGTATTTATCTCGACCGGTTTATCATTTTCAATATACTGTTGAATATACGGCATACATCTGGCAATGTAATCTGACATTTCACCTTCGTATATACTTTTATCTGGTGGATTATTATTTATTTTCTGCATCCATTCATCTATTCGCTTGTTATACCTACTTAAAAAATTACCTTCCATGTATACCAATGGTAAAAATACTTCGTTCGTTTTTAATTAACACAATCTATATGTTTAGTAACATCATCAAGTTTTTTTTCCATAAGAATGATTTTACGATCGTTAGTAGGTATATCGAGTATCGCGTAGATCACGATATGGAATATAAACCCGATACACCGTTTTGGGAAAATGAACGCGATGGTATCGATCCATCCACTGAATACTATTTAGCACCACTGGATATGAATGCGGCTATCCCAAAGCCACCTGACGCGGTGAAAGAATTAATCATACGCGTTAAATACTGGTACAATAATAAAATCTATAAATATATTACCTATAATACGGACTATGTATGGCCACCTAAAAAACTTAATATGATGTCATTCCATATCCCACTCGTGAATGCACAATTATTAGATTACGGCGACAAGCCAGTGAAAGATGTACTCGAAAAAATCAGGAGGTATGCGGGACCCCATTCAGATTTTCACGGTGAAAAAGTTAAAATAAGTGATATGCTTTATTATGACATGAAAGTGTTGACACATGTATACCCTAAAATTAAAATAAAAAATTGTATTGGAGCTCTAAAAACAGTCGATACATCGGTTGGATACATTACTGATCTTCGACTACCTTAGTCGCTAGGTAAAAGTTAAGATCACCTAAATTTGCCACGTTATACTTCAAGATCAAAAATCGATTCTGTTCTTCTTGCATAATTTGCACGGTTGAACACATACTCGTCGCCTTTGTGAAAATATTCATATAACGAAGAGAATATGTACCGGACATTGGGGGACAGTCGTCCACACATTGAATTTCCGTTTCCTGGTCAGCGAAATCACCCCTGCACAGTAAACGTAATACCTTACCACCTCTCGAGATTTCAATCTCGTCACCAATATTCGACATATCTCTGCAAATTCTTTGAAAATCAACTGATGCCATAGGTGTATTTATAGTCATTTGCATTTCGGGGACTTCGATTTGATTTTCGTTAATATCGAGAAGTTTTAGTGCAAACTTCGTAGACGTCTTCTTTTGTTCACTATGAATTTCGATGTTCATGTATTCTTTAGAAGTTATAGATATAACGAGAACATCGTTTACTGTGATTGTTTTGAGGAGTTTATACATGTTAGTCATGTTAACACCACAATCTACATCCTCTGTACACGCGTACTCTTCGAAATTTTCAGCTGGAAGGTACATATCAATCAAGGATGTCCTGGCTGTATCCAGTGTTACAATATACACACCGTCAGGTTTGAAGTAGATATTTACATCGTTCAATATATCCTTAAGGACTTCAAATGTAGACTTAATAGCCGCGGCTTGTACAGTGACAAGCTTCATACTCGATTATTCGCGTATTATTCCTTTATATCACTATATATCGCACCATCTTCAACCTTACGACTTATTTTTGCTTCCAATTCCGGTGTCATAGCCGGTTGTAGCGATATACCATAATCGTCGAGACCAAACATATCCTGCGTGGATTCACCCTCAAGTGTTGATGAACCTATACCACCGAATCCACACGTTTCGAGCTCCTGAGTAGGTAAGAGTGATTCCAACCAGTTGTGTATTTCACGCCCAACTAAAATTTTACCATTTTTTGTAAGCATTGTCGGTACACGTGTAATCTTTGTCCTGAATTCTGGTGGTATCCCAGCTACAGTGACATTATGATATTGTACAATTTGTTGCAACTCCTGATGTTTCTTTATAAAATTTATTACTTCTACGCTGTGTTTACACTTTGGGCTATATACCAAAAGAGACATCTATTGTAAAACCCCAAAAAAATATGAACAATAACGCACGTTTTTTTTGTAATCTATATTAATGTATAATATCATACTTATACTGATAGTGGTGTATTTGTTATGCGAATCCAGGACGGAAAGGTTCGGGTATCGCGATGCAAATCACCCTATTCACGGTGTGGTTTTTAACGACCCCGCACCCAATATGAGTGAATATAAGGAGGTGGGTAAGTTACAGTTGAATAATGCTATAGTTGAAAAACTGGTTCTCGTGACAAATAAGTATATACGCGAGAAATCGGGTATCAACAATTATATAATCGAAACAAGTGCCATCAAGCAGTTTAAACATAAAACCAAAAACCACACGTTATATCAGTGCATGTTCATGTGTGTAAAGAGTGGTGGATTTTCGTTTGGGTTTTCTGTCACTTCCAATGTTATACTAGTGTCTGGGAATGTTCGCGTTCTTGGAATTCAGTCTCAACCGATGAACATAAAACCACCTTCAGATAAAACACCATTCGAGAGTACTATGAAAGGGTCTGAATATGTCAATTACGACGATGTCAGGAAGAGTGAGTTAGATTTAATAAAAATTTAGTCCAAGTACTATTAATGATAAACGTGGAAGAGATTTCACAAATTGTCAATAATCGAAATCGCATGAAAAAGGAAACGTACGTCGAGTTATATAGACAAGTCACCAGTAAAATAAGACGTGCAGTCGAAACTAGTCGCAAATATGTACTTGTAGAAGTACCTTCATTTGTTATAGGGTATCCAACATATGATAGACTAAAAGCGACATCATACATTAAAAGGCAATTGGAACTCGCGGGATTTGATGTTGCAATCATCGGTAACTATGAATTCAGAATTACATGGAAAGTTAAGAAGAATGTCAGGGCATCCGACTCTGTAGACGATTCACTAGGAGACTTTCCCACGCTGATTAATTTGAAAAAGGCTGCAAATCGTTACAGGCGAGATGCGCGAAACACGTGATAAAAAAAGTCCGTATAATCATAAATGGACAACCTGAACATTTTAGTTGAAGCCAAGCGTGAATACCTCGAACAACTGTGCATTCTCGTATGCCCAGTGATGATAGATACATTTGAAGCGATGTACCACGAAGCGAATACATTATCAAAAGGTCGCAAAGTTCTCTCCATGTTTCAGAAACTTTTAAAAGATGTACCCGAATGGAGTGAAACGATGGCAAAGCAGCACACGGACAACATCGCTGACCGATGCGCGTGGTTTAAGGACTTGGTAGCGGCAGTGTTTGTAAGTTCTGTAAAGATTCTATCCGCCGTTCGTTTGAGTGCGAATTCCAAGAAAATGTCAGTTAAATTGCCAACGAATGAAGTATTCATTCACACCTGTTACAAGAACGCTGCAAAGGATTTGTACAAAGATCCTTATATTTTTAGCGAAAATCAATCCGAACACTCGCGAAACGATAAATTATACGAGAGGTTTGTCACCTGTGTCGAAAACACCGTTAAAGAACTTATACCCGTTCAACAGATTCTACAAACATATATGTCAGCCGGTGACGATGAATACGTAGAGGGTCAGGATGCCGATCTTCAAGCTGACGAAATTGACGAATACGATGAAAACGGTGAAAACGGTGAAAACGGTGAAAACGACCTTCAACCACCGATGGAAGAGTCTATACCCCAGATGGAAGGTGATCCCACGGGTGAAGAAGGAAATCCAGAACTTGATACACTTATGAATGACGCACGTGAAGAAGTTCCTCAGGCTGAAATGCCAGAAGAACCTTCATCCGCCTTTCAAAATGAATTTAAAACGATTAGTACCAGACGCCCACCTCAACAGGAAGATGAACAGGAAGATTTATTTGCGGATGCAGCGGAAACCCGAACTAAAAAACTTGCCTATTAAATATGGACGAGTACCTTAGAGAACCTGCCTCCGCCGCGTTAATCGCCGCTGGAATAACCGCTTTATACATACATGGGAAAAGTAGACTGAATGATGAAGGAACGCTCTCGACAAGCGCTTACGCAAAACCTGCAGCTTTAGTAGGTATTTTAGTGTATTTTATCATATCTAACGGACTCGGTAAGCGTGAAGCTATATCATCTGACCCGTTTTGACTCACTTAAAGATTTCTCTCATATATTGTATATAATATGACCTCCGTCACCGCCTTCAATGACATGATGGGACAATTTCTTATGGAACTGCACTCGACTTTTCCAGAAGAAAAAGGATTAAAAAAATACATGGCCGCATTCGAACTCATGCGGAGCGCTAACGGTAAACTTATTGTCGATGGTTTTATGTCTAACGTAGGACCCCATGTCGAAAAAATCAACTCCCGCGATGAATCATTTTTTCTTGAACATGCCAGTACGATCGACTTTTTGAAAGATATCAACCTCCAGACGTGTTGGCCGAAGGCTTCAGAAGGAACCCGCGCTGCTATCTGGCAATATCTCCAGACACTCTACATGCTCGGTACTACAATTACGTCTATCCCACCCGAAACCCTCAGTATGATCGAGAACGTTGCCAAGCAGTGTGCGGATAAGATGCAGGGTGAAGACGGAGAAATGGAATTCGACGAAGCCAAACTCATGCAATCCATGCAAGGACTTCTCGGTGGTATGATGAAAAAATAAAACTATATAATATAAATGGCGTCTCTATTTGCCGATATTAAAGAAGTTGTGAGAGCAGATAAAGTGGCTGAATTTTGGCCAACTAAACGACATACATCAGCGGAACGAGTAAATGCTACGGCTCGATTTATTATTTATGCAACGTGTGTATTGTATCTCATCAGACGCGATACCCGTGTATTTATTTTGGGCTCAACGTGTTTAGGTGTTCTTTATGTTATGGAAATGTCTAACATGATAAAAGGCGGCGAGGCACGCCCTACATCGGTAAGCGAGGGGTATGAAACCGCGTGTCAAATGCCCACACACGATAACCCGATGGCGAACGTACTTATGTCAGATTTTGATGGCCGCCCCGACCGACCATCAGCGTGTAATTATGACACCGTCAGGGATGATGTCAATAAAATGCTATCTGGGCGTATTCCGTACGGTGCCCAAAAATCTAGATCCCCCATGCCCGAACAGCAGCGTAACGCTTATTCGAGGCAATTTGTATCGAGTCCCGTAACAAATATTCCCGGTGACCAGACCGCATTTGCGGAATGGTTGTACGGTGGAAAGGATGCCCCGATATGTAGAAACGATGGTAGTATGTGTGACCCTAACGCACGCGGTGTCCAATTAGAAGCTTTCGGTGGACTGGATTCTAGTAACGATAAGAGGAGTGGTATGACGCGAGGATCTGGTCTATCGCCGGCATAGTCTAGATAATATTCTCATGTAATAATAAATGGCGTACCAGCTCCAGCCAGGAATGAATTTAGTTGAAAACCCCGCGAGACCTTCAACATGCGCGACTGACGAGGTTTTTGTTTACCCCCAGCCCAGCACACTGAATTACGGGTCTGGACGACCCAACACGATGCTTTACGGAACATCTCCTTACATGGCGGGTAAAGGCGCTCCCGCTCAATACATTGAGACAAGTGATCAGTTACGCCCTCAATCCACTAGCCGGTTTAATAAGATTGTCACAAAAACACATGAACGGGGTTTGTTCCCTCTACAAGACATGAAATGTAAACTCCCTCTCCCGTCCATGTCATACGAACCCGAAAGCACACGGGCGGATACACAAAATGCGATGTTTCTGACGAGATATCACACTAAATAAAAATATTTACAAGAAATAAGAATGGCAGACCCTATTTCAATACTAGCTATTGCCGGATTAGCATATGTAGGAAAAAAATTAAGTGACCCAAAACCAGAAAAATACCAGGTTGTGTCGGAAAATACGAATGATCCCTATTTGGTTCAGGAGGAAGTACCGAATATAGCCGCTCCAAGACCGATTGGTCTTGATAACCTTCCGGCATCTAAAATGGAAACAAATAATTTCGCGGATATCGTACCAACTACACGAACTAGTGGAGCTGGGGTTTTGGAAATGCGTGACCGTATGTTCGATGGCGGTCGCATGAACAACCTCTCTCCCATTGAAAAACAACTCGTTGGCCCTGGTATCGCGATTGGTCCGGAAGTTCCCGCCGCGGGTGGATTCCAACAAATTGTACGTGTGAACCCTGAAAATGTGGGGGCACACCGCCTTACAACTCTACCTGGTAGAAGTGGTCCGGCGCACGATGTATTTGGTGGACGCCGTGGTAAAATGGGCGACATTGCAAACAACCGTCCCGAAAAAACTGCATTTCTTCCCGAGCGTCGCCCAGTCGCCGGTGGTCGAGCGCAGGGTTTTGACGGACATGCCGTGCGCGGTGAGCACGTGAACGGAAAACGATTAACGAACCGATCCCAGACTGGATCTCGTAACGATGGTCTTGAATTTCCAGGTGGTAAGCGAGTGGTTTCTGGTATGAAAATGGCACAAGATCCCACGCGAAACAAGAAAGATGGTAATATCGAACAATACGGGTTCAACAACCAAGTGCAACCTGGTGTGTCGACGTTCGCACACGGATACCTCGCGTCGCCGGGTGTGCAAATAGGCGAATCGCGTACATTCGGTACGGTACACACGGCGGAAGAGTTATCTAAATACGGCTTCCGCCCTGACGATCGTCGTGGTAAGGCGAATAGAACTGGTAATGCTGGGCGTATGAATGTTCGTGCCGGTGCTCTCAATCAGGGTGGTATGCCCACTGTGATGCGCGCCGATACTACACGCGTAGATGGGCGTACTGGACCTATGTCCGGGGGGTGGACGCAACAATATAAAAATGACATGCATTACAAATTCAATGCATACAAGGGACTTGTAAATCCTAACGCGAGTGATGCTAGTTTAGGTTTTGCCAAACAGCAGCTCCAAAAGAACCCTATAGCTCAGCAGATGATGTAAATAAAAACAGTCGAGTAACAACACCCATTAAAATATTATCCATGTATTTTAATGAGCGTATACACGTTAGACATAGATAGTAGCGAAAGAGATCCTACTATATACCCAAACCCAGCTGATTACGTGATTGAACTTAAAAACCCTATTTACGATGTTAATAAAATTTCCATCGCGTCTGCCCGAATTCACGCGAGTCAGTTGTTAATTAACG
>Ga0209830_10002094_pt1 | contig 16430 bp, 17 predicted proteins | sample ArcticOcean_MG_C_12_FD_187439 | JGI IMG/M metagenome (GOLD analysis project Ga0209830, IMG submission 187439) | Marine microbial communities from western Arctic Ocean - ArcticOcean_MG_CB8_130 (SPAdes) (version 2) | ecosystem: Environmental > Aquatic > Marine > Oceanic | place: Arctic Ocean...
AATGCAGAAGAAATATATAAAACAGTTACATATTTTCTCAAAAATCCAGAATTAATTGAAAAGCAATTAATTGATTGTAAAAAAACTTTAGAGGGAATTAAGTCAAAATCTTCTTCATCAAGTGAAGTTGCATTAATCTTAAATAATTATCTTATTTCCTAATCTTCGTTCTACTTCGTCTTTACCTAGGGAGATTACTATATCATACAAACCAGGTCCAAATTTTGATCCTGTTAAAGCAACCCTCAATGGTTGACCTACACCCTTAAAATTAGTTTCATATTTTTTTATTAAATCATTAACTATGGTCTCTAGGGTTGCTTTATCTAATGTGTTTATTGAAATTAGATTTTCTTTAAACTCTTTAATAATACTTTTTGCTTTATCATCAATTAATTCTAAATCTTTATCTTCAAATTTTACATCATCAAAAACTATATATTTAGCGTTATTAAATATATCCTCCAATGTCTTTGCTTTATTCTTAAGAAATGTTAATGAAGGTTTAATCTTAGCTTCTTTTTCTGGTTTAATTTTTTCTTTATAAATTTCACAATATTTGACAAGATGATCGTAAAGTTCATTTTCATCAATAGTTTTAATATAATGTTCATTCATTGATAATATTCTACTCATATCTAGTTTTGATGGTGATTTACCAATTCCTTCTAAATTAAAGTGCTGAATGCTTTCCTCTAGTGTAAATATTTCTTTATCTTGATAAGACCAGCCTAATCTTAATAAGTAATTTCTTAATGCATCAGGCATTATCCCTATCTTAGAATAATCATCTAATGTAGATGCATTATCTCTTTTTGATAGCTTCTTTCCTTCAATAGTATGGATTAATGGAATATGTGCAAAATTAGGAAGATCCCAACCCATCGCTAAATATATTTGCATTTGTTTGAATGTATTAATTTTATGATCGTCACCTCTAATTATATGTGTCATGTTCATTTGATGATCATCTACAGTTGCTGAAAGATTGTATGTTGGTGTTTCATCATTTCTTAAAATTATAAAATCTTCAATTGTAATATTTTCTATTTCAACATCTCCTTGCACCAAATCTTTTAGTATTGAAGTTCCTTCAATTTTACTTTTAAATCTAATTACTGGTTTTATATCTCTAGGAGCACCCGATTCTGGAAGATCTCTCCATTTTCTATTATAAATATATGGAAGTTTTTTTTGTCTTGCTCGTTTTTTTTGCTCTTCTATTTCTTCACTTGAGCAATAACATTTATAAGCATGTCCATTTTCAAGTAGTTCATTTACCACATTTATATGATCATCAATTTTAGTTGATTGAATGTATTCATCACCATCATGTTCAATGCCAATCCATTTTAAAGACTTAATAATTTGAATCTTATGTTCATCTTTAGATCTTTCTTTATCAGTATCTTCTATTCTAAGATGAAATGTTCCTTTTTGATTTTTTGAATACAGCCAATTAAATAAAGCAGTTCTTACACCACCAATATGTAAAGCTCCAGTAGGTGAGGGAGCAAATCTAGTTGCTACTTTTGACATTTATGATTTTTAGACTATTTTCTTAGAAGTTTCTATATAAAGATACAAGAACACCTTGAACTTTTACTCTATCTGGACCAAATATTTTGGTTTCATAATTTCTATTAGCACTTTCAAGTGCTACAGTTTTTCCTTTTCTTCTAATTCTTTTCAACATTGCTTCATGTTCATCTATTAAAGCTACTACAATTTTACCATTATCTGCAGTATCAGATCTTTTTATGATAACTGTATCACCTTCATTAATACCAGCTTCAATCATTGAATCACCTTGAACTTTTAGACCAAAATATTGACCATTTTTTTCAAGATTATTTGGAAGAGGTATTCGAGAAACTTCATTTTGTATAGCCTCTACAGGCGTTCCTGCAGCTATGCTACCTAGCACAGGTATTTCCATTTCATTTAATTTATTATTTTCCGTGTCTAGACCACCCCTGATAACGCTAGGTGAAAAGCTATTGTAAATATCATTGGCTGAAGCCGTCTCAGGAAGCTTTATAACCTCTAAAGCTCTTGCTTTATGAGCCAATCTTCTAATAAAGCCTCTTTCTTCTAAAGCACTAATTAGTCTGTGAATTCCTGATTTAGATTTTAAATTTAACGAATCTTTCATTTCTTCATACGAAGGAGATACGCCTGAGGCTCTCAACTTTTTGTTGATAAATAAAAGCAGGTTTTTTTGTTTTTTAGTTAGCATAAGAACAAATAAAGTACAAAATCTGTTCTACAAGTGTTCTTCTAATACAGCAATAGCTAAAAAGTATTTAAAATAGAGGTTTATTTAACTAAAGAACTGAAAAAATTGAATTTTTATCTAAATTTTTTAAAAGTGATTCACCAATTAAAAAAGTTTTTATTTCTGTTTTGTTCTCTAAAGAAAGAAGTTCTTCTTTTGTTTTAATTCCACTTTCAGAAATTAAAGGAGAGGAGTGATTACTTAACACGTTATAGATATCATAAGTTGTATTAAGATCTGTTTTTAAAGTTTTGAGATTTCTATTATTTATTCCAATTAATGCTTCTTTAAAGTTAAGAGCTTTCTTGGCTTCTTCAGTTGTATGCACTTCAACAATTATTGACATATTACGTTTAAGAGCTTCTTCGTATAATTCATTGGCAAGGTCATCGGAGACACCAGCTAATATAATCAATATTGCATCTGCTCCATAACTTTTGGCGAGAGGTACTTGAAACTTATCAATAAAAAAATCTTTACATAGAACGGGTAGATTTATTTTTTCTTTTACTTCACTAATATGGCTTAGCCTACCCAAAAAGAAATCTTCTTCTGTGAGGATTGATAAGCATGTTGCTTTATTATTGTTATAGATTTTTGCTATTTCAGTAGGGTTATAATTGTCCATTATAACACCAGCAGACGGGCTTGCTTTCTTTATTTCTGCAATTAAAGAAATTTTATTATTATCAACATTATTTTGAATTTTATCTTTAAAATTTATAAATGATTTATTTTGATCTATTTGTTCATTTAAAGCATCTAATGAAATTGTTTTTTTTAATAAATCAATTTTTTCAATTTTTTTTTTAATAATTTCTTTTAGTACGTCTTTAGACATTTTGAATTTCCTTTAAGTTGGTGTATGTTTTTCCTGATAATATATGTTTTCTTGCTTCATTATACGCATCAATAAATACCGTATGTTTTTCTGAAACAATAAGGCCGGCTGCTGCATTTAAACAAACAGCTTTTGAAAAATCGTTATCCTCACCTTTAAATATATCCAACATTTTATTCGCATTAAATTTTGCATCATCTCCAAGCAAATCTTTAAACTCATTTGCATCTATATTTAGTTTTATAGGGTCAATTAATATTTCAGAAATTTCACCATTTTTTAATTGAACAACATTAGTTTTTGAATAGGGTGATATTTCATCTAATCCATCTTCACTATTTACAATCCAGGCAAATTTAATGTTTAAATTATTCAAGGCACTAGCAAAAATTTTTAATAGCTTTTTATCAAAAACACCAACCACTTGTCTATCAACTAGGGCAGGGCTACTTAAAGGGCCAATCATATTAAAAATTGTTCTTTTACCTATCTTTTTTCTAATAGGTCCAACAAATCTCATTGCACTGTGATAATTTGGTGCAAACATAAAACCAAAGTTGTTTTTTTTAATTTGTTCTTCAATATCTTTTGGTTCTAAATCTATTTTTATGTTTAAAGCTTCTAAAACGTCACCTGAACCACATTTAGAGGAAACAGCTTTGTTGCCATGTTTTGCAACTTTAATGCCCATACTAGATAGAAGTAGTGCTGATGCAGTCGATATATTCAGTGTATTCATGCCGTCTCCACCCGTTCCACATGTATCAATACAATCATTAACATTAACTCTTTTAGATTTATTTCTTAGTACATAAACCCCCCCAGCAATTTCATCAGAGACCTCTCCTTTTGCGGAAAGTAGTGTTAAAAAATCAAATATTTCATCATCTGATGCTTTACCATCCATTAGTATTTCAAAAGCTTTTTTACTTTCATTAAATGATAAGTCCTGGTTATTTCTTAATTTATCTATGAAAATTTTCATTTGTTTTTGTAATTAATAAAATTTTTTAATATTTTAATACCAATGATAGTTTTTATACTTTCAGGGTGAAATTGAACACCGTGGATATTATATTCTTTATGCATTACACCCATAATAATTCCATCTTTTGTTTCAGCGGTAATTTCAAGTTGATTAGATAATGTTTTTTTATCAATTATAAGACTATGGTATCTTGTAGCTTCAAATTTAGAAGGAAGGTTTTTAAGAATACCTATTTTTTTTGATTTTATGACGCTAGTTTTCCCATGCATTAACTTATTTGCTTGAATAATCTTAGAACCAAAAACTTGACCAATAATTTGATGACCTAAACACACACCAAGAATAGGTATCTTTTTATAAAGTGCTTTTACTATTTTAATGCAATTCCCTGATTGATTTGGATTACCAGGCCCAGGCGATATAATAATTTTGTCATATTTATTTTTTAGTATTTGTTTGTCAGTAGTTTCATCATTTCTAATTACATCCACTTTAACACCAAGAGATGATACGTAGTGATATAAGTTAAATGTAAAACTATCATAATTATCTATTAATATAATTTTCATTATTTTAATGCATTCATTAAAGCTTTTGCTTTATTTACAGTTTCTTCATATTCTTTAATTGGATTACTGTCAGCTACTATCCCTGCACCAGCTTGAACATAGAATTTGTTATTTTTTGCAACAGCAGTTCTTAACGCAATGCACGTATCGAATTCACCATTTGCAGAAAAATAACCTATACCTCCAGCATAGACTTTTCTTTTAGTTGTTTCTAGTTCATCAATAATTTCCATGGCTCTAATTTTGGGTGCACCAGAAACAGTTCCAGCAGGAAATCCAGCAAGTAATGATTTAAATTTTGAAAATTGTTTATTGTAAACACCAATTACATTAGAAACGATATGCATTACATGTGAGTATTTTTCGATCATAAAACTTTCTGTCACTTTAACAGTTCCTATTTTGGAAACTTTACCAGCATCATTTCTCCCTAAATCAAGTAACATTAAATGCTCAGAAAGTTCTTTTTTATCTTTAAGTAAATCTTTTGCAAAAAAATTATCTTGTCTTAAATTTTTACCTCTAGGTCTAGTTCCTGCAATTGGCCTAACGGTAATTTTGTTATTTCTTAGTCTAACTAAGATTTCTGGACTAGCTCCTATTATCTGAAAATCTTTAAAATTAAAAAAATACATAAAGGGAGAAGGGTTAGTAATTCGCAGTTTTTTATAAATTTCTAAGGGTGTTTTGGATAATTTAGCTTCAAACCTTTGACTTAAAACGACTTGAAAAATATCTCCAATTTTTATGTATTTTTTTGCTTCATTAACCATTCTTAAAAACTTATTTTTTGAAGTGTTTGATTTAACCTTAATGTTAGTTTTTGTATTACTATTAGAATTATTTTTTTTAAGAGAGGCCTTTATTAATAGGTCATTAATTTCATTCTCAATTTTAAAATATTTTTTTTTATAATTTAGAATCTTTTCATCATTGAAAATATTAATAATATAGAAAATTTTTTTTTTTAAGTTATCGTGAATAACCAATGTTCTTGGTCTTAAAAGCCTAACGTCAGGTAGCTTTAAATCATCCTTACATTTATTGGGAATTTTTTCGACATATCTAATAGAATCGTAAGAAAAATACCCTGATATTAAAGAACAAATTGGTGGTAGACCTACGGGTGTTTTAAACTTAAATTCTTCTATTATCTTTTCTATAATTTTCTCTGGAGCACCTTTTATTTTTTTTTTAGTGTTATTGGTTGTCATGTAAGAGTTTTTATTATTAAATTCCCAAATCTTGTCTGGGTTTTTACCAAAAATGGTATATCTCCCTCTTATCTTGCCTTTCTCAACTGACTCAAAAACAAAACTATTTTTTTCACTTAGAAAATTATCAATTAAGTTTAAAACTTCCTGATCATTTCGTACTTTCTGAGAGGTATATATGATTTGATTTTTGTTTCTTGAGTGCTGAAACTTAAAATCTTTAAAGTTTCGATTAAGCATCATCTAAAGTAATTTTTTACCCTATCAAGAGTTTTTTCATTAACTATCACCTTATATTTATTGTTTAAAAGGTAATCATATGATTTTAATATTCCGTTTCTATTTTCTGCACTGGCTTCGTTAGAAATTGTATTAAATATATTTGAATCTTGAGAAATTTCAGTATCCTCATGTTTCATAACCTTAGCTATGAATATGTTGTCTTCACTATCAGCAATTAGAGTAAATGTATTAATTGGCAGTGTGTATAAAATTTTAACAGAATTATTTTCAAATTTATTAATGTCCTTAATTGAGTTTAATTGAGTTTTTTCAACTTCACCATTCCCAAGTTTATCAAATGATGTTTGGTTAAATTCATTTTTATCTAATTGGTTTAGTATATCTTTATTAAATTTAAATTTTTCTTTTTGAAACAGAATGTTTGTTATTTGTTTTACAAATCTTTCATCACTTAAATTAGGTAATTTTTGAATAACATTATCTATTTGATAAAAGATGAATGTTCCATTGTCTTCAAGTATTTCAATCTCATCTTTTCTAGAATTATAAATTTTATTTTCAACTGACTCTTTGTTTTCTAAATTAATATAATCTTTTTTTGTAATCACATTGACATTTAATTCTTTTGTAATTGTCTTAAAATCTATGTTTTTAGATATCTTGTTGTCAATTTCATCAATCGCATCAAAAAAGGCCTGATTAAATTCATCTACACCCAATAAGTTTTTAGGCGTTATTATCACATAAGAAAAGTCAATATAATCTTGCTTAAGTTTTTCTGAATTTTCATCAATAAAAATTTTAATTTCCTGATTGGTAAATTCATCCACTTTTTTATAAAATTTATTTAATTTAATAAATTCAATATCTAATTTTCTATTGTTCTCTTTAAAATATTTATTAGTTAAAAACTTGGGAGATTTTGCTCCACCACTTATATATGAAAATAATTCTTTTTGTAGAACGTTATTCTTTAATTTCATTTCATACATCGCTGCACTCATACTATTTGTAAGTAAAAACTTTTCATAAAGAGTTCTTTGAAAATTACCATTTTCATCTAGAAAGTTTTTATTTTTCTTAAGAGTTTCTACAATTACTTTATCTGATATGACTAGGTCTAAATTCTTTATTTCAAGTTTAAGTAAAGTCATTGAAACCATAGAAGACAAAAGCTCCTCAATTACATTTTTATCGATATTCTCTTTTATTACTTGTTGACTTAAGCCAGATTGATTTAGGTAATCCATGAAATCTTGGGTAGAGATATTAGTGTTATTTATTTTAGCTATATTATTTTGATTTCCAGTACTAAATCCTCCACCAAATCCACCAAAGCCAAATGCTATTATAATAACAAAAATCAGTATTAAGCCACCAATTTTTTTTTTTTTAAAATTTTTAAATGGATTTATCATTACATTATTAATTTATTGATCTTTAAAATATCAATCTATAGATTAATTATTTCATTATGACAAATAAATATATGTATTTTGTAGCTAATTGGAAAATGTATGGGAGCTTATCTTCCTTAAATACATTGGATAAAGTTATTAAATTTTCAAAATCTAAAGAAATAAAGAGAGGTAGATTAATTTATTGCCCTCCAAATACTTTAATAAGCTCTTTTTCAAAAAAATTTAGTAATTGTCAAATTGGTATTGGTGGACAAAATTGTCATGAGAGCAAAGATTATGGTGCTCACACAGGTCATGTTAATTCCCGTATGTTAAAAAATATTGGTGCACATTTTGTAATCATCGGTCATTCAGAAAATAGAGAACAGGGTGAAAGTGATAAACTAATTAATCTAAAAATTAAAAGCGCTCTCGAAGCTAAATTAAAAGTTATTTTTTGTATTGGCGAAACTTTAAGTGAAAAAAGAAAAAAAAGGACACGCTCAACTTTATCCAAACAAATTAAAATTGGTTTAAAAAATATTAAAAATAAATCAAATATCTTTTTAGCTTATGAGCCTGTTTGGGCTATAGGCAGTGGTCTTATACCAAAACCTCAAGATCTATTTAAAACAGTGGAATTTATCAAAAGTAAATTTAAAGACAAGTTGCCAAAAGTTTTATATGGGGGTTCTGTAAATACCGAAAATATAACAATCTTAAGAGAAATTAATAATATTGATGGTTTTTTAATTGGGGGAGCATCTCAAAATGCTAAAAAATTTATTGATATAGTCAAAAAAACATATAGTTAACCCTCATGGAAAATATTCTATTAGTAGTCAACTTAGTACTAGCAACAATACTTGTACTGTTGATACTAGTCCAAAAATCTGAAGGTGGAGCACTTGGTATAGGTGTTTCTCAAGATAATTTTATGCTTTCCAGATCTGCTGGTAATTTTATGGGCAAGGCTACAGCAGTAGTTGCAACTTTATTCATAATTTGTAGCTTAGCTTTAACAATAATTTCTAGAGGTGAGTTAACACCTACATCTTCTGTGTTGGATATCATTGAAGAAAAGTCTAATGATACTCCTTCAATTCCCGAAAATAATAATTAATCCTTTTAAATTCATTAATTAATCGCTATAAGATAATACCATGGCGCGATTTATTTTTGTAACCGGCGGTGTGGTTTCTTCATTAGGAAAAGGTCTTTCCTCAGCTTCCCTTGCATACTTATTACAATCTAGAGGTTTTAATGTACGTTTAAGAAAATTAGATCCTTACTTAAATGTTGACCCAGGAACGATGAGTCCCTTTCAACATGGTGAAGTTTTTGTAACAGATGATGGTGCAGAAACAGATTTAGATTTAGGTCATTATGAAAGATTTTCTGGAATATCTGCAAAAAAATCTGACAATATTACAACTGGAAAAATTTATAGTGATGTTTTAAAAAAAGAGCGTAAAGGAGGATACCTTGGAAAAACAGTTCAGGTTATTCCACACATAACTGACCGTATTAAAGATTTTATAAAAAGTGATACATCAAAGGAAGACTTTGTAATTTGTGAAATTGGTGGAATAGTTGGTGATATAGAAAGTCTTCCATTCGTTGAGGCCATTAGACAATTTTCCAATGATGTGGGAAAAAAAAATGCTTTATTTATTCACTTAACACTAGTCCCATACCTTAAAGCATCAGATGAAATAAAAACAAAACCTACTCAACACTCTGTAAAAGAGTTAAGAAGCCTTGGTATACAGCCAGATATTATTATTTGCAGATCTGAAAGAACCATACCTTTAGAACATAGAAAAAAAATATCTTTATTCTGTAATGTTGGAATTGAAAATGTAATTCAAACTGTTGATGTTAAAACTATTTACGAAGCGCCGATTAGTTTCAATAGAGAAAATTTAGATAAACAGGTACTTGAATATTTTAAAATAAAATCTAGAAAAAAAGTTAATTTAAATCCTTGGAAAAAAATCACTAAAATTGTTCTGCACACAAAAAAATCAATCAATATTGCAATCATTGGAAAATATGTTGAACTTAAAGATGCTTATAAATCATTGGACGAAGCCTTAACTCACGGCGGTATTGACAATAATTTGAAAATTAATCTAGTGAGAATAGATTCTGAAAACTTAAAAATTTCTGAAATTAAAAAAAAATTAAAAGGAGTTTCTGGAATTTTGATACCTGGTGGATTTGGCAAAAGAGGAACAGAAGGAAAAATTGAAGCAATTAAATATGCTAGAGAGAAAAAAATTCCTTTTTTTGGAATTTGTTTTGGAATGCAGATGGCCATTATTGAATTTGCAAGGAATAAGTTAAATATAAAGAATGCTACATCAACTGAGTTCGGATCTGGAGGAACCCCAATCATTGGGTTAATCTCTGAATGGAATAAGGATGGCAAAATAATTAAAGGAACTGATAAAAACCTTGGTGGCACTATGAGACTCGGTCTCTACGAGGCTAGATTAAAAGAAAATTCATTGATTAGAAAAATCTATAAATCAAAATCAATTCAAGAAAGACACAGACATAGATACGAAGTTAACATTAGTTATAAAGATCAATTTGAAAAAAATGACCTTATCTTTTCAGGATTATCTCCAGATAAAAAATTACCAGAGATTATTGAGCTAAAAAACCACCCATGGTTTATCGCTGTCCAATTTCACCCAGAATTTAAATCTAGACCTTTAGCACCACATCCCTTATTCTCATCATTTATCAAGGCTGCTAAAAATTATAAATGAAAAATATAAAAGTTAATTGTGGAAATATAGAAATTTCAAATAATAACAAAATTTGTATTATTGCTGGACCATGTCAACTCGAGACGGAGCAACATGCTATGGATATGGCTGGTAAAATTAAAGAAATAACATCTAAGTTTAATATGGGTTTTATTTATAAAACATCTTTCGATAAAGCTAATAGAACAAGTCTAAAAGGACAAAGAGGTGCAGGTCTTGAACAATCCTTGCCTATCTTTGATAAAATTAAAAAAGAATTAAATGTTCCAATATTAACTGACATACACAACGCCGAGCAATGTTCAGTGGTAGCCCCTCATGTAGATGTATTACAAATTCCAGCATTTTTATGTAGGCAAACAGATCTATTAATTGCTGCAGCCAAAACTGGGAAAATTATAAATGTTAAAAAAGGTCAATTCCTAGCACCTTGGGATATGGTTAATGTTACAAAAAAAATTGCAGACTCAGGTAATAATAATATTTTAGTTACAGAAAGAGGAGCAAGCTTTGGTTACAATACTCTTGTCTCTGACATGAGATCTCTACCTATAATGGCAAAAAATGGGTACCCTGTTATTTTTGATGCTACACATTCAGTCCAGCAACCCGGAGGTTTAGGCGAGACCAGTGGTGGTCAAAGAGAATTTGTTGAATATTTAGCAAGAGCTGCGGTCGCAGTTGGTGTTGCGGGTGTTTTTATTGAAACACATCAAGACCCAGATAATGCTCCATCAGATGGACCTAATATGGTTCCACTAGATAAATTAGAAAAATTGCTATCTCAATTATTTGAAATAGATAATCTAATTAAAAAATAAATGAGTAAGATTTTAAAGATAAGAGCTCGTCAAGTTTTTGATAGCAGAGGGAACCCAACAATTGAAGCAGAAGTTTATTCAAAAAATTTAAGTGCCTTAGCTATTTGTCCTTCAGGTGCTTCAACTGGAACTTACGAAGCATTTGAAAAAAGAGACAACAATAATAAAAAATATTTAGGTAAAAGTGTTTTAGGTGCAGTCAATTTAATTAATACAAAAATTTCAAAGAAATTAATAGGTGCAAATATTCATGATCAAACACGTATAGATACAATTTTAATTAATCTTGATGGTACCCGCCAAAAAACAAGTTTAGGTGCTAATGCTATTTTAGCAGTGTCTATGGCTGCAAAGAAACTTTCTGCAAAAATCAAAAAAGTACCCTTATATAAAACTTTTTTAGTAAAAAATAATTACAGATTACCTTACCCATTAATGAATATTATTAATGGTGGAGCGCATGCTAATAACGGATTAAGAATTCAAGAGTTTATGATTAGACCTGATAAGGCTAAGAGTTTTTCAGAAGCCATGAGAATATGCTTTGTTGTAATTAGCAATTTAAGAAAATTGATTATAAAAAATGGACTATCAACTTCTGTAGGAGATGAAGGGGGCTTTGCACCAATGATCAGCAATAATGAAAAAGCTTTAGATTTAGTTGTAGCTGCAATTAATAAGTCTGGTTTTAAAAATGGTAAAGATGTCTCAATTTGTTTAGATGTAGCAGCAAATGAATTAATCAAGAAAGACAAATATTCTATTCATTCAAAGAAGTTTGTTTCAGTAGATCGATCTATTGAAGAATATAAAAAGATAATAAATAAATACAAAATTAAATCAATTGAAGATCCATTTGGGGAAAATGATTGGCCTGCATGGAGTAAATTAATGAAACAAACTAATAATGTGCAAATAGTTGGTGATGATCTTTATGTTACTAATTTAGAAAGACTTAAAAAAGGTTTTTTAAATAACTCGTCAAATTCGATATTAATTAAACTTAATCAAATTGGTACGGTATCCGAAACACTTGAAGTTATTAAGTTTGCACAAATTATTGGGTATAAAACAATAATTTCTCATAGATCTGGAGACAGTGAAGATACTTTTATAGCAGATCTTGCTGTAGGTACAAATTCAAATCAAATCAAAACTGGATCATTAGCAAGATCCGAACGTGTTGCAAAATATAATCAATTATTACGTATAGAAGAAGAGCTTGGAAAAGAAGCATCAATGAGTAAAATTCATTAATGCTGGGTAAATTAAAAAAAAATTATTTTTTATTAATCTCTACTTTTTTAATACTTTATTTCTTCTTTAACCTTCTAGATGGTGAAAGAGGCCTTTTTTCTTATTTTAAAAAAAAAGAAATTTTAGTTAATCTTAAAATTGAAGAAGCTAATTTATCTAACAAAATCAAAGATCTTGAATTTAAAAATTCTTTATTAAGTACTAAATTAGACCTAGATTATGTTGAAACTTTAATAAGAGAAAAATTTATGTTTGGCAAAGAAGGGGAGACCCTTTATATAATTAAAAACAATGACAATTAAAGCAAGACATCCAGAAAAAGTTAACAAACCTGTAAATCCAATTAAGAAAAAACCTGATTGGATAAGGTCTAAATTAACTAACAGTAAAGAATTCTTCTTAACTAAAACTATTGTTAATCAAAATAATTTAGTAACAGTTTGTCAGGAAGCTAATTGTCCAAATATTACAGAATGTTGGAGTAAGCGTCATGCTACATTTATGATTATGGGTGATACCTGTACAAGAGCATGTGCTTTCTGTGATGTTAAAACAGGAAAGCCTGAAAATTTAGATCCATTTGAGGCTTATAAAATTTCAAATGCAGTTCATAAACTTAATCTTAAGCATGTTGTTATAACTTCTGTTGATAGAGATGATTTAGAAGATGGAGGATCCAATCATTTTTTTGATGTAATTACAGCCATAAGAAAAAAAAACCCTCAAACTTCAATTGAAGTTTTAACACCAGATTTTTTAAGAAAAGGGGATGCTTATAAAAAACTTTTAGAAGCAGACTTAGATGTTTTCAATCATAACATTGAAACAGTTCCAAGACTTTATTTGAAAGTCAGACCAGGTGCGAGATATTTTGGTTCATTGGAACTTTTAAAGAATGTAAAAAAAATTAATAAAAAAGTTTTTACTAAATCAGGACTAATGGTTGGTTTAGGGGAAAGTAAAGATGAATTAATTCAGGTGATGGATGACTTAAGGTCTGCTGATGTAGACTTTTTAACAATTGGACAATATTTACAACCCTCAGTAAAACACCACCCACTTGAAAGATATTACCATCCAGATGAATTTAAGGATTTAGAAAATACTGCAAAGTCTAAAGGTTTTTTATTAGTTTCATCTTCACCATTAACAAGATCTTCTTATCATGCTGATGAAGATTTTGCACAATTACAAAAAAATAGATTACAAAAGTATAATGCCTAAAGCTTCAGTTAAGAGATTAATTGAATGCAATAAAGAACAATTAGTTAATCTTGTTCTAGATATTGAAAGTTACCCAAAGTTTATACCTTATTGTTTAGATGCAAAAATTTATGAAAAAAAAGAAGAAAAAAATTTAATCTTAATAATTGCAGACCTTACAATAGGAAAGGGTCCTTTTAAGGCAACCTATAAAAGTGACGTCAGATTTAATAAAGATACAGACACAATCTTAGTGACCAATATTGAAGGACCCCTTAAACATTTAGATAATAAATGGGTTTTTCTGGAAAAAGACAGCTCTACCGAGATATCTTTCGATATTGATTTTGAGATTGAAAACAAATTTTTAAATATTGTGATGAATAAATCTTTTCAGTATGGTTTAGATAAAATTGCTGACTCGTTTCAGAAAAGAGCAAACGATTTATTTAAGGGTAGATAAATCACTAAACAACCATATGTGCAGAAAGGTAATTTATTTCTGAAGATTTACAAAAAAGACAATTGCTAAAACATTAACATGGCGTGTTACTGCTAGTTTAACAACTTTTATCATTGCATGGGCATTAACAGGTGACTTGTTAATAGGTGTTTCTATAGGCAGTATTGAAGCTATAGCTAAAATTTTTTTATATTATTTTCATGAAAGAATTTGGAATAATATAAGTTGGGCTAAAAATTAGATAATATTATTGATTATATTAAGTGCAGTGCTAACTGTAATCTTTTGTATAGATATTCTATTTTTATTTTTAAACAGATTTTTCTTAGTCATTATTTTGTTTCCCTTTTTAACACCAATATAAACTAAACCAACTGGCTTTAATTTTGAGCCACCATTTGGTCCGGCAATACCTGTAATTGATATAGATATATTTGCTTTACTGATTTTGCTTAAATTTTTAACCATTGATAAACAGCATTCTTCACTGACAGCACCATATTTTTCTATTATTTTATTAGGAACCCTAAGAATGTTAACTTTTGCTTTATTTGAATAAGTAATTAGACCTAAATTAAATACCTTAGAAGAACCACTTATTGAAGTTATTGAACTAGATAAAAGACCACCTGTGCAGGATTCAGCAAATGAAACTTTAAGTTTCTTTTTAATTAATTTTTTTACAACTTTATTTGCTAAATTTTTCATTATAAAACATAACTTTTAATAATCACGAAACACACAAGTGTTAATACGACATAAAATCCAGCACAAATATCATCCATAATTACACCAAAACTATTCTTAAAGTTTTTATCAAAAAAGTTTACAGGAAATGGTTTCATGATATCAAAATATCTAAAAAGAATAAAAAATAGAGCATAATAAACAATAGCTTCACCAGCATCTTTTGTTGTTCCATGAGATATCTCATAAAGATATATGGGTATTGATTGACCTAAAAATTCATCAATAATAATTTCACCAGGATCTTTATTCTCATTATTTTCTATATGACTTGAAACGGCGTAAAATGAGTAAATAAATATTATTATCAATCCAAATAAAATTATATTTGGTGAAATATTTAGGGTGTGAAATAGATAATAAAGAATAATTACAGTCGCTAATGACCCAAATGTTCCAGGCATATATTTAACTTTACCAAGACCAAACATAGTAACTAATAATGAGTTGAAAGATTTAATCATTTTTAATAACAGAAGCTATTACTTCACAAGCTATAGCTTTTTCTTTACCAATTACACCTAACTTTTCAGTTGTTTTACCTTTTATATTAATCTGAGTAGGGGAGATATTACAAATTTTTGCAATACAGTTTAATATTTTTTTTTTATATTTTTGAATTTTAGGTTTTTGAGTAATTATATTTATATCAAGATTATTGATTAGGTAGCCTTTTTTTATAGTTTGCTTAATTATTTCACTTAATAGAATTGTAGATCTAATATTTTTAAATTTCTTATTCTTATCTGAGAATTTTTCACCAATATCACCCATAGAACAAGCTCCAAGAATTGCGTCTGTTACAGCATGTAACACAGGATCTCCATCTGAATGACCTAATGTACCAATAGGTGAGGGTATTTTAATACCACCTAAGTAAAGTTTTTTATTAGGTACCAACCTATGAACATCAAAACCTAGTCCAAATTTCATTAAATTGTTAAACTTAATATCTGTATTTACTGTAATCTTATTATTAGTAGTTTCGCCTTTTATTATTTTTATTTTTTTGCCAGCTCTTACAAACAAATTTGCATCATCAGTAACTTCGGTACTTTTATTATTTTGAAGTGAATAAAGTTTTTTATAGTTAAAAGCTTGCGGAGTTTGGATTAAGTAAATATTTTCTCGTTTTAAATTTTTAACAACGTTTGAAATTTTTTGTTTAACTGAATCTGTTGTTTGAATCGCAGGAATTACACAGTCATTTGTTTTTAATCCATCCATTAATTTCTTTAAAAGTTTTAAAGAAAAATTTGGTCTAGCAGCATCATGAATTATTACATTTTTAAAATTATTCCTTTTAATGCTTTTTAAGGCAACATAAGCAGATTGTGCTCTTGTTTTACCACCACTAATAATACTGATATTTTTGATAGCAAGTTTTTTGATATAACTTTTATGTTTTTTATTTATTACAAGAACAATCTTATTAAACTTATTAAATACTTTAGCTTTATCAATTGAATGTAATAATAAAGGCTTTCCTTTATAATCTATGTATGGTTTTGGAATATTTGAATTAAATCTTTTACTTTCACCTCCAGCAAGTATTATAAAGCAACTATTCATGTTAAAAATATATAACACATTATTTTGTTCACAATGATTGATTTTATTAAAAAA
>Ga0209830_10002095_pt1 | contig 16421 bp, 14 predicted proteins | sample ArcticOcean_MG_C_12_FD_187439 | JGI IMG/M metagenome (GOLD analysis project Ga0209830, IMG submission 187439) | Marine microbial communities from western Arctic Ocean - ArcticOcean_MG_CB8_130 (SPAdes) (version 2) | ecosystem: Environmental > Aquatic > Marine > Oceanic | place: Arctic Ocean...
CCTCCATCTCATTTCCGAAGGGAAATCCACCACCGTCAGCACCGACTCAAAGTGGCTCGCCGACGGAAAACCCGCCGTCGAAATCCCCGGCGACATCTGGGCCTCCAGTGTCAATCAAGCCATCGCCAATCTTCTTCCCCGCCCAGCCGATCAAGAGCGATCCTTCGCCCGCAGCGTCCGCGCCTCTCTCGTCAATTCCACCCTCCTCATGCGCGCCCTCGGACGCCCCAATCGCGAACAAGTAGTCACCTCCCGACCCTCCGATCTCACCACCCTCCAGGCCCTCGAACTCAACAACGGAGCCGAGTTCGTCAACTACCTGAATCGCGGTTCCTCCAAACTCATTCTCCAAAGAGGCAGCCTGATCGAAGATCTTTACCTCACCGCCCTTTCCCGCCCGCCCAACGAGTTCGAAATCTCCGTCGCCCATGAAATCCTCGGCGCAAAATACACCCAGGAACGTGTTGCCGATCTCCTCTGGATGGTCCTCATGCTCCCCGAATTCCAATTCATCAACTAACGCCGCCATGTCTACTCCGCTCGAATTCGAAAACCGCCGGGACTTCCTTAAAAAACTCGGTGCCGCATCCGCCGCCACCCTCACCATGGGCGCACCCCGACTCTTCGGCAACGAAGCGATCGACCAGCCCGCCGCCAAGGCCGACTGCTGCATCCTCATCTGGATGGCCGGAGGCATGGCCGCACCCGACACCTTCGACCCCAAGCACTACGAGCCCTTCAGAAAAGGCCTCCCCGTCTCCGACGTCGGCAGCACTTTTCCCGCCATCCCCACCTCGGTCAGCGGAATCAATTTCACCGAAGGCTTCAAGGAACTCGCCAAAGTGATGGACCGCGGCACCCTCATCCGCTCCGCCGTCCAACCCGACCTCGGCCACATCCTCCACTCACGCCACCAGTATCATTGGCACACCGGATACGTCCCGCCCCAAACCGTCGCCGCCCCCCACATCGGCGCCTGGATGGCCAAGGTTCTCGGTCAGCGAAATGACGCCATGCCCGCCTTCATCGATATCGGACAACGACTCGAAGGCGTGGGCGAAAAAGAAGAACTCAAGGCCTTCCACACCGGCGGATTTTTCGGCAGCGAATTCGGCCCCTTCCTCCTCCCCTACCCCGATCAAGCGGTCGGAGCGGTCCAGCCACCCGAAGGCATGACTCCGGGCCGCTTTGCCAATCGCTACAAGTTCTACCAGAAACTCGTCGCCGAAAGTAAAGTCGGCAAAAGTGCCGGTGCCTTCCAGCAGGAATCAATGCTCCGCTCCATGGACAAAGCCCACCGACTCCTCAGCTCCAAGGAATCCTCCGCCTTCGACCTCACCCAGGAACCCGAAAAATCCGCCACGCCCTACGGAAAAGGCCGCTTCGGCCAAGGCTGTCTCCTCGCCCGTCGACTCGCCGAGTCCGGCGCCCGCTTCATCGAGGTCACCACCGAATACCAACCCTTCAAAACCTGGGACACCCACGAAAAAGGCCATACCACCGTCAAGCGCGTCAAGTCTGAGATCGACCGCCCCATCGCCCAGCTTATCCGCGACCTCGAAGAGCGCGGCATGCTCGACCGCACCCTCGTCATCCTCGCCAGCGAGTTTAGCCGCGACATGATGATCGAAGGCGTCCCGGGCTCCAATGCCCGCGATCAAACCTCGCACAAAGTCGACATCATCACCGAGATGAAGCACTACGGCCAACACCGCCACTTCACCGGCGGAACCAGCGTCCTCATGTTCGGGGGCGGCGTCAAAAAAGGGTTCCAATACGGCAGGACCGCCAACGAGCGCCCCTTCATCGCCGTCGAAAACCCCCTCGGCATCGAAGACCTCCACGCCACCATCTTCCACTCCATGGGCATCTCGCCCAAAACCAACTTCGACATCGAAGGCCGCCCCTTCTACGCCACCAAAGACGGCATCGGAAAACCCGCCCTAAACATCTTCGCCTAAACCAAAGCCTCGAGTCCCACATTCATACGCCCCAGAGTGCCTTTGGGTGCAAAGGGGCAAACTAACGTAGCGAAGGGCGAAGCCCTGGTATCCCCGCCAACCCAGAACGCCTCAATCGATTGACGCTTTGCTTTGTTGATGAGATTCGAATGCGAAAGCTTCGCTGTTTGGCGTGCTCCGCGAGGGTGACGATAGATTGCCCATCAAGATAGGCTAGCCAATCGACCGCAGTTGTTCATCCGTAGATTAAGATGATTTTCAGAGATTTCTTTCTGTGGCATCCGGAACCAAGTTCCTCAAACCAATCCTCATAAATCATCTAAATCTGCGGAGAGAGCCCCCCAAACCTAATCTGTGATCATCGGCGTATTTTGCCATTGGTTATTTACCAGAGGCGACCTCCATTTTATTCCGGTTTTAATCCGGTTGCGGATAGAGATTCCCTAGTTTTAGTTTCCGACGTTGAAGCTGAGAGCTGGTGGGAGACTCAAACTAGGGGGCCCAGTTCTACGAGATCGAGGACGACTCGCTCTTCTTCATCGGACTTCGCAAAGTCTACCTCGAGCACAACCTGCCAGTCGTTGAGTTCTTGGTCATCGACCAGCATCTGCTCGACTTTGTCCCCCTCTTTTCGGAAGAACTTCGTACTCCGCGCCTCCGGATCAAGCCGAATCATCCCGTGCTCTTCGTGGTAATCCGTAAGCCGCGCCTTAAGCTGGGGAATCGTCCATTCCCCCTCCACGATGGAAAGCGCTCCCTCACAATCCTCTCTTGAGAGCAGCTTCACAAAATCAAAGACCGTCCGCCGCACTGCGCGCTCGAACTCCAGTTTCTTCCGTGTAAACGGCACCACCCTCTTGGGCTCTGCCACCTTCTTGGTCACTTCTCCCTCCGGGTCCTTCAGCTTCTCCCACTCATCAATCAAACTCGAGTCCACCCCGCGTAGCATCTCACCAAAGAAAGCTTCTGCTTCTTCGATCTCCTCAGTCTTCAGCGCTGGAGGCACCGTTTGCGCCAGCACTTTGTAAACTTCAGAAAGGTGTCGCAGGAGCACCGCCTCACTCCGCTCCAAGCCATAAATCTTCACGTAGTCCTCGAAGCTTAACCAGTTCTCAAACATCTCCCGTGCCACCGACTTCGGCCGCACTCCCGCTTCCTTCGCCCACGGATTCAGGAGGACAAACTGATTATAAGTGTCGTAAATGAAATCCTTTCCCGGCTTCGGGTGCTCCACTTCATCAAGCGCCTCCATCCGGTCATCGTATTCCACCCCATCCGCCTTCATCTGCGTCACCAGCGCCGTCTTCACCTTATCCGTCTGCTTCCGCAGCACCACCGTCGGGTCCTCTAAAATTGCCTCCACTAAGGACAGCACATTTAGCGTGAATTCCGATCCTTCCTGTTCCAACTGCGGAATTGTCTCCAGCAAATACAAGCCCAGCGCCTGGTTCATCGTGAAGTCATCCTGCAACTCCACATTCAACTTCACCTTCGCCGACCCACTCCGCTCCTCCTTCGGAATAATCGTGAGCACCTTGCCTTCCACCAATCCTTTAAAGAGCGCAAAAGCCCTTCGCCGCAGGCTCTTCTTCTTGGTCGCGGTCTCATGCGACGCCGTGATCATACGACGCAACTCGGCGCACCCATCCTCTTCACTCCGACTCAGCACATTCAGCAAAGTCCCGTGCCGCACGTTGAAGCTCGAAATCAATTTCTCCGGCGGTGCTACCTGGAGCTTTTGGAAAGTTTTCTCATCCCAGTTCACAAAGCCCCTCTCAGGAGGCTTCTTCTTCGCTCCCTTGCTCTTCTTCCCCTTCGCTGCCGCCTTCTCGCCGGCCCGTTTGTTATCGATGACATATTCCGGCGCCTGCGCCACCACGTAGCCCACATCGTCAAACCCCTTCCGTCCGGCCCGACCACAAATCTGCCGAAAATCCCTCACAGCGAGAATTTTCGTACTTTGACCCCCAAATTTATAGAGCTGCGTAAATAAGACTGTCCGAATCGGCACATTTACGCCAACCCCCAGGGTGTCGGTCCCACAAATCACCTTCATTAACCCACGCTGCGCCAGCTTCTCCACCAGCACGCGATACTTCGGCAGCAAGCCCGCATGATGAATCCCCAGCCCGTGCCGCAGAAGCTTCTTCATCTCCTTGCCATAGGGGCTTCGAAAATCCGCTCCCTCCAGCACCTCTGCAATTCCAGCCTTCTCCTCCTTCGAGCAGAAATTCCGGCTCATCAAATTCTGCGCCGTCCGCGCACACGCTAGTTGGGTGAAATGCACCAAGTAAATCGGCGCTCTCCCGGCATCAACCAACTCCTCCACCTTTTCCTCCAACGGAGTGAGGCTATACTCAAAGTCCAGCGGCACCGGTCGAATCTCCGATTTTACCAACACCGTTTCCGCTCCCGTCAATTCGGTCAGCTCTTTCTCAAAAAACGAAGTATCCCCGAGCGTCGCCGACATCAGTAGAAATCTCGCCTGTGACATCGTCAGCAAGGGCACCTGCCACGCCACGCCACGCTCCAAGTCCGAGTAATAATGGAACTCGTCCATGATCACCTCATCCACCTGCGCCCGCGACCCCTCACGCAGCGCGAGGTTCGATAGAATCTCCGCCGTGCAGCAAATCACCGGAGCCTGCGCGTTGACCGTCGCGTCTCCCGTAATCATCCCCACGTTCTCCGGCCCGAAGCTCTCGCACAGCGATAGAAACTTCTCATTCGCGAGCGCCTTGATCGGCACGGTGTAATAAGACCGCCGCTTCTGACAGATCGCGCGAAAGTGCAAGGCCAGCGCCACCAACGATTTCCCCGATCCCGTCGGGGTATTCAGAATAACATTCTTCCCTTCGTAGAGCTCAAGAATCGCCTCCTCTTGATGATCATACGGCTCGATTCCACTCTCGATCAGGAACTCAAGAAACGCATCAAGAATTTCGGAGTTCGAAGACGGATCAGCGACGCGAGAAGGATCGAGGGACGGCACAGAGGCGACCCTGCATGGCCTCTTTCAAAAAGCAACGCTACTCCGTCAACTCTCGCAAAACACCGTGGCTCCGCACCTCCTCCTTCGGGGATTACCAGGCGGAAATTTCGCGGAAGGTCGCAAGCCGCTTGTTTAGAATATCTGAATCGATGTCTTCCAAGGCGCGGGTCGAAAACGCCTCGCAGGTGAAGGACGCGAGCATCGAACCTTGAACCACCGCTTTGCGAAGTTGACCGAAGGTCGGCTTGGTCGCTTTCTCTTTGGCAAGATATCCGGCCATCCCACCAAGAAAGGTATCGCCTGCTCCAGTCGGATCAGCGAGATCACGCAGAGGCCAGGCACCACAGCGGAAGAAGTCTTTCTCTCCCGGTCCAAAAAGAAGCGCGCCAAATTCACCGAGCTTGATCACCACGAACTCAGGACCTTTTCCTCGAAGAATTTCACCCGCGAGGACCAAATTATTGGTCCCAGCAAACTCACGCGCTTCCCCTTCGTTGATCACCAGTAAATCAATGCGCTTGAGAACTTGGTGCAGCTCGGCGTTTGCCACTGTGATCCAAAGGTCCATCGTGTCGGCGAGGACAAACTTCTCCTTGGCATTACACTGATCGAGCATTTGAAGCTGGTTCAGCGGAGCCATATTGGCGAGAAGGACGAATTCGGCATCCTTGAGATCGGAGGGAACCTTTACCTCCCAGTCTTCCAGAACGTTGATCGCCACTTCGTGAGTGGTGCGATCGTTCATGTTTTCATGGTATTCTCCGGTCCAGGTAAACGAGGCTTTTTCTGAACGCTCCAGACCCGAAAGGTCCACTCCCTTTGAGGAAAGCATTTCAAGGTGCTCCTCCGGAAAATCGTAACCGACTACTCCGACTAGATGAACTGGCGAAGAAAGCTTGGAAGCGGCGAGGGCCGCGTAAGATGCCGAACCACCGAGGAGGTTCTTTTCATCTGCGGAAGGGGTTTTAACGTTATCAATAGCGACTGAGCCGCCGACGAGAATTTTCATAAGGATAATTGCTTGAGGATATTTCGAGTTTCAGCAGCCACATCTGCCGTTTTTAAAAGATGGGAGACGATGACGACACGCTTTGCACCAGCAGCTTTTACCTCGGCAAGGTTACTTGGCTTAATTCCGCCTATACAGAAGACCGGAATAGCATAACCCACCGTTTCTTCGACGATGTCGATATTCTCCAATCCAATACCGGGCCGCCCTTTCTTGGTTGGCGTTGGAAAGAGTGGCCCGAAGCCAATGTAATCGGCACCTTCCGCCAAAGCGGCCTGAGCCTGCGCTACCGAGTGAGTCGAGCGTCCGACCAAGACATGCTGACCTAGAATGGATCGGGCTTCGTCCAAGGAGCCATCGTCCTGGCCCAAATGGAGACCGGGTGCGCCGCAATCCTTTGCCAGCTGAACATGGTCGTTCACGATGAAGGGCACGTGATGCTTTGAGCAAAGGGTCGTGAGTTCCTTTGCAAGGTTGAGAAGAGTTTCGGGATCGTGACCTTTTGCCCGAAGCTGGAGGAGACTCACTCCTCCGAGGATGAGCTGCTCCGCGACTTCCACGGAACGTTCTCTTTCGACATAACCGAGATCGAGGATGCCGTAGAGAAGGGCGTCGGGGGAGAGGGTCATCAGGACAGGGATTTCCCTTCGAGGAACCTAGACACCCATGCGATGTCATATTTCCCGTTGATGAAATCGGGATGATCGATGATTTCCTGCTGAAAAGGAATCGTCGTTTTGATACCCCTAATCCGGAACTCGGACAAAGCACGCTTCATGCGGGCAATGGCCACTTCTCGCGAGGACGCCGTGACGATCAGTTTGGCAATCATCGAGTCGTAATAAGGAGGCACGGTGTAACCCGCATAAACGTGGGTATCGACCCGCACCCCTTTTCCTCCAGGGGCATACCACAGATCAATCGTGCCAGGACTGGGGCAGAAATTATTGTAAGGATCTTCGGCGTTAATACGGCACTCGATCGAATGACCCCGCGGCGTTGCTTTCAACACGTGGTCGGACATCGGTTCTCCAGCCGCAATTCGGATCTGCTCCTTGATCAGCTCGCAACCCATCACCTCTTCGGTCACGGGATGCTCCACCTGGATTCGGGTGTTCATTTCCATGAAGTAAAAATTCTCAGCCTTCTCATCAACGAGATACTCGATCGTCCCAGCATTTTGATAATCAATTGCCTCAATCAAGCGCTGCGAGGCGTCCCCCATACGCTGACGAAGCTCCTCGGAAATGAGCGGGCTTGGACACTCCTCAATGATCTTTTGATTCCGGCGCTGCATCGAACAATCGCGCTCACCGAGATGAATGTAATTCCCATGACTATCACCGAGGACTTGAAACTCGATATGATGTGGGTTGAGAACGAATTTCTCGATATAGCAATCACCGTTGCCGAAACAAGCGATTGCCTCCTGCGAAGCGGCGTTAAACATCGCCTCAAATTCACCCTCGTTCATGGCAGGCCGCATTCCCCGACCGCCCCCACCAGCAGTGGCCTTGATCATCACGGGATAGCCGACTTCTGCGGCGACTTTGAGCCCTTCTTTGACTCCGGAAAGAATTCCATCAGATCCGGGCGTCGCCGGAACCCCATTGGCCGCAGCAGTGGCTCGGGCCGTGTTTTTGTCACCCATGGTGCGGATCACCTCAGCCGAGGGTCCGATAAACTGGATATTGCAACTCTCGCAGATCTCAGCAAAGCGGGCATTTTCGGATAAGAATCCGTAACCAGGATGAATGGCATCCGCCTCGGTGATCTCGGCAGCCGCGATGATTCGATCAGGCTTGAGATAGCTTTCGCTACTCGGCCACCTGCCGATGCAGACCGCCTCATCGGCGAGATGGACGTGCATTGAATCCCCATCGGCCTCCGAATAAACGGCGACAGATTCGACTCCCAACTCACGACAGGCGCGGATGATTCGAAGGGCAATTTCCCCCCGGTTTGCTACAAGGACTCGCTTAAACATGGCGAATAGATAGGATGCGCCACTCTCCTCAAATACGAAGGAGTAGCAAAATTTAATTACTTAATTCGGAAAAGAACGTCACCGAATTGGACGGAATTCCCGTCTTCAATGCATATCTCGGTAATCGTCCCCGAGGTCTCCGCCTTGATCTCATTCATCACCTTCATTGCTTCAATGATGCACAAAGTCTGCCCTTCGGAAATGGAATCACCCACGTTCACAAAGGAAGGAGTTTCAGGAGAAGATTTACGATAGAAGGTTCCCACCATGGGCGAGTTGATTGCTTCGCCACTCTCAGTGGGAGGGGAGGAATCGACGGCAGAATAAGAAACAGGTGCCGGAACGGCAACCGCTGGGGCCGCCGGAGCAGACGCCAGAGCCCTCTGGAGGTCTTCCAGGTCAGCACCCTTCTTAAGCTTAATACTAAAATCTTCCTTTTCGAACTGGAAGACAGAGAGCCCATGATCATCCATGAGCTTAACGATTTTTCGGATTTCAGAGAGGTCCACGAGAAAGTTCGGGTTATGGATAAGCGCCAGGCGCTGGAGAGACTCTAGGACCAATTGGCGATGGGAGCAAGAGACTTGTTAAGAACTACAAAGAGCCCGAGAATCTCCCCCACTTGGAGGCTTCCCTTTCCTGCGTCCGCGTTTAAAAGAGGACATGCTTAAATTCTCAATTGCCCTTTTTCTCATGTCTCTCCCACTTTGCGCCCAATCTGGCAAACAAATCGAAACCTCGCTGAAAATCGATGAAAAGACCTCGGTGCCCTACCTTCAGTATCTCCCAAAAGGATTTGATCCTTCCAAGAAGGAACAAAAATATCCCCTAATCCTGTTTCTCCACGGACGCGGGGAGAGCAATGGTCCTCTTTCCATCGTAAAGGAATGGGGGCCACCCAAGCTTGCCGAATCCGAAAAAGGGCTTCCTTACATTCTCATTTCTCCACAATGCCCGAAATCTTCCTGGTGGTCCAACGATGATCAACAAGAGATCCTAATCAAACTGCTCGCCCATGTCCGGAAGCAGTTTCCTATCAATGACTCACGCATTTACCTCACGGGTCTGAGCATGGGAGGCTTCGGGTCGTGGGAGCTCGCGAGCCGACTGCCAGACACCTTTGCCGCCGTCGTCCCCATCTGTGGCGGAGGAAATCCCAAGAACGCGGCTAAGCTAGTCGACATCCCTATTTGGAATTGGCACGGAGACGCCGACAAGGTCATCCCTATTTCAAAGTCAGAGGAAATGGTGGAAGCAGTTAAAATAGCTGGCGGGAAAAAGATCACTTTCACCAGACTCAAAGACGTCGGACACAATTCCTGGTCCGATGCCTACGCCAGCCCCAAGCTCTGGGACTGGCTCGCCAACAAAAAACGCTAAGCGCTTCAGTCGCGCGACTGATACCAAGTAGTGTTTCAAAAGAGAGGAATACCGGAGTGATTTCTTGAAAGGGCAGGGCGGCCCGAAGCTGGTTGGGGAAGAAACTGATCCTTGTGCGAATCCTCAGCATGTGGCGCGAAAAAGGCACCCGTCAGGCAGAACCGTCGATCCTTGGGCCACTCTTCTGAGAACTGGAGCGAATCCATTTCGCTCCTTTGAGTCACATGGACCCTTTTACCATCGACCTTATGACAAGTGCCGACCGAAGTATAAGCGACTATAGTCGGGCTCCTTTGCTGGGATCTTGCCATTGTGCCACTGCCAACGTGCTCGACAAAGTAGTCCTCTTTCCGAAACAATGAGGAATAAGTTTGAGACATCGGCATATCGAACATCTTGAATCCACGGCATCCGTGACCTGACATCCACTTCCCGGTATAGAGATTTACCCCGGCTCACCCCGCAAATTGCGGTCGTGACACAGCTTTCGGTGAAACGTCCTCCCTCACCTGCCAAAGCATCCAAACTGGGAGTTTTGACAATCGGATTTCCTGCAAGTCCTAGGATGTCGTGCCGCCATTCATCCGCATCGAGAAGGAAGATATTCATCTGCTTTGCCTGGAGCAACGAAGAGAGGCAGAAGAGGAGCGAACCAATAATAAAGGAATCATTTTTTCATAATGATAATAAGGTCTGGCACGTTGACTACTTTGGGGCAAGGCCACTTCGCAAATATCTCAAACTTTGAAGAAGGCTAGCTTTTGAAGTCTCAACAGGCTTCAAAGGGGAACCAGTCCACAAAAAAACACTCGTTGCCCTTTCGAGCAACGAGTGTGAAATTAAAAATAGATTCGTATCTTAAATCGAAGTCTATCGACGACGACGGGCAAGGAATCCGAGTCCGACGAGGCTCAAAAGAGCGGCCGAAGGCTCAGGAATAGCTGGACCACCTTCGCCAAGCTGAACTCCATCGGTGAAGATCACGCCGAGACCTGTGTCAACGTTTGTCACTGCCGTACCATAGATAAGGCTTGAACCAATGTTTTCTGCACTGAAAACCTGACCGAGTTCACCATTACCGAATTGATCCTCAGTTCCGAATACTCCACCAGTAGAAAGAATGGCAAAGTTAAGAGAATCAGCGAGGGTCGCACCGTCTCCAATCAAAACGTATGCTTGCTCACCAACGGGTGCATCGGCATTTCCTTGAGGGATAGACGCACCATATTTCTGGTCAAAGAAACCAGGAGCACCAACTCCGTTCGCGAAGGCAGTAGAACCTGCACCGAAAGCAGTGAAGCTTGATCTGATATCGCCAACCGCAGTAGTTCCGGTAGGTGCAGCGGAGAAAGTTCCAACTGCAACGTAGCCAGCACCTACAGCGATAGGAGCCCCTGTATTATCGAGGATCGGCACCGCTGTTCCATCAGCTGTAGCAATGTTAGTAGTGACCGCATTATAACCAAAACCTTGTGAAACAAGGAGGCCAAACGAGGCAACGAGTAGTAGTGTATTTTTCATTATCTGTATTAGATTGATTAGGAAATATTAGAGATCAGCGTAGAAGCTTGGTGCGACGATATCAGCATTCTGAGCATCACCACGATTCGTAACGATCATTCCTGAGGTAAGATCGACAAGAGCTGCATCGATCGTCCCTGCGACCTGACCGGACTCACGCCAGCCTGCGCCTGCGCCACCGAAACCACCACTGAAGTGCCAGTAAGTGCTAAAGCCACCCGCACCATCTGGAAGGGAAACCAAGTCGGCTGCACCTTCACTAGCTGCTGCAGTGAGCTGACTTTCAAGACCGCTATTATCAAGCGTAGATCCGGCAGGATATACAGAGCTGACATAGTTGAACTGAGTCGTCAGACCAAGAGTCGTTGGAGCAGTCTTGACTGATCCGGTAATAACGAGAGAATTGTCAGCTCCACGGTTGGTAACAACCATTCCATCGGTGTAAACCAAAGTAACTGAAGCAGGATCGATTGTGCCAGCAACTTGGCCAGACTCACGCCAGCCTTTACCAGCTCCGCCGAAACTACCCGTGAAATACCAATAGGTGCTAAATCCACCTGAACCGTCGGGAACCGACACGAGGTCAGCTGCACCTTCACTAGCTGCGCCAGTGAGAGTAGAGTCGGTTCCGAAAACAGAAGCCATGGTCTGGGTTGCACGAAGGGTGATGGAGTCACCGACAGCAAGTCCTGCGGAAAGATCTTCCGAGAGAACAACATCTGCGCCGGTAGAGGTGCCAGTCACAACTGCGCCAGCAAGGGCATTGTCATTAACTTCTACGATGTAGCTTCCATCCGCAGAGGGAGCCGCATCGAGAGTCACTGTCGTTCCAGAAACCGCGCCAACGGTTGAAGTAACGTTAGGAGCACCGAGTAAACGGAGTCCGAAAGTGTTAAATTGCTGGTTGATTGCGACTGTCTCGTAGCCGACGGGCTTTGAGGCAGTCTGCGCTGCTGCGGAACTGACGACCAAGGCCGAAAGACCGAAGGCTGCTGCCGCTTTTAAAGAATTCATTTTCATTTTCTTCTAGGTTGGTTGGTATTTGGATTTGAAGTTCACCAGCTGTAGTGCTGACGAGATTCCGCAGGCAATCCATGGGTAAAGTGCCTCACCGGCCCCAATCTGGCAAGGCGTTTTTAAAATATTATGATCTTTTTTAAAGAGTCACCGTTTTACAGGGGGTCTCGAGCCTCTTATTAACGATCATGGATTTTCAGTAATACTTTCAGGGATGGCATTTCCAAGGGTATTCAGTCTTGTAAAAGGAATTTTGAAGCCTGTTCCACATCCTTGTCACCCCTTCCAGAGAGATTTGCGATCATGATATCGGACTTGGGGAGGCTTCCCGCAATCTTGGAAACGTAAGCCATGGCGTGTGCGCTCTCCAGGGCGGGGATGATTCCTTCGGTGCAAGAGAGTTCACGGAAGGCCGCGAGGGCCTCGTCATCTGTTGCATAAGTGTACTCAGCTCTTCCAATATCTTGGAGATAGGCATGCTCAGGCCCAACCGCTGCGTAATCCAAGCCGGCACTCACGGAATGGGTCAATTCGATTTGGCCATCGTCATTTGCCAGAAGCCAGGTCTTGGATCCCTGCAAGACGCCGAGTTTTCCACCTTGAAAGCGGGCCGCGTGCTTTTCTGGCAGAATTCCCTCTCCTCCGGCTTCCACCCCGACCATGCGGACGTCCTCGTCATTTACGAAAGGGTGAAAAAGTCCCATGGCATTTGATCCCCCGCCCACGCAGGCAACGAGAAGATCCGGCAAACGGCCTTCTTTCGCGAGCACTTGCTCCCTGGCTTCCAACCCGATCACGCGATGAAAATCACGGACCATCATGGGAAATGGATGAGGCCCAAGGGCAGAGCCAAGAATATAGTGGGTATCTTCCACCGTTGTGACCCAGTCGCGCATGGATTCATTTACCGCTTCTTTCAGAGTCGCTTGACCCCCCGTCACCGGGATAACCTTGGCACCCATTAAGCGCATGCGGGTGACGTTAAGCGCCTGACGTTCCATATCGACAGACCCCATATAAACGGTGCAATCCATTCCAAAACGCGCGCACACCGTAGCAGTGGCAACGCCATGTTGCCCCGCGCCTGTCTCTGCGATGATCCGCGTCTTCCCAAGGCGTTTGGCCAACAGGATCTGTCCGAGGGCGTTGTTGATCTTATGCGCTCCGGTATGAAGAAGGTCTTCGCGCTTGAGATAGATTTTAGCTCCACCCAATTTCTCGGTCCAACGTTCAGCATAGTAAAGCGGCGTTGGCCGCCCACAGTAATTGGCGAGCAGATCATCTAATTCCTCCTGGAAGGACGGATCTGCCTTAGCGCTTTCGTAAGCAGCGCTGAGTTCATCGAGAGGGGAGATCAAGGTCTCCGGGGCAAAACAACCGCCAAAGGGACCGAAATGACCGCTGGCGTCAGGGACGGTGGGTGCTGGTGTGCTCACGCTGGGATGATAACGGTGATTTCGAGAAAGGCAATCGGGATGATTTCGAGGGGTCCAATGCAATAACAGGACAAAAGTCATTGGCCCGATGGCAGGAACATGACCATCTTTTCGGCGGTGAAAAGAATCGCGGTGTTAGGATCAGGAAATGGGTCCAATTTTGAGGCCCTCCATTCCGAATTTGGAGATCAGATTTGCTTGGTTATTTCGGATCGCCCGGGATCCGGTATTCTCAAGAAGGCGGAGGCGGTTGGAGTCTCCGCGATCACCGAAAAATCAGGCCCGGAACTCAATGCTCGAATCTTGGCTCGTCTTCAAGATATCGACCTCGTTTGCCTTGCTGGTTTCATGCGCATGGTAAAAGAGCCATTTTTAAGTGCCTTTGAAAAACGCATCCTCAACATTCACCCCTCACTCCTTCCCCGATTTCCAGGCCAGGAAGCCTGGAAACAGGCACTCGATGCGGGCGAAGGCGAAACAGGCTGCACCGTGCATTTTGTCGATGCCGGAATCGATACCGGAGAAATGATTCTTCAGGAAAGGGTGCCCATTCTTGAAAATGACACCGCTGAATCACTCCACCGGAGAATCCAACAGGCAGAGCACCGTATCTATCCCGAAGCCCTTCGTCGCGTGATCGCGACACTCCCACACGAGTCGTAAGCGCTTATACTAAATCGTGTTTCAAAAGGGACGAATGCCAGAGTGATTTCTTGAAAGGGCAGAGCGGAACGAAGGGGTGGGGCGGGTGAAATACCCTTGGGTGCACCACAACTGAGGATCATATCACAGAAAATCACTTCGTTCAAAATGAAATGAACAGTTAGTCACTTTGGCCTTTTCCTCCTCAGGGTCACAAAATTGTCACAAAATAAAAGACTCTCTGATGAAGGTTCATCTGATTAAGTCTAAAACAAGCATGCCAAACATTCTCATCATCGAGGACGAGTTAGATATCGCGGACCTCATTTCGATGAATCTCCAGCGCGACGGCTTCAACGTCGAGATGGCCCACGATGGAGCCGAAGGCCTCAACTTGGCCCTCAAAAATCAGCCTGATCTCATCGTCCTCGATCTAATGCTTCCGACGATGGATGGCTACCAGATCCTCAAGGAAATGCAGCGGGATACCCGGGCTCATAATATCCCCGTCCTCATGCTCACTGCCAAGAGTCAGATCGAGGATCGTATTCTTGGGCTTGAAAAGGGAGCCGATGACTACCTAACCAAGCCTTTCAGCCCCAAGGAGTTAGTTCTTCGCGTAAAATCCATCCTTAAAAGGCGTCAGTCTACTCCCTCGACAAACGTCTTCTCCCACGGACCCTTCCTTTTCGACAAAAACAACCTGGCCTTCTACCTCGACGAAGAGCCTGTTTCTTTGACCTCGATCGAATTCAAGCTGCTGCTCTACCTCTGCCAGAGATCCGGTACCACTCAGGACCGCACCGAACTATTGCGGGCCGTCTGGGGTTACAGCGATGCCGCCCACAGTCGGACTTTGGATACGCACATGAAGCGCCTGCGCCAAAAAATCGGCGGCTTTAGTTCGCTCATTGAAACGGTCCGTGGAATCGGTTACCACGTTGCTGCCGTTAAATGACCTACTTTTGGTTTATCGTTTCCCTTGCGCTCGGAGTTGCCCTTCTGATCTCCAGACGAAAACTGCGGACATTGGAAGCGAGTTCCGCGACAGAACGGGAAGCACTCAGCGCTTCGATCAAATCGATCGAAGAAAACCACCGACGGGAAATTAGCCGTTTTCTCGACGCCATTCCCGAACCTTTCTTTTCCATCGATTCCGCGGGAAAACTACTCCGCTGTAATTACGCCGCTTCAGAGTATTTTCGCGGCCGAAGCATCCTGGGCCGCAGCTACCAGCAAGTGTTTATCGACGACGGACTTTGCCAACTCATCAAGAGATCCCGCGAAATCGGACGCGATGAAGTGGCCACCATTCGCTTCCCTTCAGGATCTCCCTTCTCCGCCCATGCAGGAGGGAACATGTCCGTCTGGGAAGTAGAAATTCGCTCTCACTCGATCCGCCGGGACGCGCACGAGTATCAAATGATGATGCGCAATATCACCGCCGTGACTCACGCCGATCAAATTCGTCAGGACTTTGTTGCCAATGCATCCCACGAACTTAGGACTCCCCTCTCAATCATCGTGGGCTACCTCGAAGCGCTCATGGAACCCGATAGCTTCGACAACCCGACCTTAGGGAAAAAGATGCTCTCGACGATGAATCGACACGTCGAACGCATCAACCGCATCGTGGAAGATATGCTCGTCATTTCCCGCTTGGAATCATCCGAAGGAGTTCCTCTCACGAGCGAAACCTTTTCCCTTAACAACTGCGTTCGTGATGTTGTCGAACGCCTTGAATTAGTGATCGAAAAGCAGAACGCCAGGGTCTCCAGCGACGTTTCCGGAATTCAAATGCAGGGCGACCCGTTTTATTGGACCCAGATTCTCTTCAACCTCGTCGAGAATGCGCTGAAACAAAACACTTCCCAACCTGTGGAGATCACAATCGTGGCGAAAAAAATCGCAACCGACGAGATCGAGATCACCGTAACCGACAACGGCATCGGCATTCCCAACGCCGATCTCCCATTCATTTTCAAACGCTTCTTCCGCGTGGAGAAGCATCACGGACAAAACGCCGTAAAAGGAACCGGCTTGGGCCTCTCGATCGTCAAACGAGCCATCGAGGCACACCAAGGAAAGATCTCGGCAACCTCCGTCCCAGGTCAAGAAACGACATTCCGAATCGTCGTTCCCTCATAAGTGCTCCCTTTGCAATATTTTCTTCTCGCCGAAATTTCACGCGCCGAGGAGAAATTCCCCTGCCCCTCGATCCGTTCAAAGAGACCCTCTTCGACATTCAGTTCCCCGTAACTCTCGGCAACTTGTGGGACTTTTCAGAGGGACCCTGCTCCGTGCAGGGGAGAAAGGATCTTTTGTTGGAAAATCGCTTGGTATAAGCTCCGTTTCCGTTCGGTCGATGAGTCTCGACCGAGATCCATTAATACACTCTGAATCATCCATGAGCTTACATGCCCGACTTTCCTCCGAAGCAATATCTGTCTTGCATGCCCAACGGCGAAATTCGACG
>Ga0209830_10002099_pt1 | contig 16405 bp, 14 predicted proteins | sample ArcticOcean_MG_C_12_FD_187439 | JGI IMG/M metagenome (GOLD analysis project Ga0209830, IMG submission 187439) | Marine microbial communities from western Arctic Ocean - ArcticOcean_MG_CB8_130 (SPAdes) (version 2) | ecosystem: Environmental > Aquatic > Marine > Oceanic | place: Arctic Ocean...
CCTTTTAAATAATCATTATTTATTAGGATAGAGATCGTATCCCAATCGATAAGGGTGTTTATTTGAGTAAAAAATGTATTTTTAATTTTTCTTGCTCGTAAATCGCAAATGCTATCGGCTAAAGTTGGTTGTTTTTGTATTTTCATATACTAAATTTACAAATAGATATACTTACAATCAAATATTTAACATAAATAATTACGTGTTTTTTTTTAGGTATTTCCTTGCAACGGTCTTAAGTTGCATTTTCAAAATTTAGTATAGTTATGTTGAGATTGTTAATACTATCAGGATAGTACAGGATACTATCTTTGGGAATATTTATTTAATTTGATAATATATTCGAAGAAAACTAATTTAAATGAAAATTAACAAACTAATTGGTCAGTTCTGCTTCTTGTTATGGACGGCAATAATTCTTATAGCTTGCAATAGCCAAACCAAAGAAAACCAGACCCAAATTTCAAGAGAAACTCTTGCTCAAGGTTTTATTACACCTGCCGACTCTGTACAGACAGCCGTTTACTGGTACTGGATATCAGACAATATATCGAAAGACGGTGTGGTAAAAGATCTTCATGCCATGAAAAAAGCAGGTATCAACCGCGCATTTATTGGAAATATTGGCCTAGATGATGTAGCCTATGGTAAAGTAAAAATGCTCAGTGAAGTATGGTGGGAAATATTACATATCGCACTAAAAACAGCGACAGAGTTAAACATCGAAATCGGTATTTTTAACTCCCCAGGATGGAGCCAATCGGGTGGCCCATGGGTAAAAGCAGAGAATGCCATGCGTTATCTTACCGCGTCTGAGACAAAAGTAAAGGGTCCTGCACAGTTCTCTCAAAAATTAGAAAAACCTATAGACTTGTTTCAAGATGTAAAAGTACTAGCTTATCCTGCACCAAAAGACAACGATTTGCTATTGTCGCACAAAAATGCACGTATTAGCACTATACCCCAAATCAAAAACACAACGTCCCTCACCGATGGTGATATCACTACTGGTTTCACTTTTCCAGAGGGAGATACTTTTACCATCAATCTTGAAGCAAACAAAGCATTTACCGCACGAAGTCTTTCTTTGAAAAGCACAAATAACTCAATATATAGTAATGTGCAATTACAAGCAAAAGATGCACAAGGCAAGTATACAACCATTAGAGATTTCACATTGAACCGCGTCAATGAGATGATAGCCGTAGGGTTTAAACCCTATGCTCCTTTGTTGATTTCTTTCCCTGCTGTGACATCCAAAAGTTTCCGCTTGATTTTTAAAGATGCAACGCCAACGGGCTGGTCTTTTCCTCAGGCCAATACAAATAGCGGATTGGTAGATTTGAAATTAATGACTGCACCGCGTATTGAAAATTATGCGGAAAAGACCTTTGCAAAAATGTACCATACCCCACTGCCAAGCTGGTCTGATTACCAGTGGGCGCAACAGGATGAGGTTGACGACAAAGCCTTTCTTATAGACCCGGAAAAAGTGCTGGACATTACTCAGTTCATGACAGCAGATGGTAAGCTTAACTGGAATGTACCCGAAGGCGATTGGGTAATCATTCGCACTGGTATGACTCCAACAGGAACAAAGAACTCGCCTGCTTCACCTGAAGCGACAGGTTATGAAGTAGATAAAATGAGTAAAGAACACGCTGCCCTGCATTTTGATGGGCATATGGGTGAGATTTTAAGGAGAATTCCAGAAGCAGACAGAAAATGTTTTAAAGTAGTGGTTCAGGACAGTTACGAACAAGGAGGACAAAATTTTACAGATGGTTTTCTTGACCAATTTAAAAGTGTTTACGGCTATGATCCACTCCCCTATCTTCCAGTATATCAAGGTATGGTAGTCCATAGTCAACAGACTTCCGATCGCTTTTTATGGGACATGCGCCGTTTGGTAGCCAACAAAATAGCCTATGATTATGTAGGTGGATTAAGAGACATCAGTCACGAAAACGGATTGACTACCTGGTTAGAAAACTACGGACATTGGGGATTCCCCGGTGAATTCTTGATGTATGGTGGACAGTCGGACGAAATAGGTGGAGAATTCTGGAGCGAAGGAACGTTAGGCGATATCGAAAATCGTGCAGCTACTTCCTGCGGACATATTTATGGAAAATCAAAAATATGGGCAGAATCAAATACCTGTGGCGGATTAGCTTTTAGTCGCTATCCAGCCTCCATCAAAAATCGTGGTGACCGCTTCTTTGCCGAAGGCATCAACGCCACCTTATTGCATGTATATATCCACCAACCTTATGAAGACAAAAATCCAGGGATAAATGCCGGTTTTGGAAATCCTTTTAACCGAAAAAACACATGGTTCTCACAAATGGATGTATATACCCAATACCTAAAACGCACCAATTATATGCTACAGCAAGGATTAAACGTTGCTGATGTATGTTATTTTATTGGCGAAGACACGCCTAAAATGACAGGTGTTACTGACCCTGCACTTCCTGTCGGTTATCAGTTTGATTATATGAATGCCGAAGTCATTGAAAGAGACATGACTGTTGAAAATGGTTTGGTCACCTTGCCACACGGTACACAATATAAAATGATGGTGCTACCCAAACTGGAAACCATGCGTCCTGAATTATTGGTCAAAATTAAAAAATTGGTCAATGAAGGCATGGTTATTTTAGGGCCTGCACCTAATCGATCTCCCAGTTTACAAAACCAGCCTCAAGCAGATCAACAAGTTCAATCTATGGCTGCCGAATTGTGGGGTAACGTAGATGGCATAAACGTGAAATCTCGAAAATACGGAAAAGGTAAGGTGCTAAACGGCATGGACATGACTGAGGCTTTGGCTTTGATTAACGTTGTGCCCGATTGTAAATTACCAGACGACAATCTAGTGCATTACGGTCACCGTACCTTGGGCGATCAGGACATCTATTTTCTGACCAACCAAACTGAACAGACACAAATTATTTCACCCGAATTCAGAGTTACAGGCAAGCAGCCCGAACTATGGGAAGCTACAACAGGTTATTTCCGTGATCTTCCTGCATACGATCAAAAAACGGATGTTACATCCGTTCCACTTAAATTGGCACCTAGTGAGAGTGTATTTGTAGTATTTAGCAAAACAGCTGGCAAGGCAGAATCTACTGACATCGCAGCCAATTACCCAATAGTTAAATTGATCAGCAATTTCAAAACGCCTTGGACCGTCAACTTTGATGCTACACAAAGAGGACCTAAAGAAGCTGTAGTTTTTGAAACGCTTACGGATTGGTCTACTTCTAATGATGAACGCATTAAATACTATTCAGGAACTGCTTTTTACAACAACACTTTCAAAATCGATGAGCTCACTAAAAACGAAAAAATTACTATTGACCTAGGTGCATTGACGGCCATGGCTAAAGTTTCCATAAATGGTAAATCTGTTGGTGGTGTGTGGACGGCTCCTTATCGTTTAGACATCACAGATTTTGTAAAAGAAGGTGAAAACATATTGAAAATTGAACTAGTAAATACCTGGGTAAACAGAATTATTGGTGATATGAAACTTCCTGAAGATGATCGCCAAATCTGGGCACCGCATCTGCCATATAATAGTGAAAGCCCTTTGCAACCTTCCGGGTTATTTGGGCCGGTTGCAATACAAAAATAATAAAAAACAATAAATAAAGTAAGTTTGCTTTCTAATTCATTCTATATGACTAAATATATAAAGACGATATTATATTCGACAGTAATCTTAAGTGCTAGTTTTTATGCTTGTAACTTTAAGAAATCCGAAAATGTAAAAAAAACTTGTGTTTTTTCGAAAATAATTGACAGTACCCATACCATAAAAAAAAGCAGTGAAACCATTGGAATATTTGGAGATTGTAAATTGATTGACTTTCAAAATGAAGTATATATAGTTGCGAACCTTAACAGTAAACTAAGCATAAGAAAAATCGGTGATGCCAATACTTCATTCAAGTCAACCAAGCCCACAGTCTCATCCAGTTGGTTTGATATAATCGAGGACAATGGCTCGGTTCTTTGTGTTACCGCTTCATTTCAAGATAAGTCATTAAGGTTGTATAAAATAGATATGCAGTCATTAAAAGTGTATCTTATAGTTACGGTGGCGCAATACAATGAGCAGTTGATCATTGACCCTACACTGATAAAAGTTAAGGAAAAATATTTTATTACTTATACCCAAATTAAGGGCAATATTAATAACGGAGATATCCTAAAACCAAATGGACATTATGAAGTTGTTTTACTTGAATCTAAGGATTTAATACATTGGAAAAAGGTTTCATCAATTGTTTCAGAAGATACAAATATTGAAGATGGTTTTTTATACTATGGTGCCTATGTGTAGCTAGGTTGATCCAGTAGTAAATCATGATTGGAATGAAGATGAATCACATCCCGGAGCAGAATCCTTTGATGGGGAGATCGCAAGATTTTTAATCTATGAAAAACCCTTGTCTGACCATGAATTTAAAAAGGTAGTGAAGTATATCTCAGAAATTTATAATATTCAAGAATGATACTGAAGTAAATTCTCCAGTTAAGTCAAAGAAGACTTAGGATGTACAATTTAATCTAAAAATAAACGATGAGCAACACGATAGAAGACCTATTATACGAAGCACACAAACAAGGTAAAAGAGAAGCACTCATAAAAAGCCTAGATAAAATTCGAAAAACAAGCCCAAATATGAATCTTACAGACCTTTATCAATTGGAATATGAACAATTGGGGAAATAATGCAGAAAATCGCTTTTAAAATGCAACTAAATGAGAGGCAAAAAGTAGCATATACAAAAACCTACTTCCTCCGACTCTGCCTTGGTGAATAGCCCATTTTGCTCTTAAATACCTTTGAAAAATAAAACAAAGAATTGAATCCTGTTTTAAAAGCAATTTCTTTGAGAGATAGGTCTGTATTGATAATAAGTCGCTTTGCGTTTTCCAAACGCTCATGAATTAAATACTGTTGCAGAGATACACCAGTTTCGTTCTTAAAAATGGTTCGAAAGCGATTGTAACTGAGATGATGTTCACGGGCTAGTTTTTTAAAATCTATTTCCTGTGTTAGATTTTGTAAAATATAATCAATCGTTTGAAGGGAGATTCCCTCTTCTCTAGTCTCCACTTTTTTTGTTTCATAAGAAGCCACATAGGCCACCAACTGCACAACAATACCTGCGAGAATTTTCTTAAACCCCGAACTGTTTTGTTTCACAAGGTTTAAAGATTGGTTGAATAAAAAAATTAACTCCTCTTGATACCCCATGTGTTTGACATAAGAGGTTTTCTCAGGAAGCAAATCCTGCAACATCTTATTCGACAAAAACTCCCCTCTAATTCCAATCCAGTATTCTTCCCAACCCGTTGTTTCAGCAGGTTTGTAATTATGCCATTCTCCAGGAGCCAACACCATCAAATCCCCAGGGTTCACTTCCCATTGCTTAGATTTGGTTTCAAGCAAACCTTTGCCGGTAGGAACATAGATAAGATAACATCCTGGTAAAACCCTACCTGTTTCTTTATCAAAATCATGTGTCTCTGGATGCCCTTCCAAAGGATAGGTATCTCCTGGGTAGATATGTTGATATCCACAAGTGGGTACATGCACGCCCCAATTTTCGCCTTGTGATTCTTCCGATAAATAGCGAAAAAAATTATCCATTTTCAAAAATAGACATTTAGAGTATTTAATTAGTCAAAATGTCTATTTTTTTTGATTTTAGATTGGCATATGTTTGTAAATTACGAACAATTTATGAATTGCTTATCGCAGTTAATACCTTATAACAAGATAGAATGATTGATTTAGAGCCACAAGTTAAAACGAAGATATATCCCCCTAAAAAAATCCCAACTAATAAAATAAGTTGGCCGACACCTCAAATAAAACTCGATTATTCTCTGACTGGAGAAAACGCAAACCGAGCCATAGAATTGGGTTTGGCAGAAGCAGATTGGTATCAAAGTCCAATTAAAAGAGCGGCTATGCGAAAATTACTCACACGTAAAGACGGTCCTGCAGTTCGAGACACGGTATTACTTATAGTTATTTTGGTGGGGACTGCCATTGCAACGGTGCAGCTTTGGGGTACTTGGTGGGTTGTGATTCCCTACTTAATTTATGCCGTTTTTTACGGAACAAGTTCTGATTCTAGGTGGCATGAATGCAGTCATGGTACCGCTTTTAAGACCGATTGGATGAACGATGTAGTGTATGAAGTAGCCTCGTTTATGGTGATGCGTGAATCTGTGGTTTGGCGTTGGAGTCATACCCGACATCATAGCGATACAATTATTGTGGGACGTGATCCTGAAATTCAAATACCACGCCCACCAGATATCAAAGGCTTACTTTTAGCCCTGGTGAATTGGGGCGTATATAAAACCTATTACCTAAGTTTGGTTCGTCATGCATTTGGAAAAATTACCGCTGCTGAGAAAACCTATATTCCAGCCATGGAATTTGCGAAAATAACAAGCAAAGCACGAGTGAGTTTGGCAATTTATTCGATTATTTTGGCGAGTGCTTTCGTTTTGCAATCTTGGATCCCTATTTTTCTATTTATTTTGCCTCAATTTTTTGGCACATGGTTGATGATAGTGCATAACACGACACAACACGCAGGTTTGGCAGAAAATGTATTGGATCATCGTTTGAACTGTCGCACCGTATATATGAATCCTATTAGTCGATTTATTTATTGGAACATGAATTATCATATCGAACATCATATGTTTCCTTTGGTACCGTACCATGCGCTACCTAAATTACACAAACTAATAAAAGACGATTGTCCTCCAGTGTATACTTCTATTTACAGTGCTTGGAAAGAAATTTTACCCACCATTCTACGTCAGGTAAAAGAGCCAGCGTATTATGTAAAACGAAAACTTCCCAAGGCAAAGGCACAAATTGTTGAAGGCTGGGTGAAGTCTGATAAAACTCCTGATTCAGAAGGCTGGTTAAACATTTGTGTAGATTCAGAACTAGGCATAGGTGATATCCTTCGTTTTGATCATATGAAAAGAACTTTTGCACTCTATCGAGATAAAAAAGGAAAACTCTTTGCTACCGATGGTGTATGTACACATGGTAATACGCATTTAAGTGAAGGATTGATCAAAGGGAAAATCATTGAATGTCCAAAGCACAACGGTCGTTTCAACTTAAAAGATGGGTCTCCAGCACGCGCACCTATATGCCGAGGGCTGGCCACTTACCCTATCGAAAATCGCAATGGACGTATCTGGCTCAATATAGAAAAAGCAGGAGGTGTTGGTGCTCGAAAAGAACAAACCTTTAAGTTAAAAGTTGTAAGCAATAACAACGTGGCTACTTTTATCAAAGAACTCGTTTTAGAGCCAATAGATAGCGAAGAAAAAATCAAATTTACACCAGGAGATTATCTTCAACTCAATATTCCTAGCTATGAAAGTATAGCCTTTCAAAATTTTAATATTCCAGCACCCTATGCTGCCGTATGGGAGGCACAAGGCATCTTTAAATTAACAGCGAGCAATAAAGAAACCCATCGAAGAAATAATTATTCTTTGGCTTCGAATGGATTGAAGGAACAACAACTAAAATTCAATATACGTATCGCCACACCACCTTCTGGACAAGATTGTGCTCCAGGAATTGGTTCCAGTTATATCTTCAATTTAAAACCGGGTGATACGATTACTGCGATCGGATCTTTAGGAGACTTTCATATAAAACCTACCAATAAGGAAATGGTTTATATAGGCGGTGGAGCTGGTATGGCTCCAATTCGTGCGCATATAGCACAACTGTTTGAAAATGATATAACCTCTCGTAAGGTTAGTTATTGGTATGGTGCGCGTTCAAAACAAGAAATTTTTTATCAAGATTATTTTGAAAATATCGCCAACAACCACCCTAATTTTAATTTTGAATTGGCTCTTTCCAATCCTTTAGAAGAAGATGCATGGACAGGACATGAAGGATTTATACATCAGGTAGCTTTTGAAAAATATTTACAAAACCACATGAATCCAAAGGCTGTTGAATTTTATCTTTGTGGACCTCCAATGATGATCAAAGCCTGTACGAAAATGCTTTTAGAACTGGGAGTACAAAATGAACAAATTGCTTTTGATGAATTTTAAACCATGACTACTATGAATCACAAGAATCAGTCTGAAGTCTTGCTATGGGCGTTTTACGACCGTATGCGACCCAAAGAAATTGAGGATATTCAGAAAAATAGACCTATTGCCTATCTTCCATGGGGGGCTATAGAATATCATGGCAGTCACAACCCAACAGGCTTAGACAGTATCAAAGCGTCTCATATGTGTGTGGACTTGGCCAAAAAAAGTGGAGGACTTGTGTTGCCAGTCGTGAACTTCTCTGCCAATTTGATATCCTCTTACCCAGGTGTCAATTTTCCAAAACATTCCTTAGAGTTTTCTGAGAAATTAGTAAGAATGCTCTGTGAAGAATATTTTGAACAACTCGTAGTCCAAGATTTTAAAATCATTGTACTGCTATCTGGACATGCCGGAGAACCACATCTTGAAATTTTAAGAACCGTGGCACAAGAATTCAACAACAAATATACGGACAGACATTTTTGGGCATTGGCAGAATTTGATGTTGTGCCAGACAGCTTGTTAGTTCCCAACCATTCTGCTTTGGGAGAAACTTCATTACAATTATATTATGCACCCGAAACAGTCGCTTTAGAGAGGTTGCCAAATGACAGAGCTATTAGTTTAGAAGAAGATGCAGTTTCAGGAGAAGATCCGAGACCTTCCACAAAAGAATTGGGAGAAAAAATAGTGAAGACCTTTTTAAATAATGCTTCCCAGAAAATGGAAGAATTAATCCAACAATATATATATGAAGTATAGAAAATTAGGACGTACCGATTTAGAGATTAGTGAAATTAGTCTAGGAACCTGGGCCTTTGGAAACAAAGTGTATGGAGGAGTCGACGAACAAGATGGCATCAATACTATTCATGCAGGAATCGACATGGGGGTCAATATTTTTGATGCAGCTCCACAATATGGAACGCCACTGCAAGACGGTGTCGCAGAAATTGTTCTCGGAAAAGCGCTTGTAGGAAAACGTGATAAAGTACATATTTCAACAAAATTTGGTAGGAATCCAACCATAAAAAATGGCGCCTCTCAGTTCTACAAATCACGAATTATTGAATCGGTAGAGGAAAGTCTAAAAAGATTACAGACCGATTATATCGATGTGCTCTTTTTTCATTCTCCTTTCTCTCCTGATGAAATTCGAGATGATGTTTGGGAAGGACTCGAGCAAGTTAAAAAGCAAGGAAAAGTACGTTGTGTTGGACATTCAATTTCTATGTTTCATCAAACAGAAAACATGGCACGTCAGTGGGCACAAGAGGATAAAATTGATGTAATCCAGGTGGTCTTGAGTTTGATGAATCGAGAATCGCAACAATTAATCAATGAACTACAAAAATATCCAATAGGTGTTTTTGGAAGGGAATGTTTGGCAAATGGTTTTTTATCTGGAGCGATTCAAAAAGACACTGTTTTTGCTGAAGGGACATTAAATGCTCGTTATTCTAGAGCAGAAATTGCTAAAAGAGTGGAACAAGTTGATGCGTTTAAATTTTTATTACGCAATGACATTAACAATATGCCGCAGGCTGCTTTACGATGGGTATTGGATCAAAAAGGAATTTCTACGGTATTGTCAGGTGCTAAAAACATCTCAGAGTTACAAGGAGCTGTTTCTGCTTCTGATGCAAAACCATTTACAGATGATGAACTAAGGTTAGCCAAAGAATTATTAAAGAAAGATTTCGAGGCGGCGTAAGGGAGTTTTGTTTGTTGAGTTTTTAGTGTTGAGCAAGATAGTACAGGATACCTTTTATTTTTAGTTTCTTGCTATGTACAAAACAAATTGAAGCCAAAGTATATGCAGCGAATCGCTTTTAAAATGAAACTAAATGAAGGGCAAAAGGAAGTCTATAAAAAACGCCACGATGAAATTTGGCCTGAACTGAAACGATTACTCAAAGAATCTGGTGTACGTGAATATGCTATTTATTTGGATGAGGATACCAATACCTTATTCGCTTTTCAAAAAGTGAGTGATCAAGGAGGTTCTCAAGATTTAGGGCAAACAGAAATTGTAAAAAAATGGTGGAATTTTATGTCAGACATTATGGAGACGAATGAAGACAATTCTCCTATAATATTAGCATTAGAAGAAGTTTTTTATCTAGATTAGTAAAAATCAGCACAGTACAGGATAGACGTATATTATATTTTTAGTTTCTTGTAATCTTTAAAAAAAAGTATACAAAAGTAAATGAAAGAGTTTTTTATAGTTATTCTGGTCTTAACCATAACTTTTATGGCATCCGCTCAAAAATATGCCGATGGCCGGCCGGAAGCAATGCTGAGAATGGATGCGAAAGATCATGGCATTGTACTAAAATATGGTGATGGGCCTGACAAATGTGATATGTTGGGAGCTCGTGATGTTTGGGTGTTTGAAGATAATGGAACGTACTATATGCACTACGATGCAGCGGGTCCCAAAGGATGGTTAAGTTCCCTTGCTATAAGTAAGGATCTTATTAATTGGGAGAAAAAAGGGCCAATACTGGATTTTGGTAAACCCGGAGAAGACGATTCGAAAGGAGCCTGCTATGGCGTTACTTACATGGAAGGAGACCAATGGCATATGTTCTATTTAGGTACGCCAAATGTAACAGCTGCACCAGATCTTATTCCAGGATTTCCATATCTTACAATGAAGGCAAAAGGAAGCAGTCCGACAGGTCCTTGGATTAAACAGAAAGAGGTTGTTCCTTTTCGCACAAAACCTGATACTTATTATTCCAAAACAGCAAGCCCGGGGCAAGTTATTAAGAATAGGGATGAGTATATTCAGTTTTTTAGCGCAACCACTGAAAAAGAAGGGAATCCCTGTGTGCAACGCACATTAGGTATTGCCCGAACGCAAGATCTTGATGGAAGTTGGACTGTAGATACTGAGCCTATACTACCTATTGAAGAGCAATTGGAAAACTCGACCTTACATTACGAAAAAAGTATAGATACCTGGTTTTTGTTTACCAATCATATTGGTATAAACGAAGAGGGTGCAGAGTTTACCGATGCTATTTGGGTTTATTGGAGCAAAGATCTAAACCATTGGGATCCGAAAAATAAAGCCATCGTTTTGGATGGTGAGAATTGTAACTGGTCCAAAAAGTGTATTGGACTTCCATCAGTTGTGCAGGTTGAGAATCAACTCGCTTTGTTTTACGACGCACCTGAAGACAACAGCACAAACCATATGAAAAGGCACGTGGGATTGGCATGGTTAACATTGCCACTTATTATTCCAATAAACAATTAAAAATAAATAAATTATATGCAAGCAATATTAGGAGTACTATTCCATTCTTTAGGAGGTGTAGCAGCAGGCAGTTTTTACATGCCATACAACAAAGTTAAAAAATGGGCATGGGAGAGTTACTGGATGGTAGGAGGTACCGTTTCTTGGCTCATTGTACCACCATTAGCGGCCTGGCTTACAGTTCCTGGATTTGCCGTAATTATTGCGGCAAGTTCTGGTCAAATCTTATACTTCACTTTCGCCATGGGATTACTTTGGGGCGTTGGAGGGTTGTCTTATGGATTAGGTATACGATATCTCGGAATGTCTTTGGGGAATTCCGTAGTACTTGGTTTTTGTGCAGCATTTGGGGCAATCGTTCCGTCTATTTATTATAACCTGAATCCTAGGGAGGGGAAAATTTCATTTACAGATATGATGGCAACATCTGGTGGGCAATTTGTTCTTTTAGGGGTGCTTGTTTGTTTGATTGGGATTGCTATTTCTGGTAAAGCAGGAATGATGAAAGAAAATGAACTTTCTGAAGAGGAAAAGAAGAAAACGATTGCTGAATTCAGTTTATATAAAGGCCTTGCTATTGCCGTACTCTCAGGAATTCTGAGTTCTTTTTTTAATTTTGGAATAGAGGCAGGAAAGCCTTTAGCAGATGCCGCAGTATTAGCTGGTTATAACCCATTATATCAAAACAACGTCACGTTTGTTGTCATTCTATGGGGAGGATTAACGACCAATTTAGTATGGACTACAATTTTGAGTATAAAAAATAAATCCTATACAGATTTTACAAATAAGTCGACCCCTATTGCAAAGAATATTATGTTCTCTGCTTTGGCAGGAGGCATCTGGTTTTTACAATTCTTTTTCTACGGAATGGGAGAAAGTAAATTGGGTAATGGTGCCAGTTCATGGATACTACATATGTCAACCATTATTTTAACTGCCAACATGTGGGGAATTTACCGCAAGGAATGGAAAGGTGTGGCTGCTAAAACAAAATGGACTATTACCATTGGTATCATGGTTATTCTGCTCTCTGTTGTGTTGGTAGGAATTGGTAACTCGATGTAAGTAATAAGAGGTCATATATACTGATGTTTTGAAAAAGCATCCTTAATAATATTCATAAATAAATAGAATAAATATGAAAAAAAATAATATAAGAGTCGGTTTGTTTGGAATCGGACTAGATACATACTGGCCACAATTTGATGGATTACTTGATAGTCTGATGGGATATCAAGGCGAAATAAAAGAAAAGATAGCAAGCTTTGGAGTTGAGGTCGCGGATGCCGGTATAGTAGACAATCCAGTAAAGGCAAGAGAAGCCGCCGATTTCTTGAAATCTCAGGATATAGAAATCGTATTTCTGTATGTTTCTACGTACGCCCTCTCTTCTACCGTATTTACCCGTGGCTCAAAAACTAAAAGTACCCTTAGTGATGCTCAATTTGCAGCCGACTGCACAATTAGATTATGAAGCATTTAATAATTTAGGGGATCGTGGTACCATGACAGGTGTCTGGTTGGAAAATTGTCAGGCATGTTCCGTTCCCTAAATTGCTTCGGTGTTTAACCGATCTAATATTCAGTAAGACTTTGTAACTGGGTATTTGCAGGACGAAGAAGCCTGGAATAATATAAAGGGATGGACCGAAGCGGCAGGAGTGGCGGCATCGATGCGAAATAATCGTTTGGGAGTTTTGGGGCATTATTACAATGGAATGTTGGATGTGTACTCAGATCTTACTCTGCAATCGGTAGTATTTGGCACCCATTTTGAATTGCTCGAAATGTGTGAGTTAAAAAAGTATCGAGATGAAGCAAGCGAAGAAGATGTACAAAAGAAAATAGAAGAATTCAACAACACATTCGATGTGTCAGAAGAATGTGAAGCGAAAGAAATTAAACGTGCCGCACAAACTTCGGTGGCCCTAGACAAACTAGTCGCTTCTCGCGATCTTGGTTCAATGGCCTGTTATTACGAAGGTGAATCTGGAAATGAGTACGAAAACATAGTCACCTCTGTCATTGCTGGCAATACCCTACTGACGGGTAAGAACATTCCTATTGCTGGAGAATGTGAAGTAAAAAATGCACAAGCCATGAAAATCATGGCGGAGTTTGGTGCTGGTGGTTCTTTTTCAGAATTCTACCTCATGGACTTTAAGGATGATGCCTTATACCTTGGACATGATGGCCCAGCACATTATGCCATTGCAGAAGGTCGTGTAAATCTTGTACCTCTGCCCGTCTATCACGGAAAGCCCGGAAAAGGATTGTCAATACAAATGACTGTGAAACATGGTCCGGTGACTTTACTCTCAGTAGTAGTAGGCAAAGACGGAATATTCTTATTGGTCGCTGAAGGCAAATCATTAGAAGGACCGTTGCTACAAATAGGAAATACCAACAGTCGATATAAATTTTCGATTGGTGCAAAACGCTTCATGAATGAATGGTCGAAACAGGGACCTTCTCATCATTGCGCTATTGGTGTTGGACATATTGCTGACAAGATTGAAAAATTGGGGCATATACTAAAAATTGACGTGGTGAAAGTTTGTTAAACAGATAAAACAGGACAGTTAAACATATGGTAAATGTTATTTTAATAAAATAGGGATTTCGAATTATTTCTTGGACTATTTTACCCTTTAGTGTGCACCTACCCATCGGATTTATTCTTTGATGTGTTTGAAAAAAATAATTATACTTAAAAATGAAAAAAATCATTGAAATACTGAATTTTATGAAACCACTAAAGTTATTTAATATTATTATTTTTTTTGCCGTTTTATGCTCTTGTAAAAACCCTACAAAACAAGTAACCGAAAAAGAGAATATCGATCAGCCAAACATAATTTATATTTATACCGATCAACTGAGTGAGACCATGATGAGTTGCGCCGGTAATAAATATGTCAAAACTCCGGCAATGGACTATATTGCAAATAATGGCATACGATTTACGCGGGCATATACTACAAATCCGGTATGTTCGCCTGCCCGTGTAAGTTTGATGACCGGTAGATTTCCTGGATATTTTAAAGATAGTATTGGTCAACAGGTGAGGGAAAATGCTGGCTCAATGATGATCCCTGAAGTGAGTAAATTGGTAGAATCCACCACCATTGCTGCGTACTTAAAAGATGCAGGTTATGATCTCGCCTTTGGAGGAAAAGAACATTTACCTCCTTCTCTTTCCCCTAAGGCATTAGGATTTATTAATATTGCCAGTGATGAAAGAGACGTTCTTGCTGAAAAAGCGGCAAAGTACATTTCGCAAGATCATACCAAGCCCTATTTTATGACTGTGTCGCTTATTAACCCTCATGATATTTGTTTTATGGCGATTCGGGATTTTGCTGAATCGGAACAAGCCAAAGGTATTCTAAAACATGGTAAAACAGAAATTACTACTTTAGATGAGGCATTAAAATTGCCGCCAGGTGTTGGCAAGGATGAATTTTTTGCAGAACATTGTCCACCGCTTCCGCCTAACTTTGAACCTCAAAAAAATGAGCCCAAAGCCATAAGTGCCTTGTTGGAAGCACGCTCATTTCGAATAAGTGCACGTAAAAAATACACAAAGGAGCAATGGCGCATGCATCGTTGGGCTTATGCGCGTTTGACCGAAAAGGTTGATGGACAGATACAAGTTATATTGGATGCCTTAAAAAAGAGTGGGCAAGAGGAAAATACGGTGGTAATTTTCTCAAGTGATCATGGTGATAATGATGCGTCTCATAAAATGGAACACAAAACGGTATTATATGAAGAATCAGCCAATATACCATTTATGGCTATGTGGAAGGGAAAAATACCTACTGGGCAGGTGAATACTAAAAATCTGGTCTCAAATGGTCTTGACTTATTACCTACTGTTTGTGATTATGCTGGTATTAAAGGGCAATCAGACCCGCGTGGTATAAGTCTAAAGCCTTTGTTTGAAGGGAATAAAACAGCGTCTCGTAAAACACTAGGTGTTGAAAGTGAGATTGGTCGAATGGTTGTCAGTGAAGATGGTTTCAAATACGTGAGGTATGACGCTATGGGAACAGAGGAACGTTTGATGGATTTGAATACAGATCCCTATGAAAAAACGCATGTTACGAATGAACAATCTTATTCGGAAGTATTATCAAGGCTCAGAAAATCATTTGATGAGGAGTGGTTCCCAAATCTACAAAGGTCTGCCTACAAGCGCTGAACCTATTGCCAACAAAATTGAAAAGTTGGGGCAGATATTGAACATTGAAGTGGTGAAAGTTTGATGATTGAATAAATAAAATACTTTGTAGTTAAAAGAATAAAATTTACGATGGTTTACAATTTGATGAATTAATAAATCAACTCTTATGAAGAAAATCTTCATTCTCTTATTAGTAGCTCCATTTTTTGGTTAATGCGGTTCTAAACCTACTTAAAGTACTATGATATGGAGCAACCTTTTCAATGGCCATCCCACAAAAATAACTAAAGGAAAGACTGTCATTTATTTGGTCTTCAACTTCATAATCGCTTAAACCATACCAACTTTGTAAAAGACACATTTTAAAAAGTAATGTCCCATCATAAGAAGGCTTGCCAGTGGCACTTTTTCCTAATAAATAATCATTATTTATTAGGATAGAGATCGTATCCCAATCGATAAGGGTGTTTATTTGAGTAAAAAATGTATTTTTAATTTTTCTTGCTCGTAAATCGCAAATACTATCGGCTAAAGTTGTTTGTTTTTGTATTTTCATATACTAAATTTACAAATAGATATACTTACAATCCAATAGTTAAAATAAATAATTACGTGTTATTTTTGTTTTTTTTAGGTACTTCCTTGCAACGGTCTTTATTTGTCGCAGGTTAATCATCCGAATGAAAAGGGGCATGAATTGATTGCTAAAGAAATCATAAAACATTTTAAATAATTAAGTATGTGAATTGTATTCAAAAAAAATCTCAGGATAGTACAGGATAGTTAAATAATTGACTTGGGTTAAATTTGGTTT
>Ga0209830_10002100_pt1 | contig 16400 bp, 12 predicted proteins | sample ArcticOcean_MG_C_12_FD_187439 | JGI IMG/M metagenome (GOLD analysis project Ga0209830, IMG submission 187439) | Marine microbial communities from western Arctic Ocean - ArcticOcean_MG_CB8_130 (SPAdes) (version 2) | ecosystem: Environmental > Aquatic > Marine > Oceanic | place: Arctic Ocean...
TGCCCGTCCCAAGTGAAATTTCCCCATGAATAAGCTCGACGAAATTGTCGCCTACAAAAAGCAGGAGATCGAACATCTCATCCCTCTCACGAATAAGCTCAAAGCATCTGCGCTGATGCGTAATGACTTCGGTGGCTTCCGTTCTGCGCTTGAGCGCGGCGAAGGAAAACTAGGCGTCATTTCGGAGGTGAAGAAGGCCTCGCCGTCTGCCGGTGTTATCGATCCCAACTTCGATCCCGTCCGCCAAGCCCAGCGCTATATCGATGGCGGTGCATCCTGTATGTCCATCCTCACCGATGAGAAATTCTTCCAGGGGCACCTTTCTTATCTCACACAGATCTCCAAGATTTCTCCCATCCCGCTTCTTCGAAAGGATTTCACGGTCCATGAATGCCAGATCTACGAAGCGATTATTTCCGGGGCCGATGCGATTCTCCTCATCGTGGCTTGTCTCGATGACGATCTCCTCAAGCATCTCTACGAAACGGCCAAGGACTTCCAACTCGACGTCCTCGTGGAAGTTCACGACCTCCCTGAAATGGAGCGCGCCCTCGACCTCGGTGCTGATCTTATTGGGATCAACAACCGGAACCTCAAAACCTTCACCACGGATCTCACCACGACTGAATCCCTTGCAGATGAGGTGCCGGCTGATGTTATTCTCGTCTCCGAATCTGGCCTGAAATCTCCTCAAGATGCTCAGCAGGTCCTCGATTACGGGGCCAATGCTGTCCTCATCGGCGAGGCCCTCATGCGCGCCGATAATCCCTCGCGTGAAATCGAAAAATACCTCGCCTTGGAGGCGAGCGTCTTAGAAGAGGGGCTTTGATAATTTTTCCGCAATGGAGAAACTTGTCGGATAAATATGACCGTCCGAATTCTCCTCTCGCTCGCTCTCAGCCTTCCGGCTCTCGCCGATCATCACGAAGGCACCCACGACTCCCTGCCAAACGTGCTCTGCATCATGTCGGACGACTATGCTGCGCATGGTATCTCCGCTTATGGAAGCCGCCTCGCCGAGATCGCTCCGACGCCCAATATCGATCGTCTCGCCGAGGAAGGTGCTCTTTTTAAGAATGCCTTCTGCACCAACGCGATCTGCTCACCTTCTCGCGCCTGCGTTCTCACGGGGCAATATAATCATACCAATGGGCCCTCGATCTCCCGGGCAGCGTCACTCCGGGGAAACAGACCCTAGCGATCGAATTCGGTAAAGCCGGCTACCACACCGCCATGATTGGGAAATGGCATCTCAAGGCCGAACCATCGGACTTCAATTACTACTCCGTCCTCGCTGGACAGGGTTCCTATTTCGATCCCGAGTTCCGCATCCGCGGTGATAAGCCATGGAAAAAACACCATCAAATATAAGGGGGAATACTCCACCGATGTTATCACCGACATCACTCTCGACTGGCTCAAAGAAGGCTTGAATCAGGAAAAGCCCTTCTTCCTCATGCACCACTACAAAGCCCCGCATGACTACTTTCAGAATGCCCTGCGCTACGAAGACTACCTCAAGGAGGTGGATATACCCGAGCCCTCCTTGGGATCCGTCGTCGCTAGAGACCTTTGAGATTTTAACCGCCTCTCTGCATTCGTGCGGTGAGGCGGTTTTTTTATTTCTTCCAGCGGAGCTCTGTTTGACACTTCGCCTCGATGCATCCGCTCATTCAAGCTGCCGACGACCTTCGAGAGGAATTACGGGGGCTCACCTTTCCCGAGCCCGTTTATACGACCTACAATCCCCTGGAGTATGCTTGGGAGCGGCACTGCGACTATCTCACGCGCTTTGGAAGTGGGAAGAAGAAGGTCCTTTTTCTCGGGATGAATCCCGGGCCCTACGGGATGGCGCAAACGGGTGTGCCTTTTGGAGAGATTCCCCACGTGCGCGATTGGATGGGGATTTCCGGTTCTGTGGATAGACCGGATCCCGAGCACAAGAAACGTCCGGTGACTGGATTCGATTGCGAGCGTTCCGAGGTATCGGGGCGGAGGCTATGGGGGCTTTTTGCTGACGTTTTCGGGACAGCGGATTCCTTTTTCCAGGATCACTTTGTCACCAATTTCTGCCCTTTGGTCTGGATGAAGGACACGGGAGCCAATCTGACGCCGGATAAGCTACCAAAGGATTGCATGGTGCCGGTGAAGGCAGCTTGTCTCGCCCATCTGAAGAAGGTCATAGAAGTTCTTGAGCCCGATCACCTGATCGGGGTGGGTGCCTTCGCAGAGAAGCAGCTAGGAACCGCAAGCGACGGCTCTCATAACTTGGGAAAGATCTTGCATCCCTCCCCGGCTTCCCCGGCGGCGAACCGGGATTTCGTAGGAACGGCAACGAAGCAGCTGAAGGAGCTGGGCTTGCTTTAGCTTTAGTCTTCGTTGCGGCCGCGGTCGTGATCGATTCGGAAAGAGCGATTGCGGAGACGGGAATTTTGAAGACTCGAGATGACACTATCGGCGTGGGTCGATTCGACATCGACGAGAGTGTGCTTCGGGAAGATGCGGATGCGTCCGAGGACGCCGTCCGGGAGTTCGCACTCGCGGTAGATCATGCCGGCGATATCACCAGGCATGACGCTCTGCGCCTTGCCGACGGTGAGGAAGAGAGTGGACATCTTAGCGCTGCCCGGCCCTTTCGCTTTATCACTTCGCTCAAAGCGGTTACGTTCACGCGGCTGGTCGCGGTCACCCCGATCACGCCTATCGCTACGGTCGTTACGATCATTCCTCTTACCACGGTCACGCCCGGAACGCTCGTTTGAGAAGGGTTCGTTCTTGTCATTATCCTCCGCGATGAACTGGCCTTCACGGCCGCTAGTTTCGCGGATGAGGGTGATAAGTGCATTGGAGATATCGGTCGCGGTGTGACCTTGCTCGAGAAGGCGGTCAAGATAGGGCTGGTAGCTTTTGTAGTCGCCGGCTTCCAGTCGCTCCTGGATCGTCTCGAAGAGTTGGTCGGCACGGCGTCCCTCGACTTGCTCGCGGGTGGGGATGCGCTCGCGGCGAATGGGCTGACGAATATATTTCTCGATCGTCTGGAGGCGATAGATGTCGCGGCCGAAGACAAAGTTGACGGCTTTGCCGTCGCGCCCTGCACGACCGGTGCGGCCAATGCGGTGGACGTAGTCTTCGGGGTCTTGTGGGAGCTCAAAGTTCACGACGAGTTCGACATCATCGATGTCAAGTCCGCGAGCGGCGACATCGGTAGCGACAAGGATCTCGACGGTTCCCTCACGGAACTTGGCGAGGACGCGCTCACGCATGGACTGCGTAATATCGCCGTGGAGGCGGTCTGCGGTGAAGCCACGGGCGAGGAGAGACTCGGTGAGGTCATCAACGACGCGCTTGGTATTACAGAAGATGAGGGAAAGCTTGGGTTGTTCGATGTCGATGATGCGGGAGAGCGCCTCCACCTTCGAGCGGCCGCGGACCTCGTAGCAAGACTGGTCGATGCTGGAGACCGTGAGAGCCTTGCGCTCGATCTCGATGAGCTCGGGCTCATTACCGAATTTTTCGATGAGGCGACGCACGCCTGGGTTCATGGTGGCGGAGAAGAAGAGAGTCTGCCGGTTCTTGGGCAGGACTTTGAGCATGTCTTCCATCTCCTCGCGGAAGCCCATGTCGAGCATGCGGTCGGCTTCGTCCAGAATGACCGTTTTGATGTGACTTGGATCAAAACTTTTTCGGCGGAGGTGATCTAAAAGGCGGCCCGGGGTGCCAACGACGATGTGGGTTCCTTTTCGAAGAGCACGCAGCTGTCGATCGATCGGGGCTCCACCATAGACGGGCATGGAGCGAATATTTCCTAAAGCGGAACCGAGCTTGAAGACTTCCTCGCAGACCTGAACCGCGAGTTCGCGGGTGGGGCAGACGATGAGAGCCTGCGGCTTCATCAGTGTGGCATCAATCTGCTGGAGCGTAGGCAGGGCAAACGCGGCAGTCTTTCCGGAGCCGGTTTGAGAGAGCCCAATAATGTCCTTACCCGCAAGGGCAAGGGGGATGGTCTTTGCCTGAATAGGGGAAGGTTGTTCGAAGCCCATTTTTTCAACGGCTTCGAGAAGGGGCCCGGAAAGTCCGAGTTCAGAAAAGGGAAGAGTGTCCATCGGTAACTTCGCAGTGGTCTGCGAAGTTCCCTCTTTCAGTGAATTCAGGCTGATAGCAAGAACAGAATGCCTTGGGTATGAATCACTTCTTACGCCAAAGCAGGAACAGAATGCCACAAATACCGCCCAAGAAGGTAGTGGATAGCTCGGGGACATTTTTCACTTCAGAGGACGGAGCTTGGGCTGTCGCTTGAGTCGCGGAGGCTAGAAGAAGGTAACTTAACGTAAGAATTTTCATCGTTGTTGGGGGGGGGAGGTTAAATCTTAGTGAATAAGTTTAACCTATGAGTAAGGCACTACTACAGAGTGTTTTGGAGTTCAATGAATATTTGAATTTCCTGGCATGTTTTGGGTGTAAGTCTCTTAGCGTTGGAAGGCTTTGAGTCTAAAGATCTCGGTTGCATTGACGGGAGCTGCACTGCGATAGCTCAAAGAGCTCGTGCCGTCGGCATAGAAGACTTCGTCTAGGAGGGGATACCCAGCTCCCGTGGGTTGCCAACTCCCGTTTCCTGTTTCGATTAAGATGAAGACATCGTCAGCAGCGAGGGATCGACGATAGCTGAGTTCGGCATAGCCGCCTTCCGTGATCGTCAAGGTCAGGCCTCCAGGTGCAGCGTAAGCGATGAGGTTCGGGATGCCGTCTCCATCGTCGTCGCCATTAGGATCACCAGCGAAGGTCGTCGATTCACCTTCTCCAGGCGAGCCGCCACTGGAAACGCCGGCGCGCCAGCTCTCGGGGAGAGTCGGGTCAAGGAGAGAGTCGGGGACCACGACGTAGACGAGGCTGCGATTACCGCCATCAGAGACGGTGGGCCAAGGAAGGTCGGTTTTGTATTCAAAATCCCGAATGGAAGTGCCTGCGCCCATCGAGAGCTTCAGTCGTTCTCCGCCGTTTGAGAGATTTTTGTAGAAGGTGCCGATGACGAAGTCCGGGGTCGTGACAAATCCGTAGCGGAGATTGAAGGCTGATTCCTTAGCGACCACGACAAGGCGTTCGCCGGGAGCGATGGTCATTTTGGTGCTATTGATGAAGTCGAACTCGATTCCCTTGGTGAAACGCACGTTGGTGAGATCCAGCGGGGTGGAGCCGATATTCATGAGCTCGATCCACTCGAAGTCGCTCTCTTCCAAAGTCGGGTCGAGTGCGAGTTCTTCGGGGGTGGGATCGTTTGGATGATACATCACCTCGCTGATGATTAGTCCATCGAGCCAGGGCTGGATGGCGGGGGCAGTGGCGAGGAACTCGACTGGATCCGACCAATTGCTCCATCGACCGCTGGCATCCTCGTGGCGCACGCGAGCGCGATAGGTCTCGCCATCCCGGGTGATGCTGGGGACCTTGATGGAGGGGCTAAATGAGGTGAGCGCTCCGGATTCCCAATCGGCATTCCATTCAAAGAGGGGATCTTCTCCGCCCTCGATGAGATTGCGGGTCGCGGACAGCACCATTTCGAAGCCCATGTCCGAGCTGGTGGGACTTCCTTGATGGACCTCGATGCTAATGACGTTTTCGCCTGCAATGAAGAAGGAGGAATCCACCACGAATTCGTCGAAGGTCGACTCTCCGCCGTTGGAGTCGGCTTGGGTGTCGTAATTGACGACGGTGTTTGTGTTGAAGCCATCACGAATAACCGGTGATCCGTTGACGTAAACGATGGCCCCATCATCGACGAGGAGACCAAAGGTAAAGGACTCGAACACAGAGGGGTCAGCGAGGTTGATCGTGGTCCGGAAATAGGTCGTGATGTGCTTATTCGAGTTGTCATCTCCGAAGAGAATGGCTGTCGTAAGGGTAAGTCCGCTGATGCCACCATAGCCTGCCGGGCTGGCGCCTGTTTTCCAGGAAGCGTCATCGAAGTTCATGTCCTTCCAGGCCGTTCCCTGGTCGCTGCCATCATCGAGGTAAGTCCAAGTTGCTCCGCCGGGCATGAGCACCTCGGTGCCTCCGCCGATGGGAGTGATCTCGGCGACCCGCCACTCCATCGCGGCGAAGCTGCCCGCGCCTTGGGGATCTGAAAAGGCAGAGCTGGTGAAGGCGAGTCCGTCTTGAGGAAAACCCGCGGTTCCCGAATAAGTGATGGTGGGCTTGGCGGGAAGGGCGGGGTCGGCGGCAAGAGCATCGAGGTAGGCGTCGCGTCCGCTCTGACCGGAAACGCCGGAATCGTTTGAGATGGGGGCCATGGCACCGTTTGTGCCACCGACCCATGATCCGCCATCGAAGGCGAACTTCTTCATGTCGGCCACGATAGGCTCGATATCACGTTCCGATTGGCTTCCTCCGATCGCACCGGTCCAGCGGTCACGGTCCGCTGAAACAAGATCTTTAAGCTTACTAGCCGAAGGATCCAAAAGAAGGCTGATTTGCTCGGGCGTCCAGATGAGATCGCGCATTTCTCGGACGACGTTCTTGTAAGCAGTAGCGAAGGGTTCGCGGGTGGGAATATTGTTGCCGCTGACGATGGCATTGGCTGGGAAGTCGATGCCTCCATTCCAGTTCGGTCCCCAGCTGGTGTCCGAATCCCAGGGGAGGGTTTGTAATTGTCCCAGAGGATTTCCAGGCATGGGCTTAAAATAAAAGGCGCGGTTCTTGAGGTGCTCTGCCGTGTTGGGTGCGACGTCGTAGTGGCGGATCATGTCATTAACCACGTGGTAGTGATTCCAGTGGTTGTAATCGACGTAGGTGTTCAGGAAAGTGTCGTCCTTGGCCGGGCGGAGGTTAAAGATGATGTTCTTGAAATCGGAACCATCATCGACTGCATCAGCCGCTTGATAACGCTGCACGCTCACTCCATCGGTGCGGCCACTGATGAGCTTGTAGAGGTTTCCTTTTTCCATGCCGTGGGCATCAAGAAAGCGCTTATCAAATTCTTCGAGGGCAAGGAGCATGCCGAAATGGTCGCCTTGATATTGATTGGGTGCTTCGTCGGCACCACGGATCACCCGCATGTTGAACCAATGGGTATTGGGAGCGGGGGTCCCGGTCATGTTGTAGATTTTGTGGTTTGTCGATTGGTCCATTCCCCAAGTGGAATGGCCCCGTGAACCGATCATTTTATGAGTGGCGAGGAACTTCCAGGGTTCGGGGTATTTATTACCATCAGAGTCACGGAAGGTAGGATAGCTACCGCGATTGAAGCGGAATTTGAAGCTCCGCTTGCCGTTTCCGGCGTAGCGGGCATTTCTTTGGCGGAGACGGTAGCCGATGTGGTCGTAGACCTTGCCATCGTAGACGAAACTGCAGTTCCAGTTGTAGGCGCTTCGTGCGGCATATCGGTTTCGATCGATTTGGTTCCCGTTGTAAGCCACCGCTTGGTCAAAATTCGCGGAGGTGGTGAGGACGTGGTAGTTCGGAATCGAGGTCATCGTTTCCGCCGAGTAAGTGTGGGGAGCTCCAAGAACCGAGCGGGCGTCGGCCTGGTAATCCGGGATCCCGTTGTAAACGAAGTAGGCAAAGTTCAGGGCCGGGTCATCGGCGTAGGGAACCTCGACGTTTGCGCCACTGGAGTCCGTGGCGGAGATACGATAGCGCACGAGAACCCGGTTCGCTTGTCCGGACACCGTTGCGGTGTAGATGTTGTCGCCGGCGAGGGCATCGTTACCTGAACCGTCATCGACCATCGCAAGGGTGATCCAATTTACGGCATCAAAATAGGTAGGGTTCGGGGTGCGCGGGCTTTCTGGATCGGCGATCAAGGCCGAGGTCGCTTTCGCGAGAAAAGCGGGAACGTAGTTTCCTGGAAAAACGAGCTGGACCGCAAGACTTACTGAAGCGACTCCATTGGGGTCGGTGATTTTTGCTGTGATGACGGTGTCTTCTTCCGCTGCAGGTTGATTGGGGGAATGATCGACCTGCCGGATGGCGGGCGGAGCATTCGTAGTGAGGGCGGAGTTGGCCGCTCCGGGGCTTGGGACTGGAGGAGCGCCTGCAACAGGAGCAGGGCGGATGACTTCAAAATTGATGCCAAAATCGCTGCTGGTGACGACTTTGTTGAAGGCATGAATGGCGATCGTGTTGGTTCCCTCGTGTAGGAAGCTGTTCGCGGTGGTGACGAGGTGCTCGATCCAATTGCTCTCATCGCCATTGGAGTTTGCCGTCATTCCGATGCTGAGATCTCCGTCGTTGACTTGATAGCGGTGGACTTCTTGGTCATTGATCCAAACGACAAAGCCATCGTCGGAGAGAAAACGGAGAAGAAGGTTTGAAGAGATTTCGCCTCGAGCGATGGTGAATTCTTTCCGAAAAAACACAGAGGTGTAATTGGATCGCATGTCAGCGATGGGATTGGCAAAGGTGAGCCCGGAGACGGAGCCAAAACCGATGGGCATGCTCTCGGAGTTCCAAGTGGCGTCTTCTGTGAAGCTCTCGCCGCGCCAGAGATCGACCGGGCTTGAGGCCTCGCTGTCTCCCTTGCGCCAACTCCAAGAGGCTGATGCGGGAATGAGAGTGGCTTCAGGGAGGACGCCGGGAACGAGTGAGCTGCGCCATGAAGCCCCCAAATTGTTATCAAGAGAGGGGTCAATCAACTCCATCGAGGAACCATTTCCATTCGCTCCGATGGGCCAGGGAAATTCCGAGCGATAAGTCACGGTATCTGCGCGAGTGCCATTGGCTTGGCGGAGCTCCACCGTTTCGCCCGCGCTGGAAAGGCCGCCACCAAAGGGCCCGACGGAGTCCACGCCATAGATGCCCTGCATCGCGGCGGGATCTTGTGCAATGACGAGGTGGCTGAGGCCCTGGATTTCGGTATTTGCGGGAATCGTAAAATTGATTCCTTGCTGGAAAAACCATCCAGAGACGTCGACGGGGTCCGTGCCGGCATTGTAGAGCTCCACGAATTCATCATGGGAGGTGTTAGGTTCACTATTATAGTGGATCTCATTGATGACGACTTGCGCTGGAAGCATCGAGATCAGAAATCCAGAGAGGAGGAGGGGTGAAATATTCATCAGAAAAACGTTAATAGGATATCTGAATGGGCGCAGGATGGAAGCAGGGAAGCAAAATTGGTCTCTGTCTTGCCAGCAGACCCCCTGATCGCTTTACTGCGCTATGCGCTTTTTCTTTATTTGGGCACTTTTTATTCCGCTTCTTAATGCGGGGACACTCACGAAGCATCAATTTAGCGATTCGAAGATCTTCCCCGGAACGACGCGGGATTACTGGATTTATGTGCCTGCTCAGTATGATGGCTCGAAGCCGGCTTGCCTGATGGTGTTTCAAGATGGAGGGGGATTTGTCCGGAATCCGGGGAAAGAGGGCTACGTGCCCGATGTCTTCGATAAGTTGATCGCGGCAGGCGAGATGCCGCTGACTATTGGGCTTTTTATCAATCCCGGAGTGGTGCCGGCCGCGAACGAGAATGCGCAACCGCGCTTCAACCGCTCGTTGGAATACGATGGGATGGGCCCGGACTACGCCAACTTCCTCGTGGAGGAAATGATTCCCCGTCTCAACCTCAAGATCTCGGATAATCCTGATGATCGGGCTCTTTGCGGGGGTTCGTCGGGAGCGATTGCCGCTTTCACGGCAGCCTGGGAACGTCCGGATCAGTTTCGTCGGGTTTACTCCATGATAGGAACCTACGTGGGGCTTCGGGGCGGAAACGACTATCCAGCCTTGATCCGCAAGACCGAACCCAAGCCGCTCCGTATTTTTCTGCAGGATGGCAAAAATGATCTCAATATTTATGGCGGAGATTGGTGGATGGCCAATCAGACGATGCAGCGGGCGCTCGAGTTCTCCGGTTACGAACACACCCATCGCTGGGGCGATGGCGGGCATAGTCGTAAGGAAGGAAATAAGCTGATGGTTGAGGCGCTGCGCTGGTTGTGGCAGGATCACGGGAAGACTCCGGTGAGGACTCATCCGGGAAAGTGCAAATCCCGTGCCTCCGAGTGGCTCATTCCTGGCGAAGACTGGCAGGTGGTGAGTGAAGGGCACAACTGGTCGGAAGGTCTCGCGATCGCGGCCGATGGCACCCTTTACTTTACGGACGTCCCGGATAGTGAGCTTTTCAAAATCACGCCGGATGGAAAAGAGAGCCTCGTGGCGAAGGAGACAGCGAGGGCCAACGGGATCGCCTTGGGGCCTGATGGCAAGATTCTCTATACGGCATCCGCGAAGCAGATCCGCGCCTATGATTTGGCGACTGGAAAGCACGAAGTCATCGACATAGGAGCGGGCGCCAATGATATTGTGGTGTCCCATGCCGGGCACCTTTACTTCACCGACCCTAAAGAGGGAAAGGTGTGGCATATCGATCTCAAGACAAAGAAACGGAAGATGGCGGCGAGCGTCAATGGGCTCAACGGCATTGGAATGAGCGCGGATCAGACTCAGCTTTTCGTGTGTGAGTTTGCGGGCCCCTATGTTCATTCCTTTTCCATCGAAGAAGATGGGTCACTCAAGAATCGGCAGGCCTACTTTTATGCGCAGCAGTCGACGCAAAATTCTAAGGTGGGGCTCGATGGGCAGTGCGCGGTTGCTTCCGGTCATCTCTTGGTGGGGACCTTTGCCGGACTTCAGATCTTTGACCAACCAGGACGGGTTCAGCTTGTTCTTCCGCGTCCCGCTTATGAAGACGGGCGCGTCAATTACTGCGCTGTCCATGGAGACATGCTCTATATTGCAACGCGGCATCGGATCTATAAGCGGAAGGTGAAATTGCAAGAGGCTCCCGCGTGGAAATATCCCGTGAAGCCACCCAAGCCAAGGCTGTAGAGAAACATGGCTCCTTGTTCGCGCACTGGCACCTAATCCCACTTGGATCAGGTGCTCAGGCTTACGAGATAAGGGTGCCTCCCAAGTATGGCGTGCATGCAACGAGAGCAAATTGCCGCAGTCCAAGACGTAGCAGTAATCTTGTGACGGGGTATAGGAGGGAAGAATGTCACAGAAATTGGCCCTCTTTCCGCGTGGGGCATTCGTCTCTCTTGAAACACTACTTGGTATAAGGGGGGGCGAGGTAGCAACCGTGACCCCAAAACCTGAAGCAAAAAAAAGCGCTGTCGAATGACAGCGCTTTGGGGAATTAGGGAGCTTCGAGGGCCTTATTCGTCGTCTTTGTTGAGGCGGCGAAGGCGTTCTCCGAGGGCGCGCTTGGCCCGCTCCGATCGGTCGATGACGCGGTCGGAGGCATTGGCATCTTCGTCTTGGATGAAGTAGTCGAGGACCGCTTCTGCCCAGAGGCCGTTTTGGTTGACCATGGCGCCGACCACTTTGAGCTGCTCGATTTGTCCCACAGCCACGGTGGCGACGTCGGACCAGAAGATTTCCTTATCTTCTTCTTCGAGTCCTTCGGTTTTGGTCAGGAAGTTGATCATGGCCTCGAAAGCTTCACGACGCATGGTGTCGTCTTCTTGTCCGTCAGCAAACTCGTAAAGGATTTCGAATTGAGATCCATCGGGCCATTGCTTGAGCGCGGCGATGGCTGAGAGCTGCATCGAGGTGTTGTCTCCCTCGATTGCTTCTTTGACGATTGCTGCGGCATTTTCTCCACCGGCAGCGCCCAGAAGGCGGAGGAGGGCGGAACGGGTCTCGTCGTCGACCGCGGACTTATAGGATCCCACGATGGGGCCGGCGAAGGCTTCACGATTTTCTGAGGAGGAGACGACCTCACTCAAGATAGTGACGGCTTGAGCCTTCACGGACTTATCCTCGGCGATGGAAATGACGGTGAGGAGTTCGCTGAAGTTTTCCGCAGTGGCCATTTTTCCAGCAGCACTGATGGCCGCTTTTCCTTCGGCGGCATTTTCGGTTCTTCCTCCGTAGTTGATGAGGGCCGGGATGGCGCTTTCGCCTTTGCGCTTTCCGAGCACGTCGAAGAGTCTAAGGCGAATGTCGGTGTTGATTGACTCATCGGTGGAAAACTCGGCGATCTGTTTGTCGATGTGGGCTCCTTCACCCATCCAAAGGACAGTAAGGTAGGTGGGGCGGACGCCCTCATCCTTCGCACCAAAAGTGATCAATTCATTCAAGACAATAGAAACATCGTTTTCGCTGAGTTCTTGGGTCGGGAGGGGCTGGCTGGGATCGATGTCAGCGTATGGGGCGGTCATTTCGTTGAGGCGCTCAACGCGCTCTTTCTCATCGCCACGATCCATGTAAATAATGACGGCGATGACGAGACCCACAGCAAGCATCGAAGAGATGGTGGCCTTGGCCGCGCGGCCGAGTCCTTTCTTGATGACGACGACTGGAGTTCCTCCGATGGTCGCGGAGGTTCCGCCAATGGCCGATGCCGCTTGAACCTGGGCTCCGAGTGGATTTGGCGCGGCAACAGGAGCGGGTGCTCCCTGAAGATGGACAGTTTGTTGTCCCAATTGAACGGGAGGGGCGGGGGATAGGGGAGCCCGGACTGGGGCAGCCACCAACACTGGCGCAGCGGGCACGGCCATTTGGAGTGCCGGGGTAGCCATCGGAGCTGGGGCAGCAACAGGAGCAGCTGGCATTTGTATAGGAGCGAGAGGCTCTGGAGGAGCGGGAGCTGGCTCTACCGGAGCAGGTGCCACAGCCGCGGCGGGGATTTGTTCCACGGGAGCTGGCACGGCCGCTTGTAAAGGTTGGGGCTGGGTGTGAACCGCGGGTATGGCACCTAAAGGTGGAGCTATCGATTGGGGAGCAGTTTCCGGTTGGGCCGCAGGAGCGGCAGGCTGCTCAGGGGCCGGGGCGGCTCCTGGAATGAGCAGCTTGGGTCTCTTCGGGGGTTCCGGAGTTTTGGGGGCTTGGCTGTTTGGATCTTCGCTCATTAGGAATTTGGTGAGAGATTCGCGTGCGTCCATCGGACGATCGTCCATCGGGCGCGAAAGATGCCACATAACCCAGTCACAAAGCCAGCCCGGAAGATCGGGACGGTGTTCGCTGAGGGGTGTGACGGTGTTTTGGAGATGGGCATTCATCACCTGCGATGCGTTTTCGGCATCGAAGGGAAAAACACCAGCAAGTGTGTAGTAGTAGACGCAACCGATGGAATACATGTCGGTGCGCTTGTCGAGCGGGATGCGCTCGAATTGTTCCGGAGCCATGAAATGGATCGAGCCGAAGACGGCGTCGCCATGATCGATCGTCTGGAGTGAGGGTTTGGGGGAAAATTTGGCGAGGCCGAAGTCAACGAGTTTCACCTGGAAGCGACCACTGGGGAGCCAGGTCACCATGATATTGGTGGGTTTGATGTCGCGGTGGACGAGATCGAGGTCTTGGGCGGCAATGAGCGCTTCCTGGGTTTGGAGGGCGACTTCGCGGAAATCGTCGTAAGTCAGCGTGCCCCGTTCGATCATTTCATCAATAGTGCGGCCGGAAAGGAGTTCCATCACCACGTAGGGTCCGTCTTGGTCCACTCCGGCATCAAAGACGGTGACAATGTGAGGATGCTGGATCGAGCAGAGGGAGGTGGCTTCCTGAAGCATGGCCTTGGTGGCCTCTTCTTGATTCACGTATCCGCCGCCAGCGAGGACGCGTTTGATCGCCACTTCGCGATTGAGGTGACTATCGAAGGCACGAAAAACGGCACCGACCCCACCTTGGCCGATTTTTGCGCGAATTTCGTAGCGTTCTGCCGTTTCCATGTGACCGATAAACTAGCGCCATCATTGACAAGGGAAGCGGGGGATCAATGCCAAAAGCGGCAGAATCGGATCATCTTCCACTAAATTAGCGGAGGAATGAATGCACAGAAGTGGGGCCTCCTTACATTTCCACCTGATACACTCATTTGAAATGATGAACCTCCTCTATTTTCTCTGCTCTCTGATTTGCGTTTTTCTGCTTCCGCTCAGCGGAGCCGAGCGTCCTAAAAACAGCGTGCTGATCATGGCGGATGACATTGGGTCGATACTTACGGAGATCCGATTCAGAAATAGCGCGTGAGTAATTTCGTCCAAATCCGCGCGGTCATCGTTCACCATCATCTGCTCATCAATCACGGAAGAAAAGAAAGCCCGGAAGAGACCCTGATCGATCTTCATGGAATCGCTTGAGATCCTACTTTTTGCGAAAGACTCGCACTGTTCCGTGGGCCCAGTTTTTTTCTTCCTGCCAGCCGTTTGCTTCCAGCGCTTCTAAAGTGAAACCGAAGCTCTCTTGAGTAGAGTATTGGGCGTCCCAGATGAGGAGGGTTCCCGAGGGGAGGTTTTTGGGGGTGAGGTTGTCCCAGGCTCCGAGTTTTTGACCGATAATTTCCCCGTGATTCCAGTAGGTGAGGGCGGTGTGGTGGCTGATCCAGGGCTGATCGGCGGGGATGTTTTCTTTGGTCCAAGCAGCGGCATCTTTTAGACCTTGGCCGTAGCGGCTTTGGGTCATCGGAGGGGCGATAATTTTGAGCGATTTTCCCTCGTGGGGCATGCCTGCAATATGGGTGTCGCCCACGATAAACTGCTGCTGCGGCATGAGGAGGCCGGTGTAAACAACGGCCCCGACCACAAGCGCGACGCCCCAAGTGGGGAGCTTCGGCTTAACGAGATTGAATCCTCTCAGAGCGACGAGCCCGACAAAGGGAGCCATCGGCATGATGAAGTGGTAGTAACCGCCCGAAGCGAAGAGGCCCTTCCAGTAGATGATGCTTTGGAGGGCGAAGTAGGCGGGATAAGTGGCATAAAGAAGGAGGTCCCATTTTACCGAACCCCATTTTCTAAATGCTCCAATGAGAAAGAGGATGACGATGGGAAAGCCCGCTCCGGTCGCGAGGTGCTGGCAGTATAGCCAGAGCGGCCCCGAGCCATACATCTCAGTGGGTTTTGACTCAAAGAACATCAGGAAGGGAACTTCGCCACGCGTAAGTTGGGTGGCGATATTTATGAGGACCATCGGGAGGATGGTCCAAGCGCCGATCCAGACGGCATGGGGAAAGGCGGAGAGCGATTTTTTCCAATCGCCGCGGGCTAGAAAACGGGCGAAGCCGCCGGGGGCAAAGATGACCCAAAGCCCAAAAAGGCCGCTGAGCGCGATGCCTTCGTGGCGCACGAGCCCAAGGTAGCCGAAGCAGATCGCGGCAGGAACGAGATGCTTCCGCATCGCGAAAAAGACACCCGCAATCCACGTGATCATGAAGGGCGTCTGGGTCAGGACCGGATAACTGAGTTCGGGGAACCACCACTGAAATCCAACGAGAAGGGGGAGGACCCAGAGGTTGGCGAGGCCGAGTCGTTTTCCCTCGCGGCCGGTGAGCCACATCGCGACACCTGCGAGAAAGAGCGTCCAGAGTCGTGCCGAGGTCAGCCCGAAATGAGCGGGGATGAAGTGAAGAAGATTGCGCCCCGGGCGGCTCCACGAATGCCAAAGTTCCTTGGGATTGTTCCAAACGTCGGCAGAAATCAGGAAATGGGCGATCTCGTCATCGAGGATCCACGCTTGATTGGTAAGGAGTCGATAAAGCGACCAAGCGATGGCCAGGGCAAAGCTGAGCCAGAAATACTTTCCGAGTCCGTCGTTACTCATCAGTGCTTTTCTGCCATTCGATCGCTTCCCGGTCGATGAGATTGTATTTCACAATGCAGAAGATGGCGCGCACGCCGTCCTTCCAGCCGATCTTTTTTCCTTCATCGAAGCTCCGTGGATAGTAGCACACTGAGGTCTCCATGACGCGGAGATTCATCTTGGCGAGCTTGGCGGTGACCTCGGGTTCGAAGCCGAAGCGGTTCTCCTCGATGGGGATCGCTTGAATGATTTCGCGACGGAAGCCCTTGTAGCAGGTTTCCATATCGGTGACGTGGAGATCACTGGTCATGTTGGAAAGAAGGGTGAGGAAACGGTTTCCCATGGTGTGCCAGAAGCGGAGGACATTGCGGGTGTCCTTTTTTAAATAGCGGGAGCCATAGACCACATCGGCGCGATCGGAGGCAAGGGGCGTGATGATTTTGATGAACTCGGCGGGGTCATATTCCAAGTCGGCATCCTGCACGATGACGTAGGGAAGCTTGGCGTTTTTAAAGCCGGTCCGTAGCGCGGCGCCCTTGCCCTGGTTGTGGGAATGCGCGATGAATCGGACGCGCTCTTCCTTGGCCTCCCAATCTTTCGCCACCTTGGCGGTGTCATCGGATGAGCCGTCATCGACGAGGATCACCTCTCCGACCATTTCCTGGAGAAGGATTTTTTGAAGAACTTCTGCGAGCGTGCCTGCTTCGTCATACATGGGCACCACAACGGAGAGGCACCGGGAAGGAACGTCACTAACCATGGCAAGAACTCATAAACGGCAGGAATGACCGACTCAACGACCTTTTTATGATATATGAGACCGTCCTTTTCTTATTTCTAGGCAAAGCGAGGACCTGCGCTATCGTTTGAGCATGTCGCAAACAGAA
>Ga0209830_10002105_pt1 | contig 16387 bp, 8 predicted proteins | sample ArcticOcean_MG_C_12_FD_187439 | JGI IMG/M metagenome (GOLD analysis project Ga0209830, IMG submission 187439) | Marine microbial communities from western Arctic Ocean - ArcticOcean_MG_CB8_130 (SPAdes) (version 2) | ecosystem: Environmental > Aquatic > Marine > Oceanic | place: Arctic Ocean...
ATATTGTTATAACAATGATTATTATTGCGATAACTCGTCGATGTAGTCAGAGAAGAGCGTGAACGCGTATTATTAATAATGTTATTATTACTAACATAACTCGTCGTCTGCGTCGTCGCACTCATTATTAATTATTTCGTCGTGAGATGCTCGTTTTTGTGTTTTTTGAAGTTTTTTCCAAATTTTATTCATCGTCGTCTGCTGCGTCTGCTGCGTCGTCGTCACAATAATAAGTACATCAGAGTGTAGTTGAAGAGAAAAAATTCTTTCGTGATGACCATCGCTGCGTGTAATAAGATGATTGTCGAACATCGACATCATCAACACTCGATCGCGAAATCTTATTTATCTCCCACTTCTTTCTCGATTAATTCGAGCAGACTTCAAACGAAACTGCGTCGTCTGAATAAAAATCATCTCCCTCGTAGTTCGAACGATACGGTTAATAACAACGAACGGCAAGAGCAAGAGATTGAGGAGTTAGTGAAGTCTTCTTCGTTCGATGAAGCAGACCGAGAGGCGAGATTAAGAAGACCGTTGTTGATATCGAATAATAATAATAATAATAATACTGTTAATAATACTTTAATAAAGAAGAGTTATATTGCTCAATCTCAACAACAACAACAACAACAACAACAACAACAACAAATTAGTATGTTGAATAAGAAAAATCTCGCTCTAGTGACTGATGAGAACGAACTAAACATGTTGTTAAGAGTTCTACCTACGAGAATCAGGGACAAATTACACAATCACGAAAGAAAACTTGAACTCATTGAAGTCGTCATGGATATTGGACGCGTCCCGCTCGCTCGATTCCCGGACGGACCAGCTGAACCTTTGTACTCGAAAGATAGTTTGAAAAGATTCGACGTATGGGACGCCGAGAGCTCTAAAATCACTCGCGAAGACATCGATGAAGCTGTGAGCTTGGTCGGCGAAGTTGGAGGAGATAACAGAGCAGGTATTGATGGCACGTTACATCGCATTTCGATGATTCGCAACAGAAGGGGCACTATTATTGGTTTAACGTGTAGAGTTGGAAGAGCAGTAAAAGGAGCGGCTGAGTTATGCCGAGATTTAGTAAGCTCTGAAGAACAGAGCTCGGTGTTATTATTGGGACCGCCTGGCGTAGGTAAAACGACCGCGATTCGCGAAATGTCTCGAATTCTATCACAAGATTTCAATCAAAGAGTTGTCATTGTAGATACATCGAACGAAATAGGCGGCGACGGCGACGTCGCGCATCCAGGCGTTGGGAACTCAAGGCGCATGCAAGTTTCAGATCCGAAATTGCAACACGCGGTTTTAATCGAAGCCGTGGAAAATCATACTCCACAAGTCGTCATCGTCGATGAGATTGGAACCGAGGAAGAGGCAATGGCGGCGAGAACGATTTCAGAACGCGGTGTTAAAATGATTGCAACCGCACATGGGCACACTTTAGAAAACGTGTTGAAAAATCCATCGTTGTGTGATTTAGTGGGCGGCGTTCAATCGGTCACACTTGGAGATGACGAAGCGAGAAGAAGACGTGGGCAAAAAACGATTTTAGAGCGCGAAGGACCGCCAACGTTTAGCATTGCAGTTGAAATGCTCGATATTGGTCTTTGGCGAGTGCATACTGACGTCGGCGCGAGCGTCGATGCTTTGCTTGCTGGACAAGCTCCATTTACGGAATTGAGAGCGTTAAGAGAAGATGGAGTCGTCGTTCAGGTTCCAGAATTCCGCGAAAATAACATCATGAATAATTCCAATAATAACATGAACAACGGTGCATCAAAATTTGGTTCTGCTGCGATGCAATATCGACAGCGTCCAACTTCGTCAAGTAGTAATCGCTCAACCGTAGCGACTGAAGCTGCGGTGATGAAACAGTTCAATATGACGCCTAATATAAACGAAGCGTACGGCTCGTCCGGCTATTATATTGGTGGCGCAGATGAAAGAGACGCTGCGACGATGGGACGAAAATCATCGCAACAAAGGCAAACATCTTCGCCGCCGCCTTTAACGTCAGCTGGATATGTCGCGCAAGAGATTGCAAACGCTGCGCTTCTGAGAGAGCGACGGAAAACTAATTCTGGAAACGTAATCATTCGTAGTAGTAGTAGTAGTAGTAGTACTAAATCTATTATTGAAGACGACGATGACGAAGACGAGGAAGAGGATGATGATGAATTTTTAGTAAACAACAACGATGCAGATTCGGCTGCAGCAGTACTATGTGTTTTTCCCTTTGAATTAAACGAAAACGAAGTTAGAAAAGTATTCTTAGAGCTCGGATTTGATCAGACGATTCATCTCGTTTCGAGGTTAGAAGACGCTGATGCAATCTTGGGCGTTAAGACCCGCGTTAAATCTGCGAAATGGCTACGCCATGCAGCGCGTTCGAGAGGCATTCCAATTTACGCTATGAAAACCGAGCGCCCAATAAGTTTAATCAAAGCCGCTCGAGCGATGCTTGGCGAGACTTCTAGTGAAGATGGCGAAGACGAATTTGTAAATAATTAATAATTTCTATTCTTTTATACATATTATCTAGAACGACACGGGAGGATCTTTTCTTTTCCTCGCTAGATATCTTTCGCGAGCAGCCTTTGCTTTGTCCTCTTGCGTCATCTCAAGTCGTTTTTGTTTTTCCTCAAAGTCATTAGCGCTTATTTGTTGCGTGGGACAACGTTCTTCTTTTCGTGATTCTACTTCATTTATTACTTTTGTCGTCTCCGTTGATGTTAAATTTACTACTGATGCTGGTACATCATCGTCTTTCTTTGTTGTTCTATTATCGTCTGCATCGGTATGATGACGACGACGATCTTCGCTTATTTCGGGCGCTTTCCTCGAATGCGTCGCGGTATCCCCTCCAGTTGATACGTTTCTATTCATTAAATTCGCGTAAAACGAAGTCATGTCTGATTTCCCATGAACGTCTCTTTCTTTCTCTCTTTCTTCTCGTTCTTCCATTTCCTTCTTCCACTTTTCATCTTCTTCTAATTTCTTTCTATATGCTTGCGTGATGAACTTATCCTTCTCGCCAAATAACTCGTCCTCTTTCTCGCGTTCTTTCAATAACTTGCGTTCGTATGTAACATCTTGTTCGCGTTTCCTTAATTCTGCGGCTTCTTTCAACTGCTCTATGTATCTCGATTTCCGTTCTATTTTCTCTCCATCGTCTTCCTTAAGTTTTTGTTCTCTTTTTTCTTGTATTGTATCTAAGGCTTCGTCGTAAGAAAATGCTAAAGGGTCCTCTTCCAAGGCTTTTGTGTATACTTCTTCCATATCTCTATCTACTCTTGATTTGATAGCGTCTTGCTGCCTCTTAATCTCTTCGTTATGTCTCCTCTTCGCTCGTTCCATTTCATTCCTATCATTATTATTATTATTATCTTCTTCTGATGAATCATCACAACCGAACGCGTTTGACAAAAGATTTTTCTTCTTCTTCTTCGTAGTAGTAGTAGTAGTAGTAGTAGTAGTAGTATTTGATTTAGCTTCGTTTAATCCAAATTTTAGAGTAGTCTTGAATTCTAAGCCCATTATTATTTGCCTATATCTTCTGTTATTATCTCACGATCGATACAAAAGTATGTACTCGTAGAGCGTTTGTTTATCTTCTGTTATTATCGCACGATCGATACAAAAGTATGTACTCGTAGAGCGTTTGTTTTATGAGTTATTCGTGCATATGTGTTAATTGTTAAAGTTCGAATTGAAGAGGAGTTATTTCGTTATTTCGTTAGTATTATTACACACATTACGCGCGAGCCAAAAACGAAACCGTCACAAAGCAACGACGCTACTCTTATCTAATAACACTGTCGAAGCTCTTCTTACTGTCTCTCTTTACTCTCTCCCTCTCTAATACACATAAATGAACGTCGTCAATACTGCTACTGATACTACTACTACTACTAATAATAACAATAATAATACTAATAACAACAGTGATGAACAACAAACGCTTATTTCATTTAAGAGAGAACAACAACAACAACAACAACAACAACATCAAAAACAACAACATAATCAACAACAACATTCTATGAACGTTGTGAACATGAAATTAATGCCAAATCCAGTCGATGTCGCAAAAGCATCAGTAATCGCGAGTGAACGATTAAGAAAAGATTGCAAAGACGCTCTAGATTTGATTGTTTCCAGTACGATGAAACCAACAACGACGACAACTTCTGAGCCTTCCTCTTCTACCAGTAATAATTCAATAATAAAATTCAAAACCGCCGAAGACGTCTTGAAAGCTTTAATGCCTTTTCATTGCTTTGCTGATCCGAGACAAGTATTTAACGAGTTTGGTCTATTAAACGACAATACTACTGCTAATACTAATCAAAACGTAAACGAAAAGAATGCGCGATTGAGAGAAGCCGTCGGGTATTTGCTTCAAGAGACTACTACTAATAAGAAGAACGATCGTGACGAAGACTTGACTGAAGAAGAAAAACAGAAGTATCAAGAACAAAATCAACAAAATCAAAACGAACTCACAAAAATAGACGAACATAAATTAAAGAGGCAAAGACTTAACGACGCGTACGCTCTACTCACCGACGAGAACATATTACATAGCGGCGTCGCAATGCAAATGAACAAAGTCTCCGACGAGACTTTGAAACAATTCAAGCTCATTTATAGTCGCATCGAAGCGTGCGAGAAAAGTTGCGCGCCTCTAGAAAGACATACAGACGAAGAAGGATTCTTAAAAAAAACAGAAGTTTTCACAAAATCCGAAGAGTTGTTAATCGAGCGCTTGATCTTTGAAGAGACTAGAGTTCGTCTGGACATCAAATCGAAAGAGCTAAGGAATTTACAGCAAGAAGAACGACAAAAACTCAGCGACGTGAGGAAAGCAGAGGCTAATTTGAATTTATTACAATCATCGAACTTGAGCGAACAACAACAACAACAACAACAACAACAAATGACGAAGTAAGAAAGAAAAAGTGGGATCGCGTTATATAGTTTTTAACATAGTAAATAGGTGTAGTAGCTAATATATATTTAAGAAACATATTTTCATTGTTCTTGTTCTTGCTCTTGCCTTTTCTTCTTTCTCGCTCGCCATTCGGCGTAAGATTCATTCGGTTCTTGTAATATGCTAGCAGAAACTTTAGCCGTAGCAACATAGCTATTCTTCATTTCTTTTGGAGCCTCTTTCGCAGGAGCCACTGAAGCAATCTCAGTCAACGAAGTCAAGTTTGGATTTTCTAAAAGTTTCCTCCCCGATGGAGTTTGATCGAATGCAACATCTTGCAAAGATCGCGAATATAGTTCTTGCTTTGCTTTTATTTTTTGCGAAAACATTCTCAAAATCTGTCGCAAGCGAACTGAAGCTATGATGACTTGGATTGGTCCATTTCCGGATTCGTAAGTCATTTCTAATTTGTTGACGTTGTTGTCGCTCTTATCGCTTTTATTATTTATATTATTTTCCTCTTCCGGCTCTTCATCATCTTCGTCTTCCATTTCTTCGCCATGAGCAAAACTAAATCGCTCCAACAAAATTGCAACGAACAAGTTTCCAAAGAGAAACACCGCTAACACTATGTATAACACAAAGAAAACGGCGCTAGCAATATCGGGGTCGCATTTCGGCTCAGACCCAGGTTCAGGTTTATCAATTTCAAAGCACGCGTCTTTCACGTAAAGATCGTTAAAAAATCCTTGCCAATTCCCACTGAACGCTATGAACAACGAAGTAAACGCTTTCTCAAAATTTGAAAAGTTTGAATATTCAGTAATCGCCTTTCCATCAAACGGACCGGTATCGTTTCCAAAGAGAGAAACGCCCAAGCATGCGAATATGAATATAATCAACAACGATAACGCGGAGACATTTATTACTCCAGGTATAGCAGAAACCGCCGTAATGACGAGTGTTCGTAATCCTTTGAAAACTTGAATAACTTTCAAAAGTCTGAAAAAACGAACCATTCGAATAATGTTCGATGGTAATAGACCGGGCAGCACTGCGCCAAGGCCACCACTCCAGGCAACGACGAAATCGATTTTATTCCACATAGACTCCCAATAAAATTTCCATCCCATGCCAAGAATAAGAAAAAGCGATTCGCAGCAATACCAGACGGTGAATATATATCCAGCGTATTCTTGGAAATCATTTTCTTCCGCGCTGCCATTGGCGCGATATGCAATTAAAACGAACATATTCAATATAATCATACTAATTGAAAGCTTGTCAAACCAATCCATGGAGATGATTTCGTGAATTTTTCGACGTATAGGATTCTTTGGAACATGTTTTCGCCATCTATTCGTATGCACGCGATTAGCGATTAACATCGCTTGTTGCCACTCTCTTTGTTTCTCAGTCGTTAATTGGATACCTTCCGAAGCTAAAGATGTAAAATTATCAACCAAGGCGCTGACGAATAGATTCGCCCACAACATCATTGCGATTAAAATTGAAAATACGTAGAAAGCGGCAGCACCTTTGTTCGCATCTCTTACAGGCGCCGTATCTACACCAGTAGAGTCCATGGCAACATACATAATATCTTGCCAATTATCGCCAGTGGAAATGATGAATATTGTGATCATCGCTTGTCCGATGTTATCGAAATTGAACCGGTTTGATTGCCAAACGCCACCTTCCTCGAGACACTTGGCTTTATCGTAGCCTTCTTCACCAGCTCTCGTACACGAAGACATTTCTCCAAGAAATAACTCCATACCAGTTATGCCTAAAACAATCATCATCCCAAACCCAATAATACACACGTATTTGATCGACGGAATCGACCTTATGATTACAGTGATGACTAACTTTAATCCAGGAAGCCTTTGAATCGTCCTTAGAGGTCTCAATACGCGCAATATACGGAGTGTCTTCACTGGAATTGCATCGCCACCAACGTAAGTTAACAACGATGATATTACGACGAAACAATCGAGTTTGTTAAACCCAGATTTCAAATACGCGCCGGGACCTTTCCAAACGTTGTATCCAATCATTTTCAAAATCATTTCAAACGTGAAAACGGCATTGAATACAATATCAATCATCTCATAAGCGTCGAATACTTTCGTTCCTTCAACTGGCCATCTTTGAGTATTTGTTGCCATAATCACCGAAGAAGCTAATATCATGATTAAAATTAAGTTATCGAACCAGAAATTTGTAGCTAATTTCAAACATTCCCATCGAAAATTGCCCCAGCCACTGAGTGGATCGATAATGAGATATCTTTTTATTTGTTTGCAATTATCATCGCAAACGTCTCGCATTTGATCGCTGTCTGTTACTACCGGCGCGCGCATAAATATCGGTTTAACAAAGTCTGGATTCATTTTCGCCTGATCGAAATCGACCCAAACATCATCCGAGTTCATTACATTACATCGCAACGACATGCAACGAGGAATCATTCGAGTATTTGAAAGTTTTTCGTTCAAGTGATCGCGGGCAACTCTTAGCTCTTCTTTTGCTTGCTTCACTCTTCTTTCGCGATAACAAGTCAAACGTTTTCTCGCGCGGACCACGTTACCTGGTCGCATATGTGATTGGATCAACAAAGACTCCTTCGTATGTTTCTCAAAACCGATTGAAACGAGCCATTGTCGAACGACGGCAACTTCTTGAGCAGATCTCTGCACTCTACTATCGTCGCCGCCAAACCCAGAATCTGCTAGAGATATTTCACCGTATTCATTTCGCATCGCACCGGCGGGAGGTGGGCTTCTTCTTTTTGTTACACGATCATCATCATCTTCGTCCGTAGAGTCCTCTTCTTCAAAGACCAATTTACCTAGCGTGTTTTGTTTTTCCACACGGCTTCTTATATCATCGACGATAGATTTCGCACCTTCGGCATGAAATTCACCTTCTTCTTGTAAAAAAGTCTCCGACGCAATCGCGTCGATCAAAATCCCGAGAACTAAAGCCAATACTGCCTCTGAAATAAAACACCAAAGTATCATATAAATACCGGCGGCAACGTTTGTTACTCTCATCGAGCTCCAAGCTACTTCAAAAGTGTTCTCACCTGTAGAAACAGCAAAGAGAGTAATCAATGCGGCTCCAAAGTTCTTGAAACTTAGGCGTTCCTCGTCAAAACTTTCTCTCGCCGCGAACAATTGAACTCCGAGAATTGCGAAAATTACCAAAAACATTAACCAAACGAGTAGAAACACCCACATGTTTGATGTCGCCGCTATGGCAGAGTTTGCAATTTTCATGAACTCTGCGTTATTTCGCACAATCTTGAGCGTTCTTAAAATACGAAAGACACGGAATACTCTCAGAAATGATAAATCTACTGGAGTTCCTTCGCCGCCTGAAGATATGAGATTCGTCAGCGTGAAATCTACAATGCTCACGAGCACGACGAAGCCATCGAGTTTGTTCCAGTTATCTTTCCAATACCTAAAAATACCTAAGCCAATATGTTTGAGGAAAAACTCGAAAAGAAAAATCCCTGAACACGTGAGATCCAGGATCGTTTCGACTTCCTTGAACAGATCCGTCTTATCGACGTGATTCGCGCACATTAAGCCAGTATTTAAAATGATTGTAAACGTTATGAAGTTTTGAAAGAATGGATGATTCGTGAAATCTAAAATCATCTGTCTCGGCTTGTGCGCGCACGAGTGTTCGAGCTGCGGGAACTGTTCCACCACTTCGAGCGATTTCTCGTGAGATTCCCTCAACTCTTCAAGCTCTTTTTTGTGAGCTTCTGGGTCATCATCGGCATCTTCGTCTTCGACTTCACCGAGTGTTGCGCAAATAACTGCGGTGAATAATTGAAACACAAAAAAACCTCCCAAAATGGCAACGCAGCAAAAATATGCCATTGCTGGGATGTATCCAACAGTGTTTGCAACTGGCCACGCGAGCTCGTTCCAACCATCGATGGTTACTATGTGCAGAACAATAAACATTCCGCGAATGAAATTATCAAAATTTAGATAATTATCAAACGGAGAAACGCCTGATTCGCAGCAATACACGTTTGAATCGATATCGTCGAGTAACGTCGCGTTCCTAACGAGCGAATTGATATTGGAGTTCAAGCACAACTCTTCATCGCCGGGAACACCTCCTTCGTCATACCTCGACCCAGTTGGGCTGTAAGAAAAAACGAGACGATCACAGATTTCTTTCGGGTCACCACCTAATAAGTTTGCTACGTCTTCATAATTACGCCCAGACATCATCGTCCCAAATAACATAACGCCCATCACGGTGGCTAAGATGACGAACCATAAAAGTAGCAAGACGACATCGAACATCATTGGAAGTGCTTTTTCGGCCGTTTCCATGACCATTCTTCCGGCTTTGTATTTGCTAAGCTGCTTTAATGGTTGAAAACACTTCATTAATCTTAAAGTTGTAATCCACCCGCCTCCGTCTAAGACGACATCAATGACGCCCGTAACGACGATTAACAAATCGAACGCGTTCCAATATGACCACATGTACGAACTTGGCCCATTAAACAAGAATCCATACGCAACGATCTTAATAATCGATTCGAGACCGAACAATATGAGAAACGTATTTCCTAGCCAAAACGTCACGTCTTTCGGTATGTTCGGTTTCGTCCCATACAACTCCACCGCTCTATCCGGCGTATCGATTGCTATTATGACACCGTTCAAGATGACGATTACTAAAACGATTTGTTGAAATAGTAATGAATTCGCGATCGTGTTGCACATTCTTCTCATAGCATTTTCAGAACTCAAGAGCCCAAGCGAACGATCATAGTTTAGTTTGTTTTGTCTGCATATTATTGTTATTCATATTTATTGTGTGTGTTTTTGTTTCATGATGATGGTGATGATGATGATGATGATGACGAACGGAGAAGAAGTCCAAGTCAGTGAAAATGAACACGCGTACAAACATACAAACATACAAACATACAAAAATAAACACACAAACACAGTAACAGCGATCGTTATCGAAAGAAATAAATTTCGGTCTCGTATGTAACAATGTATTAAAATTGCAGCGCATAAAATATCATCATCAGTTCGCTCTAAAAATCATAAGAAAAACTATATAAACACACACATACGAGGATGTATAATAAAGAATAAGTAACCCTACTTACATGATATTTATTGCTTCTTTGAACGAAGATGATGCTTGTTGTTGACCAATCGCGTCAGTATTCTTCCCCTCCTTCGTCTTCTGCGCATTCGTTGTCGTTATTTGTTTATTAACATAATCGGTCGTGGTCCTTAGTACGAGCGCGCCATCTTTTCTCTTCGATCCTTCTGATGCTTTCGCTTTCGACAGCTCGCGCTCGTCATCATCTGCCGAAGATTCGGTTGCAGATGAATCATCGTCTGCTTTTCGTCTACTGACTGCGCTCTTATTCATGAACATTATTCTAATTCGTTCGTTCTTCTTTCGTTCTTTTCTTCAGGTTCTTTCGGCGTGCGCGCAATTCGCGATCGTTTATGAACGCGCGCGCGCGTGGAGCTTCCTCTTTTCTTTTCGTTTCGATGAGGATTTAATGATTTGGCGAATAGAAAAGTGCGGCTAATTTATTATTATTAGCGAAACAAAGAAAAAAGCAGCGAACGATCTTTTGAGAGAGATATTGTTTAGGGTTTCCCCCTCTACTTCATAAGAGTAAAACGAGAGCGAATTATCCATAACATATTACAATATGCACTATTATTATTAATACTATTATTATTAACTCGATGCTCGCTCAGAAGCTGTCATTTTTGACTACTATTAACTATGTTTATAAAAGCAGCAGTAAGGTGACTAGTACTACTAATACTACTAATACTGATACGAAGACGAAGACGAATAATGATAATAACGATAAATATAAAGCACAGAAACGAAAGAGGATTAATTCCATGCCATGGTTATATGACATAGAAAAGCATTTTGTCCATCACAACGAATGGCAACGAGCGTGGCAAAGAGCGCTGATGGATATGGAAACTATCGAGTTCATTGGAGACGATATATTCATCTCTGATGACAGAATGAGCATATTCGCCGAACCGTCGAGGGCTATTGTGATTAAAGATCACGCCAGAATAGCCACAAATTGTTACTTACACGGACCTATTACCGTAGACGAATTCGTTTCAATCAATCAAGGATGTCATTTCGAAGGCGGGAAGAAAGGAATTTCTATTGGTAAAAATACTCGCATAGGTCCGAACACGTCCATGTTCGCTTTTAATCATTCGTTCGATTGCTTAGAGATACCAATACGCGAGCAAAAAGTGAGCTCAAGAGGAATAGAAATCGGAGAAGATGTGTGGATCGGTGCGAATTGTAGCATAGTAGATGGCGTTGTAATTGGCTCAAGCGCAGTTATTGGCATCGCATCAGTTGTAACGAAGGACGTTCCTGAATTTGAAATATGGGCAGGTAATCCAGCGCGGAAGATCGGTCACAGAAGAAAAGAGTAATAATAATTTGTTTTTTATATACAAGCAGACGAGTAGTCCTGACAGCAATCTCCCGTCGTCACGCACATGCTGTCACAACAACAGATACTCGATTCATCGCTATAGTCGCAAAGTCCACAAATATTTGGCGATTGTACTTTACAACTTCCAGTTGAAGGTGTTGTAATAATCGGCGGCGGAGGAGGAGGTTGAAAGAAAGAAGGAGGCTGTTGTGATGATGATGACTGAGGCGGCGTCGATGTAAGCGCTGGGGGAGGTTTTGTTGAAGATGATGTAGGAGGGGGCGGCGGGGATCTCAATGCGGCTGAAGCGCTCGGTGGAGGCGGTCGCGTTGAAAAAAGCATTTCAACACTCGTGACGCGTCGCGGCGCCGGCGGTGGTCTTGGAGGAGGAGGAGGAGGTGGCTTTGACGAAAGATCAGTTTCTCCGTTTCCCCCGCCCGTCGCTTTTTTTGCCGCCGTGTACATCAACAAATTCTTCGACTGATACCTGGATAGAGGGTGTAAAACTCTGTCGACGAAGTGACATACGCCGTTATAAGCTTCCAGAGCGTTTGGTTTTATAACAAGCGCGGTTCTCTCTGATTCTCCAGCACTGGATGAGAAATCACGGCTGGTTTTGAATGACGTTGACGATGTTGATGATAATAAACGGTTTGACGACGTCGCCGGTGCCGCACGACTCAAGAAGTATTGAATCGAGCAGAAATAACTATAATCTCCGCAGCAGTCACCATTTTGTTTGCAGGCTTCGTCGCAACTGCACGACGCAGAAGAATCGATTGAAAAGCTACCGCATCTATCCAAGCACGATGTCGAATATAAATTTACGTATATATTACTACCACCACTATCGTTTATATTAGTATTCGTAGAAGTAGTAGCATTTGTATAAGCATCATTTTCATCGTAAGGCAAGATATCAATCGAGCGCAAGCTAATCCGTGCAATACTTCTTTGAGAACAAAATTTAGCACTTAAAACGCTACTTTCCGAGGCGCCCGTTCTACTTCTGAAGAAAGTATCGCACACTACTGAATCAATCGGTGACGTTAATAGTTGCTGTTGCGCGGTTGTCAAAAAGGCTTGCTGCTGTCTTTGCACTTCAACGGCGTGCGCAACTTTTAAATCTGCGTTATTAAAACTTAGTTTACTGCCGTCTCTTGAAAGAAGAATTTGGAGTGTCTCTTCTTCACCTAATTTCGATATTAATCTCTCGCCATCGTAAACGTCTCGAAGTTCTGTTGAAAACGAGTGCGCGCGAACGACGCTTTTCAAAACGGCTAAATCTTCAGAGAACGTCTGTGAATTCGTATCATTATTATTATTATTGTCGCCACGAAGGTATAGAAACGCGGAATCGACTGGAGCAAATATTGTCAGCGGTTTTTGGAGCGCTTGTAAATATAAAACCTCACCGGACACTTCTAGAAGACGAGAAAACTTTCGCAAGTTTTGATTTGTAGTAATAACGGTAGCGATGGTGTTTACGCACCTATACGCGTTTGGAACGTTTCGAATAACATTCTGACAGAATTTATAATTATCATAAAAGCAGCGATGGGTAATCACTACTTTCGTAATATTATTATTTGTATCTTCTTCTAGCGGGCGGATGTTGCCGCAAAAGCCAAACTCTCCTTTGAGGAGGTCGTTTGGTAACTTAATATCACCCGAACCGACGCGTCTTAAGTTCTGCATTCCATCAAGAGATTCTAACGAAACTGCAAATTGTAAATCAAGTAAACCTTCGACGACTTGAAGCGCTTGAAAATTCGAAATTGATTTTAAAACGTCTGAGCGAATTATGAAATCACGTCCTATACGATTCAATTGCCTAAACGCACCATTTTCGATAGTTTGCAAAGTCGTCGAGTTTATTAAAAACGATCCCCCAACTGTCACAAGACTTGGAAATGCCGTGGACTCTATTCGCTCTAGGCCGCTAGTATTACTACTACTTCGAATCTCTACATTGCCGCCGATACTCTCGACGTTCATGAACACGTTTCTTAATATTATTGCCGAAGACGTGTTCTCCTCGTCAGTATGTTCGTATACAACCGAACCGCGTATTGTTCGTACATTTCTTGCAAAGGCGAATCTGTTCGTATTTAGAACACTGTCACGAATTGTAACGTTACCGTTTATGTATAATAGCGAGTCAAACGTTTCGCCATCCGATTCGAAGTTTTCAATCTCGACCTCCCCCACGAAAGAAAGTTTTTTGAAAACAAAGCCTCGGCCTCCTCTTCCTGAAAAAGATAGTTTTCCGTTGATGTGCGTAATATTGTTTAAAATATATTCCATAGATATCGATGATGATTTTGCTAACGTGTTTTCGTCATCGTCATCGTTATCTCTCGAGACGACGAGACGGAAAGAAGGAACACCACTTAAAAGATCGAGATCATAATTTACAAAAATATCACCATTGAATACGGCAGCGTTGACCAACGTGCGATACAAACATAGGGTATTTGCGCATAAGAAAAGTATTATAGATACTCTCATCATCATACATATACTCTTTCCATTGATAATATATTAGGTATATATAAAGACGCGCATTGTTGGATGAATATTTTCTTTGAGTAAATTAAATTTTATCTTACTTATTGAAACCAGAGAAATTGAGCGTTTTTTTCATCGCATTTATCTCTTCTCCTCCTTTGAAAAAAATGCGCTAAAAATGAATGTAATTGAAATATGTGCCAACGTAGTAAGTATGCGTGTAGGAATAATTGATTTAAAAACTAACCAAAAAACTCTTCCATCGACGCGCGAGGTTCATCGAATAAGAAATCTTCTTCATAGTCGCAATCGAACGAGCCAAAGCATATTGAGTTGAGTTCGTTTTCTAGCTCAGTAACGAATCGTTCATCGCGCGAGATGATATTCAACTCTTGAAATTGACTAAAACTTCTTTGACGGAAATTACAGGAACCAATAGTGGCTATTTTATTTCCCGGATCGTTCGTACTTTTCGCTACAAAAGCTTTAGCGTGCAACATGTCTGGCAACATTTTGATTCGCAAACTTGGCGCCGATGTTTTCGACCTTAATTTTATTAACTCGTGTACTTTCTTGAGTTTTGCTAAAGCTTTCCTATTCGCGTGATGATAAACGTTCGGACTCTCGGGAATACATATCGTAACCGATGCATTTCTATCTAAAATTTTTCGAATCATTCGAACGCCCGATGAATCTAAATACGCGATTGAAAAAGTATAATCATCAAAAGATGAATCGTTCAAAATCGCTTCGAACGATTTTTTCACATCAAACTGACCTGGAAAATAGAACATTTGAGGGAAACAAAAAGATAAAAACGACATCCCTGTTGGATTGTTCGAAACAAATTTCGTCTCCGTTGTCCTATTTCGAGTATCCTCCACGGTCCAGTTTTGATTACGACTACTACTGCTTAAGATTTGCTCTTTATCGTTAATACTCGAGGTCAATTGTTCGACGAGAGCTTTTCCAGTGACTTGAACTGTGAAATCGCGCCAATTTGTAAATCTATCGCCTATGTTAATGCCGCCTAAAATCCCTGTATCTACTCCTCCATTATTAGTTTTACGTCTAAACGTTGCATATTTCGCATGCGTTGGAACCGTCGACTCTGTTAACATGAATTCCTCCTTATTATTCCAATCTGTCTCTAATTCTATCAACTTTGAAACCAACGTCGTCGATCGTTCGCACCAACGCGTGAACTTAGACACCGGCGATCCGTCTACTTTAATCTTTATACAAACCTTTCTATCTAACGCCCTTCGTAAACTCTTAATGACGTTCTCGGTCGATGTTCCATCTTCGAAGACGTATACGGAAATTTGAATCTCGTCGTTTGCGAATGTATTGTCAATTTCTTTGATTAAATTCATAATCGCGTTTTCATAGCCGCATATTAATTCAATCTTATTATTATTATTACTACTACTACTATTATTGTGTTGTTGTTGTTGTCGTCGTCGTTGGTCTTCTTCTTCTTCGTCCATAATAATCAAAGTTTGCTCAGTGCTATTATTAATAGTATTATTAATAGTATTATTATTATCAGTAAAACTACTCGCCATCGCTTTCGTCGTCGTCCTATTTAATTTCGGTGAAGAAGAAGAAGATCGTTTTATTACAGTTTTACTATTAACGAAATAGAATGAATGATTACAGCACAACATTTTTTTAATCTCTGTCTGTCTAATCAATCAATCGAGCGAGTGCTCGCTCGCTCCCGTGATATATTATTATATGTGATAAATGTATGAATAATATGTAAAGAAGATACGCAAAAAATATCTTTTTATTGATGGCGGGGAAGAATTTAAATTTACTATCATCATCATCATCAGTTCTTGTTTCGTGATAAAAGTGCAAGGCGACTTTAGAAACAGTTTGGGTGTGCAATTTTAAACGTATAATAACAATACGATAGCAGTAGTAATAATAATAATAATCAAAAAAAACTCGGAAAACTGAATGATGGGATGTAGTCATACAATCCACCGCCGCCGCCGTTATTATTAATATTATTATCAGTTTCGTCGTTTTTTTTAGTAAGCTTAGTCTCTTCTTCTTCTTCTTCTTGTTCTCGCGTCGTTTTCTTATTCTTCTCCTCTTCTTTTCGTAAAGGAGGAACTGGGACTCTCGCGGATAATTTCAAGGCCAACGTAGCGGTTTCCAACCTCTTCCCAGTCGTGTCCGGTCTATACGTACGTATTTCGTTCTCGAATATATCGTTCACTGCAGGAAATTGCACCGCACATTTATCGATCAATCTCCTCAACTCGCGCACGTGATCTAAAGTTTCCTCGTATCTCTCTGAAGTCTTTTCGACGAGGAATATAACCTCTCGCTCGCGATTATACGTCCTCTCTTGTTGTTCGAAAGTTTCGATCGCGTGCATTTCTTTCATTTGTTCAATCTCGAACGCGTGTTCCAAATTTTGA
>Ga0209830_10002111_pt1 | contig 16359 bp, 9 predicted proteins | sample ArcticOcean_MG_C_12_FD_187439 | JGI IMG/M metagenome (GOLD analysis project Ga0209830, IMG submission 187439) | Marine microbial communities from western Arctic Ocean - ArcticOcean_MG_CB8_130 (SPAdes) (version 2) | ecosystem: Environmental > Aquatic > Marine > Oceanic | place: Arctic Ocean...
TGGTCATAAAATGCTCGCGAACGTAAAAATATAATTTTTGGGCACGTTCCATTACAATCGTTACCCCTATATCTAATTCGAATTCTACTAACATGTGGTTGCCAAAATTTAATGATTTGGGGTTTGTTTTAATATGTTTAGACGTATGTATCATATTTTGTAAATCCTTTTTATTCCATATTTTATTATAGTATGTATAGGAATATACATGAAAAGCTTTGATTTTACAAAATCCAAACGTTTTTAAAAAGGTAATCATATTCATTTTATAATAGTGTTTATCGGAAAAGATATAGCGCAACCCTTCATAATGACCTAATACATACTCTATTATTTTATTATCTCCCAATAGCGTCCTTACATTTTTTTTATGTAATATATTATTTAATTCCAATATAATATACTGGATATAGTTATGAATACAATCGGAATATGAGATAACTATTTTTTTTTTTTTAATTAAAAAATTTATAGAAAATAAACTATTATTAATGAAATCATCGTGAATACTTTCGTTATTATATAAATAAATATTTTTTAGATTAGAATATTTATTATAATGTGTACAGTAGGGATATTTATACAATAGGTATCTATACAATCGCTTACATAGTCTATTCGTTAACATTTCATCTACATCCGTTTCAATGCCTATACTTAGTAACCTTTTAGATTTATATCTAAATTGTAAACGATTATAGTCTGTAACGACGCATTCTTTATGATCTATAGTATATATAGTGACAGCTTGGGTGTTTCGTACTATATGTTTTTTTTTTATATATAATATATTTTTATCTAATATATATGTTTTAGGAACTTGTAATGTGTAATTTTTATAATATAAGATATTATTTTTAATCGAAATATATGAAAATAATGTACCCACCATATACGTTTTTTTTAGTTTAATTGTATGTATAATAAATTGATTAATGGTATAATTAAAAAATATACTGTTATTATAATGAATATCGATCGTATTAGAATATTTATTCATAATTAAAATGTCTTTATGTTCAGTTGACGTGTGATCGCCAATAGTGAGCGTGTCATGTATATCGACTATATCTTCTTTATTTATAATAAGCTTTTTATTTAATATAATTGCGATAGGAATAAAGTAAATAAAATAAATTTCATTTAAATTACTTATATATATATTTTTTTTTTTGTGTAAAGTAGATATAAATTGAGTACTATATTCACTCGAAAATAATCGTATATCTTCCCAATCAGTTTTATACTCAATATCTTGTTTATAATGTATAAGTAGGCTATTAATATGTAAATATGACTCGTGTAACGAGTCATTATATATTTCCAATATATTATCAGGAATGTTTTTTTTTTCTAACCATACATCTTTGACATTAATAATATCAATATCTGTTAATTGAATTATGGTAGTGTCATTTTTTAATAACTGTACATAAATGGTTTGATTATATATAATACTATACATAATGAATAATAGTTTATATTTATCACTTAATAAATGAACTGATATTTTTTTATGATTATATGTTTGCGATTGGTACATGATATACATGTCAATTAATAATTCTTTATACGTATAATTAAACATACATTCTTCATCACTATTTTGAATACACGCATATACTAATCTTTTACTAAAATCAGTAACATACGTCGTATTTGTGTACATCATTTTCGAGGTAGCTGTACTATGTATTTCATTTGTTTCATTTATTTCATTTTTTTCGTTTATTTCATTTATTTCATTTATTTCGTTTATTTCATTTTCGATAGATTCTTTCTCGGTATCCATGTTTGTAAGCGTTTCAATATTATGATGAAGTAGATCAGTTTGTGGTAGATCCAGTTGTGGTAGATCAGTTTGTGCTAGATCCAGTTGTGGTAGATCAGTTTGTGGTAGCGATATATTATGTACATGTTTGTATTCTTCATCCGATTTATTTAATAATATTTGATAGTCCATATTATTTTAATTATTATTAATAATATTATTATACTAGTATTATTACATAAAAAGCGTTTATATATTAAACTTATTTAAAATAATAGATTTTATATTTTATAATTTTATAATTTTATATTTTATTATTTTATATTTTATTATTTTATTATTTAAATGTAGACTATATAGTACATAGTATAATATTATAAAATAATAATCATAGGTAATGACTAGCATAAACACTACAAGCACTACAAGCACTACAAGTATTATTAATAAACTAACTAACGAAATAGTAGATACTATTATCGATAAATGGACCACTATTACAGATAGATATACTCGTTTAGTTATGAAACGAGTAGATTGGTGTTCCGTTTGTGATAAAATATACGAAGGCGAAAATATTAAGACATTAACTGTCGATAGTTCCCGATCCAGAATGTTATATGGTTGGTTATTGTGCCGGCGGTGTTGCGTATATGAGGATTTAATTAAACAATATTATTATAAACACTATTGTACATTTATTCCCTATTCAGTATGTAAGCATTATAAAAATTATACGTTTAATTTTTATCGAAAGTCTTCTAACCCATCCATCGTACCCTATATACAAACACAAGCGTATTATAAACACAACGAGTATGATTTTTTAACGATTGATACTAAAACTAGCCATGTATATGCTCAAATAAGTTGGAAATATACTAATAATCTAGATTGGACAAAATTAATTAATTTATCTAATTTAATATTTTATAATCGAAATATTTTTGGCTATTCTATACGGGATTTAAATATGAGTCATTTATCTAAAAGATTTAGTAAAGGTATTATTCGACAATATAATCAAAGCAATGAATGGTATGTATTATGTTGTATTTTATATCGTAATCGTATAATACAATATATACCTTATTTAATTAGACAAAATATATTTAAATATTGGAATTGTGTAGGTATATTTACAGTAGAATTATAATAAAATTTTATAAACTTTATAAACTTTATAAACTATAGTATAATATAAACTATATTTTATATTATATTTTATAATAATTATATATATACATAATAGTATTATGAGCGAAGCCTTTAAAAATTATATCAATAATTTTTTAGAAACACTAAATACATACATAGATTACTATTCTAAAATATTTTTAGATACATTTTATAGTATTTTATATGGAAAACATGAATATAGTAAAACAAAAAAACGTAAAATATATCTAGAACGAAGTGCGTTTGTAAAAAAATCCACTCCTTATGTATATTATACATATGTAAGCATTTGGAAGTTTATATGGATTGCCACGTGTATTATACTATTACTATTAGTTGTTTTTTTTATTAAAGATTCTTGTCAAAATATTACATCCGATAATCATTTTAAACGCCTAATCGAAAGCTTACAATGTACTCATATTACTATGTTTGCCGTAATTATTATTATAATTACTATATCTTATATTTTAGGAGGATATATACGTTTAATTGGAATGATTGGGTTTATTATCATTGCTATATCTTTACTATTTAATCCCCGAAATATGGACAAAATAACTAAAAGCATACGCGACATTTACGATACGATTAAACAATTAATTAATTCAAAAGAAAATCCAAAAAAAAATGAATTAGATAGTAATAAAAAAATAACAACAAAAAAAAAGACAGCAAAAAAAAAGCAAGTGTCTAAAGATAATACTACTATAAACCAACAATACAATTCATATCCATCTTCTGTATATAACCCCTTTGGTTCTAATGTTCCCTACCCCAATATGTATAATGTTCCTGGACAATTCATGTACCCATAAATATTATTTTTTAGTACCTTTCTTGGTACCTTTCTTGGTACCTTTCTTAGAACCTTTCGTAGAGTCTTTCTTAGAAATGTTATTCGTTTTTTTTATAGGATTATGTTTTTTATTCTTTTGAGTATTAATTTTATTATATAATTTTATACATTCATTTATTTCTGTCATCCACATTTTTTTTATCGTTTGTGCCGTAAGCGTATCAAATTCTATTTGTTTATTATCACGTTTGTTAGTTAATGATTCTATTTCTTCTTTTGTTAAAGTATATAGGTTCATTTTTAAGATATAATCATAGTTTGTATGATGCGTATTCACAGTATCTGTATTCACAGTAGCTGTATTCACAGTATCTGTATTCACAGTAGTTGTATTCACAGTAGCTGTATTCACAGTAGCTGTATTCGCACGAATAGTATCCATATTAATATGTATGTTTAACTTTGGATATTCTTTTTCTTCTAATAAGTCCATAATAGATTGTTTTGTTTTATTGCGAATATCGATCGTGTCTTGAATAAATTCATTGATAAATTTCACCTTGTAAAATATTAAATTTAATTCATGTTTAAGTTTTGCTAATAAATAGACCTTACGCTGTTCATATGTCTTATACCGATAATGAAACCATTCTTCAATAATAGCATTTACATTATTATATTTAACAATTTTACGTTTAGTATTAAACAACCACATGTTGGTCGTATTAATAGACTTTGTTAATTTTAAAAATTTTTCAATTCCGGTTATACCATTTACAGTAGCTTGCGAATGTAAATCCGCTAATTTATACTGATCAAACTCTAACTTAATAGATACTTGCGATTCCGTAGAATAATCGGTATAATATTTTAATGTTTTATTTTTTTTGACGGACGATACTTTATGTAACCATTCTACATATTTTTCAGTCCATACACCAACTGGCAATTCAGTAATTTCAATTGTACTATGATTAATAAATCGGTATTGACCCTTTGAAATATACGATGTGCTCGATGTTTTTTCAATACTACCTTTAAAGCCTCTGTACCAAGGTTGAATAACTATATTATTCTCATTTGTTACACCATTTAATTTATTTTTAATAAAGGTTGCTAAATCATTAGGATTATATCGTGGTATTTTAGAACTAAAGCCTGTCCCAATGCCTTCCGAACCATTTATCAGAACCATAGGTAAAATAGGACAATAGGCTTCGGGTTCAATTTTTTGTCCATCATCGTCTAGATATGTATAGATATAATCGTCATTCACATTAAACATTTTTCTAGTTAATGTAGATAATTGAGTATAAATATAACGCGATTGGGCACAATCTTTGCCACCGTGGAGACGGCTTCCAAACTGCCCAATTGGTTTAAGTAAATTCAAATTATTAGAACCGATAAAATCATGTGCTAATCCTACGATGGCACCTTCTAACGATTTTTCACCATGATGATACGCGGCATTCTCAGACACATATCCTGCTAACTGAGCGACCTTAATTTCATGTACTAAATTTCGTTTGAAACAACTAAATATAATTTTACGAATCGAGGGTTTAAAGCCATCACGAATATCTGGAATACTTCTGTCATTGGACGCATTCGAAAAATGAATGAGTTCTTTATCAATAAATTCATTAAAGGTTACTTCTGTTTGTGTATTATCTAAAATAAGATCACGATTATATAGATTCAACCATTGTTTGCGATCATCGGCTCGTTTTTTATTAAAGGCTAAATCAATTTTACATTTTTCTTTATTTTTATTGATTTGAATAAACCCTTCCGTCTGTTCCGTAGCAATCACCCCTTCGTCGCTATGACAATAATTAACAATTTTCAAATCTCTAAAATATTCCTTTGCTTCCTTTGTCGTTGAAGTGCCCAAACCCTTATAATATTTAATTTTCCACCCCTTTTTATCTACTGTTTTTTTCCATACTTCATACTCTTGAATCGTATAAAAGGAATTTGAACGTTTCCCCTTTGTTGCTTTAATAATAGGCGTAAGCATCGATGAGATAAAATGATTGTTTAGTAGCTGTGGCCACAAATGATCAAATACATTAATCACTAATCCTTTAATATGAGAACCATCATGATCCTGATCGGTCATAATTAGAATTTTACCGTAGCGCAAGGGCCAATTCGTATTTAATTCCTCAAGAGTATATTCGTGCCCCGATTGTAGTCCAAGAATTTTTTTAATACTACATAATTCTTTGTTATTGGAAATATCATTTATACTAGCATCTCGTACATTTAAAATTTTACCTTTTAGAGGAAATACACCATAAGCATCTCTACCTACAACTGATAATCCAGCAATCGCCATTGTTTTGGCCGAATCACCCTCTGTTAAAATTAAGGTACAGTCCTTTGATTTTTTTGTTCCGGCCCAATTCGCATCGCATAATTTAGGAACATTAATTCGAGCTTTTTTTTTTCCATCTGTTTTTTCTAAATCTTTGTTGTCTTTATACGCCGTTTGACGCAAAATACGCTCAGTAATTTCGGTTTTAAATAATTTTTGAATAAATTCTTTGGGAATAGTTACTGAATAACCAAAATTCTGTTTATTTGTTTTAAGCGTTTCTTTTGTTTGCCCATCAAAAGAAGGATTGATTACTGTAGAATTTACGAAGATCATCAACTGATTTTTAATATACGCGCCTTTGACCTTTTTTTTATGTTTCTTTTCTATTAATTTAACAAGTTTATCTTTTATTTGATTTGTAATATAATCGACATGTTTCCCGCCACGAGTGGTATTGATACCATTTACAAACGACACTTGTTCAAACTCTTCTGTATCATTATAGGTAGCAATTACAGTCCATTTGTTTTCTTTATAACATGCGAACGGTTTATCTTTAATATAAAACGATGCATATTTTACAAACTTTTTATAGGGTAATTTTTTTTTGTTCAACCATACATGAACAAATTGATCGGTACAGGCGCATATATCATAGACCCTTTTTTTTAATAGACTCATATGGTCGTGATCTATAGTAGTCATATTAAAACGTTTAAAATCTGGCCTCCATGTAATTTTAGTGTAAGGGGATTTAGAATAATTGGTAATTTTAGGTGTGGTTTTATTTTTCATATTATTGCTAAATGTTTGTATATATTTTTTTTTACGATTAGCATCCACGGTTTCAATCGTCATTTCTAATGAAAATATATTTGCCAATTTAGCACCATAACCATTACGACCACCCCATTCTCTTTTTTGAGTATCGTCGTAATTCGTCGATGTTAATAAGGTACCAAAAATTAATTCAACGGGATATTTTTTATACTTGGGGATGATCTCAATATCAATCCCATCGCCATCATTCATTACAATAATTTCCGAATCAGTTATTTCTACTTTAATGTTATCTACTTGACGAATATTATCTTCTGTTTTATTTAATATTTGTTGTCGTTTCCAATGATCAAAAGCATTTACAATTAATTCGTCAAAACATTTATAGAATCCTGGACAAAATTGAAATTTCTTTTTTTCTATTTTAATATCACTAGCATCGGCATCATTTAATACATATTGGTCCGTATCTTCTAACTCAATAGAACCAATATAACTATCTGGTTTTGCTAATACGTGTTCCGTATGGGACATTTTTTGATATTTAACGGAAACATCATTTTTTTTAGGCATATCTATGTATACTATAAAAAGTATTCTTTAAACGTTTACATAATAATATTAACGATATCAAATTAAATATAATAATTAATACATAATTAATACATAATTAATACATAATTAATAATGTACTATTTAATAATTACTGTTCGTTGAAAGTTCAATCAACGATCATCGATCAACGATCATCAATCAACGAACATCGATCAACGAACATCGATCAACGAACATCGATCATTAATTAATTAATTAATTAATAGTAAATAATTAATTAATTAATAAAATTTAAATATATATAATAATTTTATATGTATATATATTATATATTATAATAATAAAAATGAATGGTCGTGTTACGTTAGATTTAAATAATTCACATAAATATGAATTAACAGATGTCGTTCCCGCTTTATATAAATCAAATCTTATTCCCGGTGTTAAGGTAACCGCTACATATAAACGTTTTTTTAGCAATAATAATATAAAATATATTCAAGAAAAAATAATTACTAATGTTAAAGACTGTTCGAAGGGGGGATATGATATAACGGAACAAGAAGAAAGCAACGTATTAGTTGTTATGAGATCAACCTATCTAGATAATTTAAAAAATACCGGTCATACAGAAGAAGAAGTGGCATATATGAACCATCTCGTTATTAAATATTGTGTCGATAATATTATTATGAATATTAAACAATATGTGCATTATTTAAAAAGCATTTCTAAATTACCTGTTCCTATGGAACATCCTAAATACATGAGACCAGATGGTTTGAAAAAATATAAACATATCGTACACTTTTAAACTTTGTTAGTATTACTACATTTGTATACATTTGTATACATTTGTATACATTTTTTTTATAATAGTGTTAGAGTATTTTTATAATATATATATATATTATAGTAAATAATATATAGTATATTAATATATGAGTACTATAAAAAACATCATTAAGCATGTACAAAAGAGAAAAACATATTATTTTATTATAGGACTATTCATAGTATTGCGTATAGTATTTGCAATTCGTGCCTATTTTACCATTCCGAAAAAAAAAAGACATAAAATAATACCAATCACTATTAAGGATATAGATGTACATAAAATTAGTGATTGTCCTGATTATTGGGATATAGATTTTACTAATGGTCAATTAAATTCAGGTATTTGTAATAATACGAATCATTTAGGAACATGTAACATATCACAGATGGATTTTAATGCCTATTTGAATACGTCTGAACCAGGTAAACATAATAATTTATTTAATTTGAAAAAAAAATGTAAATGGGCTAAGAAGTGTAATCTTACGTGGGATATACTCGATACTCTGTGTGAATAACATATATATGTTTGTTTTTATTTAAATATATCATTATAATAATTAATAATTATTGATTATTATACTAATACATTCATTATACTATGGAAAATGAATATTACATTAATATTAATAATCAATCCTATAAATATATTGAACAATGGATCCAATATATAACAGTACATAAAATGAAAAATAAAAATGAAACATATAAATCTAATTTACTAATAACGGGCCCATGCGGAATCGGAAAAACAACCTATTTACACTACTTATTAAAAAAACATAATTTTAAGATATTTGAATTTAATTTAATTGATTTTAAAGCAACCGATAAAATTAAAGACCAAATAAAAAATATATTACATTTTAAAGATATTTCTTTATTATTTAATAATCAAAGCGAACATAAAGTAATTATTATTAATCAAATCGATCAATTTAATGTAACGGAACGAAATATTTTACAATATATTACAGATTATATTATAGACTATAATCATACGGAAAAAAAAGAAAAAAAGAAAAATAAGAAAAATCAGAAAAATCAGAAAAATCAGAAAAATAAAATAAGAAAAAGAAAAAAAAGGAAAAAAAATTATATTCCTATTGTGTTTATGTCAAATAAATATAAAACCTTTTTTAAATCATTTCGTAAATTCTCTATGTATCTTGCCTTTCCTCTGCTCTCGGAATACGAAATATCATCATTTAGTAAATATTATATTCATACGCATAATATTCTTATTTCAGAAATTAATTTAATACGGATACAAAAATATTTTCCACCCAATTTTAAAGCTATATCGAATATATTAGATTTAATTAAAATTTATCTACATATACATAAAAAATTTAATTTAATACCCATCCAACAAATTATCGTACATAATAAAAATGATTTAGATATTGATATCTATCAAAGTACTTATAAATTATTATCTGAGCCATTGTCTATTAATGAATGTGGTTATATTATGAGCAAAGATACAAAGTATATCTCGTTATTACTATATAAAAATATGTTATATTATCTTCAACATAATACTAAAAATACCTTTGATAATAAATTAAATCAATTGTGCGAGTTTAATCAATATATTCATTTGTTTTCACGTATAACCCAGTATTATTTAAACGATCATACTAACCTTTTTTTGTATAATTATGTAAATTATACCTTATCTAAATATTCTAATTTAATATTACACAATAAAAAACATTCCTTAGAATATGTGTCCTATACTACCGTAGAAAAATCACCTATTATAAGCAAATTAAATTATAAATTTTGTAATATAAAATATATACGTTCGATTTGTAATACGATACATATTAACGAATATAATTTTCAACTTTTTTCACATTATTTATATTATCTATTTAGTAAATATTCTACTAAAAAATATAAAAAACTATTATTAGATGTACTTCACCATTATTCCTTTACCTATAAAGAAATAGACAAAATATTTAAATTAAGCTATATTCAAAAAAGTAAGTCAAAACTGATAAATTATACAAAAATATACAATGAGTTAATAGAATCATAAAATCATTATTAAATAAATCATTATTAAATAAATCATTATTAAATAAATATCTTATATATATATTAATTATTAATTATTAATTATTAATGGCTAAAGACGAATTTAATTTAAAAGAAAAAACACTTACAAATTCTACTATTGATTGTGGTAAAAGTGATAAAGTATTTTCAAAAAAAATGTCCTTTATAAACATTATTGTTAGTTGTGTAAAATTAGTAATAAAAAAATTAGATTTTTTTAAAATTTTACCTAAGGATGATGAGGATAAATATATGACTAAATCCAATCGTTGTCTAACACCCCTTCAAATAACGATGATTAATAAACAAAAGGAGATATATCGTCAGGCTATTTTATTTATTTTTAAATCCGTCATTATGTGTTTGTGTGTAATACATTTGTTTTATTTTTCAAATACTCTATTTGGAAAAGATATTTTACCTAAATTATTATGTTCGTTTTTAATACTATATGATTGGAAATTTTACGTAAGTATTATAATTATTTTTTATTACATTGTGAATTTTGAACCCGCTAATAAAAGATATACAAAACATATTATAAAGACACTAAATGATATAAAAAAACAATTATTTAAAATAATACCTGTGTTTGATAAATATATGTTATTTATATCTAAACCAGGCATAGACGGTAAAGTATTAACGCATTATTATAGTGTTGAAGGTTCGTGTTCTTCATAATTATATCTGTTATTATTATATCGTATAGGTATGTCGTATAGGTATGTTGTATAGGTATGTCGTATAGGTATGTTGTATAGGTATGTTGTATAGGTATGTCGAATAATGTTGTATGTAATTAATTATCAATTATCAATTATCAATTATCAATTATCAATTATCAATTATTTATTATTTTAATTCTAATTATCTTTTATAATTAAAATAATGTATTATATATAGTATATAACTATCACTTAAAATGGTAAAAGATTCATTTAATTTAAAAAAAAATGATAACATTGTCGGTAGAATTAATAAAACGGTTGAAGAAAGCGCTACCAGTGCTAAAGGTATTTGTTATGATTTAAATAATAAAACAGGTGACTGTACGTATGTAATTATACCAGGCATTGATATTGGGTGGATATGGAGGGATCTCAATATATATTCGACATTTATTATGAATATTATTAATAAAAAATCCAATTCAGAAAAAAATAAAACAACGGAAACCGAACAGATAAAAGAATTAGAACGATTACAAAAAATGCAGCAAAATCTACAAAATCTCGTTTTACAAAGTGTATTTATATGTTTATTTTTAGTTGTTTTGTATAGTACGCTTACCAAGTATGACGACGATAAACATCAATATTTTGGTATTACCAATATATCATATTTTATTAAAGATTTAGTTAAAAATGGCTCATTTAGTTTTAGTACAAATACTGAAAAGCGTTATAATTTCACATACATAACGCTCATTTTTGTATGTGCTATATTTTTATTTGTTATACCTGCGAATATAAAACATGCTTCAAAAAAAAACACTAGTGTTGATACAAATGACCTATTTGGTGTTATCTTTATAAAATATTTTTTTATTATCATTGTATTTGGATGGATTATACTTGGCAATGTATTATTTACAAAACGCTCCGTTGTATTAATTTCGATTTTATTAGTATCAACTATACTAATTGGCGTTATACATAAATCAAATGAACACTTTCTTAAAGAATATAAAAAAAAATATGGCGCCGACGTTGATGAAAAAATGCTTAATGAAAATAAATGGGTAGTTTATGCCATTGTTGTTATTATTATATGTATTAATCTTGTAGTGATTACCTATATTTGTGTTAAAAATATAAAATTTATTAAAAATACATCTGAATCGGTTCAAACAATTAGTGACGATACACATACATATATTGATTTAACAGACTATTTTAACGAAAAAATATTTAATAATGTACAACAAGATCAAGAAACATTACTAAACACGCTTAAAACATTACAGGAGGATTATACTACATTAATTGGAGGGACTCCTACTCTGGAAGAGGATACTGATATAAATACCATATACACGCGCTATTTTGAAAAAATACTTTCTGCTCTTAAAAGTAAGGATGAATGGTTTAAAAAGACTTGTACACTGTATAATCTTAGAACTGATACACAATTAAAAGATGTAAGTATGGATGAGCTATTAAGTGACCATAAAGATGAGGCTAGCATTATAGGTACAATATGTAAAAAAATATTTAAAGAAGACGATGTTGGCGAATTTATAAAAAAGTTTGGAAAATTTAAATCAGAAGAACCTTCAACAATAGCCTTAGATTGGGAATTTAATGCTATACTTAGAGATTTATGTTTAGGGGCAATTGTGCGATGTGTCGAAATATTTAATCTAACTGTAAGAAATCCAATCGATATTATCATCAATTCGTTTAAATGTATATTTCATTTCATCGTTCATGGGATAGAGGATGAAGATAAAATCAAAACTTTAGATGATATGAATTTATTTAATTATTGGGATAGTACATTACTTAAGGTAGGTAAAGATTGTGATTTTGATCAAGCACACAAGCGGATCGCTTCTATGTATGAGTTATTTATCCAGTTCAATATAAAAGAATGATATAATTAAATGTATAGTTCATATAATATTTCATATAATATTTTATTAATAGAATTAACGTAAACGTATGTATAATTTATGTATAATTTATTTATAATTTATTTATAATTTATTTATTAGTATAATTTAAACAATTATTCTGATAAATTTCTAAATATAGTATAGTATGAATACCAAAAAAAAAACCTTTACTAAAAAAGATTATAATAGTTCAGATGGCATGATGACAAGTATATGGGGACCTTCGTTATGGCATTTTTTACATACAATAAGTTTTAATTATCCTTGTCATCCAACTAAAAAGGATATAGATCATTATTACAATTATATGCTGTCGCTAAAACATATATTACCTTGTAAATATTGTAGAGACAATCTTCCTAAAAACTTTAAAAAAACTAAATTTTCTAAAAAAATATTTAAAAATAGAATGACCTTTTCTAAATGGGTCTATGTATTACATGAAGAAATAAATAAGATGTTAGGTAAAAAGTCTGGTCTGACATATAATGATGTACGGCATACGTATGAACAATTTAGATCAAGATGTATCGATACGGCAACAAAACAATGTAAAGTACCTGTATTCGAAAAAGGTTGTACAACACCTTTTTATGGTGTTAAATCGAAATGTGTATTAGAAGTGGTTCCTAAAAAAAGCAAAAAAAAGAGTTTTAAAATTTCTCCTTCTTGTATAGTTTATAGAAAACCTTGAAATATTATTATTTTAATCGATTAATATTATTATATAGTATAATAGTAATAGATTAATAGATTAATCATATATGATATATTTTACCACTATTATTATATTAATCATTATATTAGTAATGACGAGTATTCATTATATATATCCTGCGTGTAATAAAAAAAATGTAGAACATATCGGCGATTATCCCGAAGATGAGAACAATGATAATCGATTATTTAAATCCCAACGGTATAATTTAAAAAAAAAAAGTTCTGCTACGTCATATGCTTCTGGCCAAGCAATTGGGCAACAGGGCGCATATGCTACTATAGATTCGTTTTTCAATAATGGTGCGTTCGCTCAACCATCAACGACAACGCCCACACCATCGACAACGCCCGCACCATCGACGACACTAGCATCAGCATCAGCATCAGCAGCAGCAGCAGCAGCAGCATCCTCAAGGACATCGGTCGTATCGAGTGATTTAAAAACGTCCAATACTAAAACAGTATTTGAATCAATAACACTCGATCCATATACGGAGTTAACAGATTTAAATACATTAGGTGAATCACAACAACTAAATAATAAAATAGTACAATTAACATTAGGCCTTAGAGGCGAGTGTGTGGCTGCGAATTGTAACAATATGAAATATGATAATGCTAGTATAAGTAAGGATAAATTTAAAATTTTATTTAAAGAAACATTATCCACTCTTTTAAATATATCGATAGACAGGATAAATGTATTAACTATTACACAAGGTAGTATTAAAGTAAATTTTGAAATACTTCCTGCGCATAAATCAGTCATACGAAAAGATGATACTGGTGCGCCCGAAGTCATTACTAGTTCAGTAGGTAAAACTACAACAGAAATACTCACTGACTTAAATAAATTACTACAAAATCCAGATAGTACATTATACAACACATTTAAAATGGCAGATCGTTGTCAACAAATTGTTAATCCGTCAGAATCATTTATACTTACATACGGCGGCGAACTAGAAGACGGAACATTAACAATAGAACCCAAAGATAAGTTTATTTTAAAAGTCGGAACTAGCGCTGCGCCCGGAATACAGCAACTTACGGGAGATGACAGAAATCAACTAGAATTTACATGTAAACGTGGATATTGGACATTCAATTCTAGTAAATATACGGGGAAAATTTTTTCAGATTTTAATTTAAAAACTACTGAAAGAGGTAAATGTTCAGAGTCACTTGCCCTGTGTCCTGTTGGAAAGACTCCAATCGCTGGATCAGGCGAAATTTATTGCAACGATGACGTTTGTGACAACAATGATATTGCCAAATGTTGTGTAGATAATGGGTCTTGTATCTCTATGGGTGTGCGAACTGGTAAAATACTGAAATCGCCCACTGGGAAGTGTGCTGCGAAAGATTGTGTTATGACTGCGGATTCCGTGGACGAATCAACCTGTTTTGACGATCAACTTATTTGTCCCGGATCGCTGACCCCACCAGATGGATACATAAGTAAAAGTGGTACTAACTATTGTGCCGGAACGACTTGTACCGAGTCAGACAATTCCATTTGTTTTGAAAATATTACATGTAGTGTTCCTGCCTTTCCACTCGGAACAATTAAGAAAGATAATCAGGCCATGTCTACAGGCGATACCATTAATTTTGGAGACACGTTGAATTTCACGGTAGCTTCTACAGCTAAACATACTTTAGCAATGGGACAAACTAGCAAGAATTGTAGTACGGGAACAATTGTCCCCCCTACAATTGTCGGTAAATGTTCATTCAATAAAAGTAGTTGGTGTAAAACCGGCGCCGGCGGCAACTCAGGCACAATTATAAAAGCTGGTAATCATTCCTGCGCGGGGTCAGATTGTATCTCAACGGATAAAGCTAATTGCTGTGGACAATCATGTACCGGACATATATGTACGGGTGACAATAAAATTCTTAAAACTGACGCATCAACCACTCTGTGCACAGACGGTACCTGTACCGACACTGTGTGTTGTTCATACCCCGCTAAGTGTAACAGTATTACTGTTATTCCGGGCGGCTACATACGTAAAACGGGTACTAACTATTGTGACGGGCATTCTTGTTCTAACAGTAATAATGATAGAGACAGCTGTTTTGAACCGTGTGAAGCTGGAGACAAATGCTATAACGGAGTTAAAACCGCGTGTCCGAATGGCACCTTTTCGACCGCGCAGAGTAGCAGCTGTACGCCATTGACAGTCTGTCGTACAGGTTTCGTTGAGACAGCAGGTAAAGCAGCGGAAAATACCATATGTACATGTCCTGCGGGTAACCAAATATTGGGGGGGGGCACCTCGTGTGAGAAGTGTCCTTCGGGTACATACAACTCTAATGAAAATTCTTCGGTATGCAACCCAGTAACTCGGGGTTACCGAGACACCACGACTCGAACGTCGCGGGTGTCTTGTCACAGCGGCACGGTGAGCAACGACCAGCCCTCTCTTTCTACTGCCGGTCTCGATAACATGTATGGTAGCGCAGATGGAACTCAATGCTTGGCATACAGCGAATCGGATCGCGAGTATTCAAGTGTGTGGGCCAGTGATGCGGACCACAAGCGATCGATGATTGGTTCGGCCCAGGCATGGAGCGCTCAGAATGTGGCGGCGGACGGCAACGACCATGTGACGTTGGATTTAAAATACAATCGTAAAGTTTTAGGTGTAGTTACACAAGGCCGCCACGACCAAACGCAGTATGTCAAGAAGTTC
>Ga0209830_10002112_pt1 | contig 16353 bp, 11 predicted proteins | sample ArcticOcean_MG_C_12_FD_187439 | JGI IMG/M metagenome (GOLD analysis project Ga0209830, IMG submission 187439) | Marine microbial communities from western Arctic Ocean - ArcticOcean_MG_CB8_130 (SPAdes) (version 2) | ecosystem: Environmental > Aquatic > Marine > Oceanic | place: Arctic Ocean...
AAAACTTATTAAAACCTCTTTCTTCTTGGTAGTATTGGTGTCGTCGTTGTTGACTTCTTCGTCTTCTTCTTCTAAAGAAAACGCGTCTTTGATCGATCTGTTCTTTGCAGTATCGTTCGAGGATGAAACTCGGACCATCGGAAGCACTTTCCATGATTGTTCTTCGGCAGCGATGATGTTCGCGCGCAGATACGACGCACTCATTTCTCGTTTTTCTTATTTACCCTTCGCGGCTTTAAGACGAGAGAGTTAGAGGGATTCTTTTGAAGTGATTTTAAATGACCGGATCCAAGAAAAGTCGAATTTGCTAATAAAAATTAAAAGTCTCCTCTTCAAAAAAATAAACGCTTCAAACAAGACTTGACTATTTGTAACTAAACATAATACTCGCGCGCTCTCCTCTCTCTCTCTCTCGAACGAAGAATGGACCAAAAGATGAACGATCGCTCTGACGAAGCACAGAAACAGTTGAACGATGCCATCGCGAACTCAACCACGGTATCATTATTGAACGAAGCGCTTCGTCGCTCGGAGGTATTACTTCGAGATTTACAGGAGAGTCAATGCAAACTCGTCGGTCAAAATAATAATAGACACAGACACCATCTGAAATCGAAGTTACTTGCGAGTGAAGCGAGAAAACAAACGACGATGAATAAAGAAAACGAGAACGAAGAAGAAAAATCGGTAGAATATTCCGAAGATTCAGGTTTGCGCGAAGATTGTCGATTAGAAGAAAGATTAGTTCCAAAACTTATTGATGATGACGAGACTTTTGACCAAAAAAAGGTATTGAAGAAAAATGAAGAAGAGGAGAGTCTTTCGCGCGCAATCGAGCGAGAAAACGTTTTAAAAGTAGAAAATAAGCATCTGAAAGAGTGTATTGAAGAGAAAGAGAAACTCTTGCAGAACGTGCAACTCGTTTGCGCGAACGCGTTGAAAGAAATGGAAGGAAAATTTGAGCTACGGAAGCAAGAAAATGACGAAGAGTGCGAAGCTTTCATGAGTCGTTGGACTATGATTCAACTGCAAACGATTCACGATTCACGACTGCAACAACAAAACGAAGCCGCCATGAAAAGGAAACGAGAAGAGACGAGCGCCCCGCCGCCACCGGCTGTAGTTATAGAAAAAAATGAGCCCGTAAACTTAGTAGAAAAGAACATCAAGAAAAAGCAAAAACATCAAGAAAAAGTCCATAAAACCGACACCAACATCAAAAAAACTCAAACGCTGCGAACGAGCCAATTCAAAGGAGTAACGAAACATAAAAATTCCGGAAGGTGGGAAGCGCATATGTGGATGAAAGGTGAAGCAGGTGCGGCTGGGAAACAAGTTTATTTAGGAGGCTGGAAACGAGAAGAAGACGCAGCGAACGCTTGGGATATCATAGCTTTAAAGTGTCGACCGCCGAAGAAAAACGGAAAAGGCGTTCCTCAGTTAAATTATTCGTCAGCCAAGTACGAACATTTGGCAACTTATTTGCAAGAAACGCCGCTCGATATATTAATAACGACTGTTCGTAAGCAACCGGAAGGGTTCATGTCGAACGAGAAACTGGAAAAGCAAAATCTACTAGGCAAAACAACAAAAGGGTCTGCTGCTGCTGCGACTGGAAAAAAAGAAGTAAAAGGAGGAGAAGAAGAAGAATCTATGAAATTGAACGCTTTATGTCTCGCCGCTGCCGAACTTCAATAATTCAGAAGAGAGAGGGAGAGAGAGAGAGAGAGAGAATCATTCGTTCTTGATATGATATGATATGATATATATATATATAATAGCATTTTCTTAACTCGATAGCTAATAAGTATGAGTGAGCAATGTTTTACTTATCTGTACCGTACATCTACTATTACATCGTAGCATTACTGTTTCTGAGTAGTATCGTGGTGTATGCGATATTTTTGTCTCGCATGCTTTGTTTCTTAAAATACTAACAAGTACAAAGTATCCTACAACGAGAAAAATATATCTGCGTCATTAAAATTGCTACGTACGTACACATATCGGCACGCGCACGCACAAAAATGGACGGAAAACTTCCGAACGATGCTAAGCAAATCTATTCAGAAGATGATTTAAGTTGCTTCATCGAATGCGGACTCGCCTCGAATAACGACGCGCGTGTTCCATCTTCGAAGAAAATATTAGATATTTTACGAGCGAGAAAAAAAGCTCTCGAACTTGGTTTCGATCAAACATATATCGCGTTCGATAAGAAATTACGCATCGAATGTTTAAAAGCAAAGAAGAAGAATAGAGGAAGAAGTCAAGTATCTACGGCCAGTTCTTCGACGACGAGTGCTTCGATGCAACTCGTTGATATGAACGGAAACTTGATAGATAAGTACAAGAAGGAGCTCTTAGAGGCACTGCGCGATTGCACGAGGCAACTGATTCACGCGCGCTCGAGGAATGATCTACTCGAGAGAAAATTGGTTTTGTATTGTAAGCAGAAGAAAGCGCTGCAGTGTTTAAGAGATCACGTCAAGGAAATGGATATGCTTTACGAGCTCAGACAAAAGATTGACGACGAAGAGATGAAAGATCTCGCGCCCGTCCTACTTCTGCTAAGTAATGGCCTTCAGCTCGAACCAGACGTGTTCACTAGCACTCGAAAAGAATTCACGAAACAAATCATTATCGCCGTCCTTCGAACAGAAAAAAGAGAGCTTTCTCCGATGGATATCGCGAGACATCCGTTATCTACGAGTAAAGGTTTAAACATAGCCTCCATTTACGACATTTTCAGGAACGATAATAATAAAAAGTCAATAAGACGAACGTTTTCAAAAATTAGGCACGGTAAATATACGTTAGCAGAGTAAAGGAGTATAGATTGCGCATATCACAAGCGTTGCTGTATCAATATATAAACATACCAGTACCATCAGTACATAGCAGTACAAGATATGCCAGCACTGTATCGGAATATCAATATCAATATCAGTTTGCATTTTGTTTACAATTATTTATATCGGAAAATCCGAAAAAATACAACTCTTCTCTTTCCTTCATTAATCAATTCACGCGCGCTATAAAAGTAATAATAATATAATGCGCTTAAAAACAAAACCAGGTCATAGTAAACCAGGAACAGAAGTCTACGTCGTAGACGATGCTATCGATTGTCTAGTAATCGAGACGATACCAGAAAATTGGGGTCGAGTGTATATTTGTGGTAGCCAGTTTTTGAGAAAACAGAGTAAAAAGTTGAATAATAACGACGAAGTTGTGTTGCACAAATCGACGAATTTTGCGGCGGCATACATTAAACTAAAGCGCGAATTTGAGTTGAATAAAGAAGCTTTTGATGAGCTCTCTAAAGATCACGTCAAACATTTAAACCTCGTAAAAATTATTTCAGAGAACCAGAATGCGCTTTTGGAGAAGCAGCGACATTTGTTAGACGCATCGAACAAGAACGTTGAACGCTTGAAAGTGATTGTTCAAGGTTCGAAAGAATCGAGAACTTTAAATGGTTCAATAATAGAAGATGAAACAGTCGGTGGTTTGTCAATAGAGCCGGAAAAAAAAGTTACGGAGACTAAAGATCCTCAAAAAGATACTAAGAGTATCGTGGTAGAAATTTTAGCCAGAGAACATCGATTAATGACACCGGCTGAGATCATGCGACACAGCATTGCAAAAGCAAATGATTTGATATACTCGAGAATGATATCAGCGTTCATAGCCGATTCAAAGAAACCTATTCTCATACGAACGTTCATAAAACCTTCGTTCGGTCAGTACGGTCTCGCGGATTGGGCCGAAGCCGTAGCGTTGTCTCCCCCGACGTACGATTTAATAGCTCGACGAGGAAGTTCTTCCAGCGCTTGGAGATAAGATCGTATAAGATCGGCAGCAGCGTAGACGACGATGACGACGAGTGATACACGGTCATCTTCACGTTAAACTCATCAGAGTATTTTAATAAAAATTGCAAAAATTTCCACAGCATCATCAGTAGAGTACTCACTTAACACCTCTCTTCAATTAATTGAATACTAAAGAGATGGAAGAGGAAGACGAAGACAAAACAAAAGACGAAGTAATCGATCATCTTAGGTCGACCCCGGAACTAAAGAAATGGCTCAAATCCACTCTACACGAAGAAAACTCACGCGCTTCGCATTGGACTCGAAAACTCATAACGAACACGACGAATAATAATAATAAACACTTCGAACGATTTCTGACAAAGTCTGCGCTGAACAAAACCGAGAATCAACGAGAACAAGAGACTTGTCAACAAATCGAGAAAGATCTGCCTAGGACTGGCTCAACGTTCGAGAATTGCGGGTTATCCAAACCTGGCGAAAAGATGTGGGAGTCACTTAAGAGAATTCTTACGGCATACGCGAATTATAACAAAGAGACTGGATACGTACAATCCATGAACTTCATAAGCGCGTTTCTGTTATTGAGTGGGATGAACGAGAACGAAGCGTTTTGGTCTTTAGATGTGATCGTATCGGAGATCGTAAAAGGGTATTTTACGGAGGGCATGGTAGGCGCCGCGCGAGATCAGAAAGTTTTCGCTCGATGTATACATAGAATGATTCCAGAACTAGGTGTTCATTTAGACGCTTTGGCTACGGATAATATAGTTAGTGCAATTACTAGTAGTCAATGGTTGTTGACTTTGTTCGTGAACGTGTTACCGACCAGGTTGACGTTTAGAGTATGGGACAGAGTTATTGAGAGTAAACATCGAGCGCCTTTGTTCGCCGCCAGCGTTGCGTTGTTGGAAGCTAACGTGGAGAGATTACTCGATGCAACAGAGCTCGGCGAAGCAGTGGAGAGATTACAAAATTTAGGGAAAGATGTTGGTAGTAGCGAACAATCGCTCGAACGATTTGAGAACAGATTTGATATGTTATGCAAGGAGATGGACGAAATGTTTTTGAAATCAGTCGAGGACGAAGTGCTCGAAGAAGACGGCGATTTAACGACTTGTTTGAAACGAGAAAGAGAAGAAGTGTATAGGAAAATGATATCAGAAGGTATACCAAACGCGCTAGACATTATAAGACAACAACAACAACAACAACAATCGAACGAAAAATCAACGACAACTAATAGTAAAGATGATTTCAAGATGCAACTAGAAAAGACGATGAAGACGAGAGAAAGTAAAGCGACTTCGTTTTCGCAGGTTTTGTTCGATGATTTAAGCGTCGTACAAGCCGCAACAGAACAAGAAGAAGAAGATAGTTTTGAAGAACAAGAACTTGATGGTGATTACGAAGAAGTATCGAACAACGATGATGATAATGATGATGATGATGTTAGTACATCAAACGAGAAAAAAAATGATAAGAAGAAAACCACCAATACATCATCAACTTCTTCGCTAGGAGTAGCAGTACAAAAAGATGAAACTGATGCCGTACAGACGACGAATTCTGCTCAGAAGACAAAACGAGAAATTCTAGAAGTGCCTAAAGCTGGAATTAACATGGATTCGAGCGTATCAATAATTGAGCTCATTTTGAACCTCGAGCGCGAGTTGCGTTTTTGCGTTTCAGACGCCACGGCTCGTCGAATCGCGCAACTGACTACTGAAGCGGCTTTAGTATCAATCCACGCGATTTCCTCTACAGACCTCGCTATACAAAGAGAAACTTTAGCCGAAGAATTGAGAGATTTTCGAGAGGGATATGAAGAATGTTTGATTAGAGATGCGTTGGATTTGTCGAAAGTACAAGTTGATCGTCAAGCTTTAGCTTGGCTAAACGTCACGTTAGAAAGAGGCGAACGAGTTTTGTATCAGATAGGGGTTTTGAAGAAGGTGTTGAAGATCATCATATCACGGTCAAAACTACAATCATCGTCGTCAGAACTTAAGGACGTACTTGAGAATAGTGCTGCTATAAGTCCGAATACCAATAATATTATTAGAAATCACGAAGAAGAGTTTGAACTTTCACCGCCAAAGTCTTTGCAACGGCAAGGATTTGGAACGTCTCCACCGACGACGACGGCAACGATGGGTAGAGCGAGCTTAGATAGTAGTGCAACACATAATGGTAACGGCAAAAATAATGACGAATCGTGGGAAGATATCGAGAAAAGTGAGTTGAACCAAATCTCTTATTCGATTGAAAAAGTTGATCTCGTCAATAAAAAAGATATCGAGTCCATCAAAATGGAGAATGATAAAAAGTTTACCGAAGATTTACATCGCGTCGCTCGATTCGTTACAAAAACAAAAGATGAAGCACAAAAGGATTTAGAAACGCTGTGCTCATTCTTTGAAAGTAAAAAAGAATTATTCCAGAATGAAGATATCAAAGGAAAAAGCGCGATTGAAAACTGGAGCGAATTTGCCCGTAAACGAAGACGAACAAGAGAGGCAACGTGTGGCAATAAAGTTTCAGCTGGTGTAGAAACTTTGCTCGCACCTTGGAAACAAAGTAAACTTGAAGGCGAAAGAACTATAGAAAACGACGCACTCGATGGAGATATTCCGCATCTGGATTCTATGGAAGAGGCGACAAAACTTACGGATGAAATTGAAAAAGAAGACCATCGATTACATGCGGCTCGCGTAACGGCGAATGCAATCGATGCGATGATTTCTCGGCGCGCACACGCTTTAGAACGCGAGATGGAATTGTTTGGCCGCGTGAAAGATATCCAATCAGCGCGTTCTCGCTTGAGACATGCATTGCTGTGTGAAATTGGAAGCGCTAGAGGTGACATTGAACTCGTTTTAAACGCTCGCTTGAACAAAGAGCATTTTCAGAAATCAACTCATGGCTGTTTAGAAAAGTGCAAGATGATTCAATCGATAAGTGAAAATGCCGTGAAAACGTTGATGTTGTCATGGATTGCTTTTATTGAAAATATTACAGTCGAGGTCGCCATGAAGTGCGTTTCAGTCGTGGATGCATCCGTGGAAGTTGCGAACTCTGTCGCATTAAGATTAGCAGCGGAAATTAAAGAAATCGTCGATGAACAGAAACAACGAGAACTTCTTCAGGAGCAGCAGCAACAACTATCTCGAAATAACGCAGATAATTCGTCATTTCACGCGACGGACGACTCTCCGATGCCTAAAACTTCGAAGACTTCCGGTTTTCTTGCGAGTAGAATGGAGTCTCTAAACGCTCAATTCGAAACGTCAAAGTTCGCGCAGAACTTGAAGAATTTCAAGCAACGTGCGAATGAAAAAGCGAACGAGTTTGTACAACAAGTGAACGGAGAGCAGCTTTCGAGGAATTCAAGCGCTGATTCTGCTTCGACAAACACGCCGAATAATAATAATAATAATAATAATAATAATAATAATAATAATAATAATAATAATAATAATAATAATAACAATTTTTCTGTCGTAATTTCTTCAGGAAAAGAGTCGCCATCCTCTTCAACAACTCCGCCAACGACTTTGCTTGCAAAAATGATCATTGCATCGTCGACGCCGAAAGAATCCAAAATGTTAAATAAATTAAGAGAAGAAGCCGCTCGTGTTGAGCAACGAAACCAAAAATTGATGGAGACGAAGCGTTTATTACGAGCGTTTTTAATGTAGTTTAGTATGATGATTTATCGTCGGAGTTTTTTTATTTTGTACAACATTTGAATAGATGATAATAAAAGTATACATTGAACAATATAATACAGAGCGAGGCAGACATATCCACAAAAAAATCAACACATCGCAATTGCAAGCGAGCTTCTTTTCGAAGCGTCGCTATTGTTTGTATAATTCTTTTTCGTCGCAATCGCGTCTTCTTCCAAGACCTTCGTGGTAGGAACCGGTGCGAGAGGAGCCAGGAAATTTGTCCTCCTGAACCGAGTGCCGCATGCGTTGCATAAACAAGGCTTTTTTACTGGCCCACGTCGCCACTGAGGTGAATCTAGGGCACCACAATGGTCACACGGGCCTCCAGGCTTACATCCAGGCGGCAACTCTCTCGTATTTGTCGTAGTCGTAGTCGTAGTCGTTTGATTATTATTATTATTATTATTATTATTATTATTATTATTATTATCTTTTTCTTGTCTCTTTCGTTTCTTACCGTGTTCGTTACCAGGACTCGTCGCAGGCGACAAGTCCGCTGCATCTACCTCCTCCGCTTCAACGTTCCCACCTGAATCACCGTTATTATTATTATTATTATTATTATTATTATTATCTTCCTCCTCCTTGTCGGCTAATAACGTCGTCGAGAAAAATCCCAACCTACTCGGCGGCCTAATAATCATCCTCATCGTCGTCGTCTCGCTGTCATCATAGGCAACATTTTCCCTTTCTTTATTTCTATTATCATTATCATTATCATTATTATTATTATTCGTCGTCGTCCTTAACAACTCTTGTTCTAATTCAGTTATTTCGTCCGCCCGTGAATCAAATCCCACGAGTGCGTACCATCGCTTACTATTATCATTCCTATCGTTAGCACTAGCATCACTTTGTTCTTCTTCAATCAATACGTGTTCCATCATCATCGCACTCGTCGTCATTAATTGACTTAAACAATACTCTATATAGATATTACTTTTTATTTCCACGAAAGTAGTACTAATCTTTTTTCTTCGTTTCTTTTCAGTTTCTTGATTAGAAGACGCGAGAGCGCAATCTCTCAGACCGAGGCTTCGAAACTGAAACAAAAGCGGAACGAGCTCTCTCTCTTAATCTCTCTCTTCTTCTTCTTCTTCTTCTTCTTCGCGCGCTCTGTGTGTGTCTGTGTGTGTGTGTGCGTGTGCGTGTGTGTGTGTGTTGAGGAGTCAAAGATATAGAATTCGGTTCTCCCAAAAGTCTGGCCAAATAATGTTTCCAAAAAAGCACCCTCTCTCTTATAGGGGTCATCGGGTCAATTTCGGGTCAAGGCATGAAAAAGCACCCTCTCTCTATAGGGGTCAATTTAGGGTCAATTTCGGGTCAAGGCATGAAAAAGCGCCCAATCTCTATCAGTCCATAGGGGTCAATTTCGGGTCAAAAATGAAAAACCATCAGCAGCTTACGACGACGCGATATTCCATAGAATAAAGACATGTTATCAACTACTGCTACTACTGCTACTACTGCTACTGCTGCAAAACAACGAACGCTGTTCGTACTCGCGAGACGAAAGAACGTTTTTTTGAACACCGCGCCGAAGAACGGAAATAAGTTCCAAACAAAAGCGAAGCCGCCAAAGCTAACGACGGATGTTGAAGAAGTCGATTTCGAAGACGCACTAAAAAGTTCGCTTAAAGCGAATGATTCTGGGGATTCGTTGGAAACAAACAGCGATGTAACGAGCGATAGGTTTGATTCGGTCGATAGAGATCATCAAAAGCTTGTTGATGAGGGACGATTAAGAGTAGACGATCGAGTAGGTCTCGTTCCAATCGGTACCAGCAGTAGTACAGATGTAACGAATGGGGAAGAACGAGATCTGGAGAGAGTCGATAGAGTGAACGAGAGAAAATCGAGGCGAACGATAAAAAGTAGTAAGAGTACTAAGAGTACTGTGAGTATTTCGCACTCTGTTAAAGAGCGAGTCGCGAATGCGGATCCGACTTTGATCGCAGCCGGCGTCGGCGCTGTAGGGATGATTGCATATTTTCTTTGGACGAAGATGCAGAAGAGACAACTACTGAAAAGAAACGATGGAGAGGAAGTGTTTGATATGAACGCAAAGAGTGGTGGTGTTGACGGTAGTGGTAAACAAGAAAAACTATTAAAGCAACAGAAAAATAGAGAAGCGTCGACGACGACGTCGTCGTCGTCATCGGATTCGGACTTTTATAAGTCGTTGAACAAGGCGGCTAAGGAAAACGTCGGTATCGATGGGACTGGCGAAAACGCTCCAGTCGGCGCTGGGAATCTTCCCCCAGGCTTGCGAATGTTCACAACCACTGATGAAGTAAGTAGCGACGATGAATCCGCTTCGATGTCCAAGTCGTCTTCTTCAAAAGAGAATCTCGACAGCGGCGCAAAGAAACAACAACAACAACAAAAAAAACAACCACAACAAAGACAACCGATGACGAGAGAGTTCAAACGTTTATGCCGCGATTGTGTGGACGAACTTAGAAGGTTTCAAACAGTCGATTTGAACGGCAAAAATCTTGGTGACGATGGCGCGAAAATTATCGCAGAAGGTGTTGCGTTCAACCAAACGGCATCTTGCGTTGATTTCGGAGCAAACGGATTCGGCGAAACGGCGATTTTAGCAATCACCGAAGCGATGGCGCAAAACACAAAATTGAGAATGATATCGTTCGCTTCGAATCCTTTGTTGGATGCCGGCGTCGTATCTTTGGCGAACTATTTGAAGACGGATAATAAAATTACTACTTTGAATCTTAACTCGTGCTCGTTCGGCGATGAAGGTGCGAAAGCTCTAGCCGAAGCTTTAAAATCAAACACGACGATTACGTCTTTAGAGCTTAATAATAACGCAATCGATTATGAAGGATCAGCTGCGTTGGCGCAAGCTTTGTCCCAAAACGAAACTTTGGAGCACTTATCGATGCAAGGCAATTACGTCGGCGCTCTGGGCACGATATCAATCGCGAATGCTTTGATTACTAATAGCAGTTTGAAATCGTTAACTTTGAATGGAAACGATATCGGTAACGAAGGTTGCATTAAGCTTTGCGAAGCTTTATCTAAACGTAAGATGAAGTTGACGAATATGGATGTTGGTAATAACGCGATCGGGTCAGATTCCGGTGACGCTTTATGTTCGTATTTGAAAGACGATTCGGCGTTGACGCATTTGAACTTATATATGAACGAGTTAGGCAACGATGGCGCGATTAAAATGTCTCCAATGTTGAAAGATAACGTAACCTTGAAAAATCTCGATATTGGCGGGAACAACATCGGCGCTCTAGGCGCCAAGGCATTAGCCAAATCGTTACAAGAAAACACCGCTTTGACTACATTAGAACTCGGGTATAACCCAATAGGAAAACAAGGCGGCATCGCTTTAGCCGAGTCTTTAAAATTCCACGCGAAGATCGAAACCCTGCGCATGGGTTGGTGTAAAATCAATAAAGAAGGCGCTGCAGCTTTAGCCGAAACAATCACGTACAACGAAAGCCTCACTACGCTCGATTTACGTGGAAACGAGTTAGGTGACGAAGGCGTGCGCTCGCTCGGAAAAGCCTTAGCCGTCGTCAACGAACATCTCGCGACTTTAGATTTAGGGTATAACGAAATCAAAGACGAGGGCGCTTTCGCGCTCGCCGCCGCGATTAAAAACAACGCCGACGGCGCGCTCGAAAACGTTTCCGTGAACAATAACTACATCACGAAACTTGGTGAAGTCGCGTTGATCGAAGCCGCCGAGTTAGTCGGTGAGCTAAACGCCGATCGCGAATTATACGTCCAGTTTTAGTTCATTCATCACGCGCGCGAATAATCATCATACTTTTTCAGTTTACTATTACTTGTAATAAGTACAAAATCGGTCATAATAAAATAGTAGTTTACGGTTCCAATAATTAATAGAGTACGAACAAAAAAATGACTGCGCAGTGGACGACGAAATCGCAAGCTCGAATGAACGATTCAAAGAATTCGTTAGTTCTGGCAATAGACCAAGGAACGACTTCATCGCGCGTGATAGCGTACGACCGGCTTTCGCGTGAACAAGAATTAGTCTGCGTTCATTCCTATCAACTAGAGCACGAACAAATACACGAAAAGCCTGGATGGGTGGAACACTCGCCACTGGAGATCGTTCGGAACATCGAGAGATGTTTAGAGAAAGTGCTAGAGGCGATTATGAACGATAGCAATTATGAGTATCTCGATTTGAACGAGATGAGTGCGATACCTGTAGGGATTACGAATCAACGAGAAACGGTCGTTGCGTGGGATTCGGTGACGAAGGAACCGTTAATGAACGCGATCGTGTGGTGCGATGTGAGAACGAGCGAGATATGCCAAAGGTTTAGTGAGAACGAGAAGAAGATAGTTTTGGAGAAGTGTGGGATGCCTATATCGACGTATTTTGGGTGTTCGAAGATGATTTGGATGCTCGAGAATTGTTCGGCGGTGAAAGAGGCAAAGGAGAGAGGGACGTTAAGATTTGGGACCGTCGATAGTTGGATCATTGAAAAGTTAGCGAGTAGTGGAGATAGTTTTTGCCATCATTATACAGATGTGACGAATGCGTCGAGGTATCTTTTGATGAACGTGGAGACGTTAGATTGGGACGAGGAGTTACTCGAACTTTTTGGGATTGAAAGAATTTGGCTTCCTAAGATTATATCGAGCGCGGAAGCTATTAGAAGTGATAATGGAAAAAATGGTAGAATTTATGTATGCGGTGTTCTTGGTGACCAACATGCGAGTGCTTTAGGGCACCGTTTACGAGAAGGCGATTCAAAGAACACGTACGGGACTGGATGTTTCGCCATGCGCAATACTGGAGATAAAATCACACGCTCGAACAGAGGCATACTCACAACGGTATGCTGGAAACTCGGTAAGGAAGCAAAAACAGAATATGCATTAGAGGGCGCAGTTGCAGTTGGTGGTGAATGTATTAGATGGCTCAAAGAAGATATAGAACTAATTGAAAAGACATCCGATATTGAGCTATTTGCGAAAAAAGTTGATAACGCCGCCGGCGTGACGTTCGTGCCAGCTTTTGGCGGTTTATTCGCACCACATTGGCGCAGCGATAGTAGAGGTGTCATCGTTGGACTAACTAGATATGTTAAAAAAGCGCACATATGTCGAGCCGCTTTAGAAGCGATTTGCTACCAGTCCGCAGAAGTTCTCGAGGCAATGGCGTTAGACTGCAACGAAAACCATGCTATTGCTCGAGAAGGATTTCTGAGAGCAGACGGAGGTGCTAGCGCAAACGCGACATTGATGCAAATACAAGCAGACGTACTAGGAGCTACCGTATGCGTACCTAAGAATATAGAAACGACCGCGTTAGGAGCAGCACTCGCTGCTGGTATCGGTGCTGGATATTGGACCGCAGAAGACGTTCTCGGGGGCGAACAAGAAAATACTTCTTCGCGATACGCAAACACATATGAGAATAATAGCAACGATGATGATAGAATTAAAGGACGTAGTCGTTGGGACGATGCGCTTAAACGGACATATGGGTTGGATAAATTTTGTAATTTGTAGCATTTTAATAAAGCATAGTTTTCAATGATGTTCTTTATTTGCTATTCTTTATTACGCAATAGCAGCTTTGTATGTGTGCTTTCGCTACCCTTTCCCTTTCGTAAAGAAGTGTGCTCTGTGAATTTCCGAGCTTCTCATCATCGAAGATGATGGAGAACTTCATTAAGTGTTCACTTCTTTGGCGATTTAATCGCTCTCGAGTCTCTCACTTTCTCTCTCTCTCTTCCTTCCTCTCGATTTTTATTCTCGTTTCGTGTTATTTTTTCTCGCTTACATCGTAGAGCGAGGTGAGAATTATTTTAGAAAATGTGTTATTTCCGTGTGATATACGCAAACCCAAACGATGCGAAAACGAAAAATCTCATTCAACCACCACTTAAAGTTAAATTCTCTAACCTCGGTTTAGGAATACTTTTAATTTTTGGGGGTTCCTCGTTTTGCAAGATTTTCGCGTCGCCGTCGCCGTTTGTTTGTTGTTTCTTTTTCTTATTGGATGCATTCTTATTCTTATTCGCTTCCTTCTGCTGCACTGGAGTTTCGACTACTGCTTGCGCTTGCTTTGTTGTTGATGTTGTTGTTGTTGATTTTGTTTGTGTTGGCAATACGTCTCTCCTATAATCTGGATCCATTAAATCTTGTTGCGAACCTCGAGTTAAAACAGCTGATGAGTCTCGCCTAAAATCTGGATCATCCGCATCTCTCGACTTTCCCATCATCATTCTTCTTCTCTCTCCCATATCCTCTTCCTCGTCTGAGTCAAATTCCGAACTCGAACCGCCTCTATTCTCGTTCATCCTGTTCTTCGACCTCTCAAACTCGTAATTCCTCTCCCTCGCCTCTCTCATCTTCTCCGCAAACTTCTTCTCCTCTAACTCCAAAGCGGCAAACAGGAACTGAAACTTCCCTTGGTTTTGCTTCTCCAAATTCGTACTCTTCGCCAACTTCATTTCCTCGCGTAATTCGAGCAACTCCTTCGTAGGTTTCGGTAGTGGTACCCTCCCATGCTTCTCTAACCATTGCTGAGATGCTTTAGATTGTTTCTTCGCTTTCGCGCTCGATTTCTTCTTCGCTTGTTGTTGCTGCGTCGCAGCTGACGCGGCCGCTCCCATAACTGCTCCAGAATTAGCATTCCTACTAGAACCATTCATAGCCATTTTCGCACCATTACCAGCATTAGCGCTCCCATTCCCATTCCTCTGCATTCCACTACCATTACCTCGAAACAAATCCGTCCTCGTCGGTTGCGAAATCCCGAGCTTCTCTTTCCTTTGCTTCTCCTCTCTCCTTAACTTACTCGCTTCCTTAAACCTAGTATCGACGATCTGTTTCTTCTTATCTTGTTCCCACCGTTTCATATCGTTCTCTAGGAACCGTTCCTTATTTCGATCAATAAACTCCTTTTTGTTCTCTTGCGCTATTTCAGTCCTCGTCTTTGGTTTCCCGGTCTCTTCGTTCATTTCGCGGTAGACGAATTCGCCGGTCGTCAAATCCTTCACGCGAATGAGTTCTTTCCCATCGATTACGATCTTCGTCTTGTTATGCGTGTCCTTACAGTTTGCTCTCTGTTTCAACATTTTGTTAATACGATTATTATTATTATTATTATTATTATTATCGCGTTCTTTCGCGGCGAGCGCGGCGAAAAATGAGGAAAAAGTGAAAAGACAAGGAGAATAAAGGTTAAAAGAAAAAGATTTTCGTACGTATATATAAAAAAAACTAATAGATATTGTAAACCGATACCTCGGGTAATTCGTATTACATAATTAAGCGAGTAATTTAAGTTTGAGACGGTCTGGGCATTTCCTTGGTTTCATGGAGTCTCGATGTATGATCGTACACGTGACGGAACCGGCAGCGATTAGTTTTCCGGTTCGGTCCTGGATCGTTTGCGAGAACTCGCATTGGACGTCTCTTCTTTTAAAAGTTATCGAAGAGAAACTTTCGAGAATAGGTATAGTCGATTTTGTTGTCGATGCGATGTTTCCGAGTGCTTTGTGATCGATCGAGACGTTTTCGATTGCGCTGACGACTACGACGCATTCCTCTTCTGATTTCAAGCGCTCGAGCGCGTTCGGACCGCCTATGCGGTCGGTTCTATTTCTTTCGAACCAGCGCAGTACGTCTACGTGATACGATGCGTTCGCGCTTAGCTCTGTTTTAAATAATCGGATTTCTGTCGAACTACTATTACTATTGTTGCTATTTCCTATTTCATCCTCGTCTACGTCGTCGCTTCGCTGTTGACTATTACTATATTGCACGTTGCAAGTGAAGCAAACAACATCATCATCAACGTCACTTTTTGTTCGCTTCAAAACACGATGTTCGACATCCCAGATCGACTCTCCTTTCTCCTCGCACACTTTCAATACCTTCGTCTTCACCGATATCCGATATCCCAATTTCGCCGCCGTTAAGTACTTCGCCCATTTAATATAATCACAAACAACTTCATCTCTCTTAATCATACTGCTCCTGTTGACTAAGTACCCCTCAAACGCTTGCGCACAAAACTTAAAGTAATTCGCGTAATACACTACTCCGTAATGATCCGTATCTTCAATGTACACATCAAAAACTTCTTCTTCTTCCTCTTCCTCCTCGTCTGCAACAACATCATCATCACGACCAACGACCTCGTCTTCGACCGTACATTGATTCCGAACGATTATATCATCGTAGCGCTTCCTGGTCATCAGAATCTGCTTCTTCTTCTTCTTCTCCTTCCTCGTCTTCGTCTTCGTCTCGAACTCCTCTCTCTTCATTGGAACTCGATACTCATGATTGAACCGCTTGCAATACATTCTTTGCGGGGCTAATAAAGTGCACTTCAAAAATATGGTTTAATTTAGGGTTTCGTATAAACCCTAAATTTTCATAAAACCCTAAACCACTCTCTTTTACCAAGCCAGCACATTTCTTCTCCTCTTTTTTTCCACTTTGCGATAACGAAAAAAAAGGAAACAGAAGAAGTAAGTAAGAAAGCGCGCTGTTTTGCACAAAGGAAGAGATTAAGAGAGAGAGAGAGAGATTTTTTTTCGGTTTCCAATCGATTCCGTACTGTCTCTGCGGTGATCTACTCCTCTCGTGTTCCGTTTTTCTTCGTTCGTCTCCATCGTAAGATCAGAAATTTCTTGTTGCGCAGAGAGAGAAAGAAGGCGAGGTTTTGGTCTCGATTTCGAGACTTTTCAGAAGAAAGTGAAAATGCCAAAAACGTCAACGTCTTCATCGATAGTAGCGCAATC
>Ga0209830_10002115_pt1 | contig 16345 bp, 12 predicted proteins | sample ArcticOcean_MG_C_12_FD_187439 | JGI IMG/M metagenome (GOLD analysis project Ga0209830, IMG submission 187439) | Marine microbial communities from western Arctic Ocean - ArcticOcean_MG_CB8_130 (SPAdes) (version 2) | ecosystem: Environmental > Aquatic > Marine > Oceanic | place: Arctic Ocean...
TATCCATGTTCCTAGAATTTTTTCTATTTTAGCTTTTTACTTAACAACAGTTCACTTAAAAGCGGTACAGGTCTTCCTGTTCCAGCCTTTACAGGAGAGCTATGTGATGCAGTTGCAGCTATATCAATATGAGCCCATTTATAATCATTAGTAAATTTAGATAAGAAAGCAGCAGCGTGAATAGTTCCAGCTTCTCTTCCTCCACCTATATTTGCTAAATCAGCATAAGATGTTTTTGTACATGACTGATGCTCATCCCAAAGTGGAAGCTGCCAAGCTCTATCGCCTGACTCTTCTCCTGAGCTAATAATCATATCTGCAAGATGTTGGTCATTTGCCATAACTCCACTAGCATGTCTTCCAAGAGCAACTACGACCGCACCTGTAAGAGTTGCCATATCAATAACATAAGAAGGCTTATATTTACCTACGAATGTAAGAGCATCTGCAAGAATTAATCGACCTTCAGCATCTGTATTTAAGATTTCAATTGTTTGGCCAGACATTGAAGTTACAACATCGCCTGGTTTAGTGGCAGTAGATGAGCACATATTTTCCGCACAAGCCATAACCCCAACAACATTAACATTAGCATCTAGTCTAGCTAGAGTAGACATAACACCAAATACCGTTGCAGCGCCACACATATCCCATTTCATTTCATCCATACCAGGACTAGGCTTAATAGAAACACCGCCAGTATCAAAAGTTACTCCTTTTCCAACTAGCGCAATAGGTTTTTCTGAAGGTTTGCCTCCTTTGTACTCTATGACCATCATTCTAGCTGGCTCTATACTTCCTGCAGAGACGGAAAGAAATGAACCCATGCCTAATTTTTCCATATCTTTTTCATTGAAAGATTTAACTTTTAATTTAGGGAAGTCTTTGGTCATAGCCTTAACTTTCTTTTCAATAATTACTGGAGTGCAATGATTCGCTGGAAGATCGCCCAGATATTTAGCAGTATTAACTCCTTCGCCAATGGCATATCCTTTTTTAGCAGCTTGTTTTGCTTTTGTAAGACTAGACCCGGAAAGACCAGAGGTTAATATAGTTAGTTTTTTTACAGACGGCTTTTTAGCTGTTTTATTCTTTGTTTCAGAAAAGATATAAACATTTGACTCTATTGTCTTGGCTATCATTTCAATCATCCATAGAGAGTCTTTGCCTTCAGGACATGCAGTACCAGACATAATTGATATATCTTTAGAGCTAAGTTGGTTTCCTTTTTTAGCAATTATTTTGTACATGTTCAACCATTTATGCATTGGAGTATCTTTTTCTAGACCTTTAACTAAAAGAATATTTTCTGCTGAAATATCATTTACCTTTGGAAGCAGCATAGAAGATCCAGCTTCTTTTAAATGTGATGCTATTGTTTTTGATATGTAGCTCTTAGAAGCTTTGTCTAACTCTTTGAAAGATAAGTCACTTTTTGTATCTTTGTTAATTATCAATACAAGCATATCTGTCTTTAAGGCTTTCAAACCGCCTGTTGATGTATCTTGTACTGAAATATTGTTTAAAACTTTATATGCCATTTAAGGACTCCTATTTATAGAATTTACTGATAAGATAATTATTGTAATGCATCATAGTTCTCAAGGCATGTATAAAAATAATATTCTTTCAAAAAGTCTGAATATGGAGGTCTTAAAATCTTCATTAAGCATTCTCTTGATTTTCTTTCTCTTGGTGGTTGGATCAAGAGTTGTCGGCTATTTTGAGCAGGCAGCAGAGGGCTATATTGATCCGAGTATAATTTTAAGAGTTGTTGCGCTTAGATTTCCAGATTTTATAACTCTTTTAATTCCATTATCATTTTTTCTTGGAATTCTTATTACAGTTAGCAGGCTATATGCCGAAAGAGAGATTTATGGTTTTTTTTCTATAGGACTTGCTCCCATTGATTTAGTTCGATATCTCGCACCTCAAGCAATTATTTATTTTGTTATAACTTTAATGCTAAGTCTATATGTAGCTCCCTACACCAAAGCATTATCTCAAGAAATGCTCTCAATAGATTCATTTGAAGAGCAAATTGAAGCACTCCAATCTAAAAAATTATTTTCTTTCAAAGACGGAAGTGGATTTATTTATGCAGAAGATGCAGAGGGCGATAGTCTTAAAGGAGTAAAGTTATTTCAGCTAAATGACGATAACTCTTTTTTAGTTTTGGCAGATGAGTTGATAGTCAAACAAAATGGAAATAACCTAGATCTAAAATTTTTAGATGGATCTTTATATAGAGGTATTTTTTCTAATTCCTCTCAGCTTATCTCAGCTTCTAGAGAATTTAAATTATCCTTGGATAGGGACGTGAATCAAATTTCTGGAGTAAGTCTGTCAAAATTATTCGATTATTCCTCCATCTCAGACAGAGCTTCTCTTCAATGGAGTATATCAATACCTTTTACCATAATCATCTTACTTTTTTTGGCAGTTTATATGGGAGCGGTTAAGCCAAGACAAGGAAGATTTTCAGTAATACTTCCAGGCATGCTAGTTTATGTAATGTATTTAAGTCTTTTGATTTATGGAAGAGAATTAATTGCAGACAACCCAACTTCAGGTATTGGTTTGTGGTGGGTACATATTCTTTTTTGTCTATTTTTAATAAGCTACATATTTAAAGATAATATTAGTTTTAATAATACTTCTGCTATAAACATAAGAGAGAATATCTATCTCAAATATTTTACTGGCATAACCCTTATTATTTTATTTTTATGGCTGGTGATCTGATGAAGATCTTTAATAAATATCTAATTAAGAGATCATTTTTTATCTCATTTTTTATCTTTACAATATTTGCTTTACTTGATTTAGTTTTCAATTTTATTTCAGAATTAGAAAATTTATCAGATGCCTATAATTTTCTTTCTGCTTTGAATTATGTCTTTTTATCTCTGCCCCATAATGCAATGAATTTTTTAGAAGGAGCTTGCTTATTAGGCATTATGATTTCACTTGGCATTTCCCATCAAGAGGGTAATCTAAATGTCCTTAGGTCTAGTGGTAAATCACCTATTCAAATTATCTTGATAAGCGCAATAGGACCAATGATTTTAGTTTTTTCTTTTCTTATCATAGATGAATTATCTTTTAGAGAAATCCATTTAAACTCTCAGATTGAAAAGAGTTTGAAACTAAATAGTAGCCAGAAGATATCTTCTAATACCCAATGGGTAAAGGATGGAAGCTCATTAATAAGCTATACCAATATAACTGGCGATACCATCTTCAACGTAAAGTTTGTTAAATCAGCATCAAATAAAGCTCTCTACTTTAAAACAGCAAACTCTGCAAAAATAAACAAAAGTACAATTATTTTTGACAAAACACTAAAATTTCATAGCTTTGATGGCCAAGGCAATGCTGAGGTATTTGAAGATTTTCTATTTCCTTTGGTAGCCAAAGTATCTTTTAAGGATATTGAAAATTTAAGTTTCGAAGATTTAAGAAAGTATCGATCTCTTCTTGAAGGCAAGCTATTAAAAGAAGATCAGCTATTTAAAATGCATCTTGATAAATCTTTTTATAAAAGAATTTTTTATCCATTTTCAATTTTGGCAATAATAATATTTTTTGGGTCTTTCATATTTAGCTCCCTTCGTGACTCCTCGCCCGCATCCCGAATAGTTTTAGCTGTTGTTGGAGGGTTTGTTTATAAAGTAATTCAAGATTTCTCAATAAGCTTTTTTATATCCTTTAGTTACCCAATTTTAATTGGTGTTATTGCACCAGCAGTTCTGCTGTTGATTACTAGCATCTATTTGTACAAAAAAATCTAAATAGGTCTTAAACCTGTTTTGGATAATACGTCACTAATTGAATGACCATTCTTAGAAAAATATATTTGAATTAGCGGAAGTCCACCTAGACTAAATATAACAAGGTTTGCTATAAATCTAATTGAAGTTTGTTGTAAATTGACTTCATTTCCATCAAAGCTATAAATTTCTACTTTCCATATAGCCATTCCCAGTGTTTTATTTCCATGAGTCCAAAAGTAACTATAGAAAGCCCAGGTACTAATAAAAACAATTGAAAGCCCTAGCCACGGATTTAATATTTCCCCATTATTCATCCATAAAGCAATAGACCCGACGCCAAACCAGACTCCTAAAAGAAGAAAGAGGTCATAAATAGTTGCTGCAATTCTTTTTAATGGAAAAATGGTGTGGGATTTTAGATTCATTTTGCTATAGTAATTAAATTACTTAAAAGAATAAATCATTATGAACACATCGTCAGAATTTCTCGGACATCCTAAAGGTCTTTTTGTATGTTTTGCCACTGAAATGTGGGAGCGTTTTTCATATTATGGAATGCGAGCTCTCTTAATTCTTTATCTCACAAAGCACTGGGAGTTTTCTGATTCTCAAAGCTATGTAATATATGGTGCTTACACATCATTGGTATACATAATGCCAGTTTTTGGAGGAATGCTAGCCGATAGAATTCTTGGTTCTAGAAAGGCAGTGACTTTTGGAGCTATATTATTAGTATTTGGTCATACCGGTATGGCATTTGAAAGTAACATTCAAGTTTTTTATATATCTTTAGCTCTTATTATTTCTGGTGTTGGATTCCTCAAACCTAATATTTCAACAATGGTTGGCGCCCTTTATGAAGAAGGCGATCCTAGAAGAGATCCAGGTTTTACTATTTTTTATATGGGTATAAATATTGGTGCCTTTTCTGCATCTCTATTGTGTGGATATTTAGGTGAAACATACGGATGGTCCTATGGCTTTGGAGCCGCTGGAATCGGAATGTTGATAGGCTTAACTATATTCCTCTGGGGTCAAAAATATTTAGAAGGACATGCAGAGCCGACATCAAATCTTTATAAAGAAAAAAAGTTTAACGTTACTTATGAAAACTGGGCATACCTTAGTGGAATTCTAATGGTTTTTTCCTCATGGTTTCTTATACAAAATCAACAGATTGTAGGTAATCTTCTCGGCGGTTTTGGCGCCATCTGCATAGCACTTTGGCTAGCATATGCTCTATTAAAATGTTCTCCAGAAGAAAGAGATAGGTTAATAATTGTAGGAATATTAATTTTATTTTCTTTAATATTTTGGGCTTTATTTGAACAAGCAGGGTCATCACTAAACATACTAACTGATAGGGGCGTAGACAGAACAGTATTAGGCTGGGAAGTTCCAGCATCAATGTTTCAATCTTTGAATGCATTCTTTATTTTTACATTAGCTCCAATTTTTGCATTTATGTGGCTTGCTTTAGCTAGAAGAGGAATTGAGCCCTCGACGCCTCTAAAATTTGCTATTGGTATTATGTTCGTTGGAGTAGGTTTTTTAGTTTTAGTGTTTGGAATGAAAAGCACCCCAGGCCTTCAGACAGGCGTTTTCTGGATTATGCTTATTTACCTTCTTCATACAATCGGTGAGCTTTGTCTTTCTCCTGTTGGGCTATCATCAGTTACTAAATTATCTCCAAAAAGAATTGTTGGTATGATGATGGGAATGTGGTTCTTTGCATCAGCGGCAGGAAATTTTGTTGCAGGCCTCATAGCAAGGGCTACCGCTAGCGATGAAATGTCAGGAGGAGAGAATATATTTACTCTTGCTCAGAAGTCTGCATTTATAGATGTTTATACAAATGTTGGATTAATTGCAGTATTTGTAGGACTTTTACTGGCAGTATGTTCACCCTTCATGAAAAAAGGAATGCATGGCATAAATTAAGAAAGTTTTGAATTAAGACCTTTAAGAATATCTGTATAGATGTTCTTAAGGGTCCATAGTTCAGATATTTTTATGTGTTCATCTAATTGATGAATAGTGTCATTCAGAGGTCCAAGCTCAACAATTTCGGTACCCATTCTTGCAACAAACCTTCCATCTGATGTTCCGCCCTTAGCATTAAGATCAGGAGTGTAACCAGTAATATTTTCTATTGATTTCACAACTACATCTTTTAAGTTATTTTCTTTTGTGAGGTATGGCAAGCCGCTCAATCTCCAGTTAATTTCATATTCTATTTTTAATTTTTTAAGAATAGATTCAAACTCATTTACTAATGTCTCTTGAGTAGACTCTGTTGAATATCTAAAATTAAAAAACATATCTAGTTCACCGGGGACAACATTTTTAGCTCCTGTTCCTGAGTGAATATTCGATATTTGAAAGCTAGTGGGTTGGAAAATAGCGTTGCCATTATCCCAAATTGTGTTTTTTAGTTCCACGATTACGTCACTTGCTGAAAATATTGGGTTATTAACATTTTCTGGATAAGCAATATGCCCCTGTTTACCAAGTATCTTTAAAGAGCCTCCTAAAGATCCTCTTCTGCCTATTCTTACACTGTCACCTATTTTTTCATATGAAGTAGGCTCTCCAACAAGGCATAAATCAATTTTTTCCTTTTTTTCTATCATGTCATCGACTATTTTATCTATAAAACCATCAACAGCATCTCCTTCTTCATTGGATGTTAACAGAACAGCAATCCTAAAATTCAAATCTGGATTTGTGGCAAAAAACTCATCTAAAGACTCTAAAAATGCTGCAATTGAACCCTTCATGTCCGCAGTGCCTCTTCCGTATAAGAGATCACCTTCAATATGGCCAGAGAAGGGTGGGTACGTCCATTTTTCAACAGGTCCAGTTGGCACTACATCAGTATGCCCAAGGAAGCAAAATAATTTTCCTTTATCACCAAAAGTTGCATATAGATTTTCTACATTTAAATAATCAATTCTTTTGCAGTCAAAATTTAACCTGTTAAGCCTTTCTTCAATAATGTCAAAGCAACCCTCATCTCTTGGAGAAAGAGATTCTATTTGTATAAGATCTTGAAGAAATTTAATCATTTGAATGTAACTCTGTATTTAATTCAACTGATGATTTATTAGGTCTTGCTATTACCGCTCCATTTAGAGAATTCCTAATAAATACTAAATCAGATAATCCTGATAATTCTGAACCTTTATAAATACCTTTAGATAGATTATCTTCATCAAATAGTTCTATTTTTGTTCCACCGGTAATATATAGACCAGCCTCTACGATACAGTTATCTCCCAGGGGAATTCCAAGACCAGAATTTGCTCCTAGTAAGCAATTCTCACCAACTGATATTTTAATATCGTTGCCACCAGATAAAGTTCCCATAGTACTGCATCCACCGCCAAGATCTGAGTTATTACCTATGACCACTCCAGCTGATATTCTTCCTTCTATCATGGCTTTTCCTAGGGTTCCAGCATTAAAATTAATAAAGCCCTCATGCATTACCGTTGTTCCCTCGGAAATATATGCTCCTAATCTCACTCTTGATGCATCTGCTATTCTGACATTTTTTGGAATAATGTAATCAGTTAGGCAAGGAAATTTATCAAGCGATCTGACATAAAGATTTGAATTATTTTGTTTAGACTCAAGCAATTTTTTATCGATTTCATCAATAGAAATTGGCCCATGATTTGTCCAAGCAACATTGGGAAGCGCACCAAATATTCCATCTAAATTAATAGAGTTTGGAAGAACAAATTTATATGAAAGCAGATGAAGTTTTAGATAGGCAGAGCAGACATCTTCTATAGGTGATTTAAGATCACTCTCATCCCATGAAATTTCTAAAATTTCCTTTGATAGACCAACTTCTCCTAAAGAATGTATCTCAGTTGTTTTACCATTAAAATTAATAATGGGAAAAAATACATCAAGAATTTCTCCAGAAGACGATTTATTAGCTATCCCTGTTGCATTTATTTTCATTTAACTATTATAGTTTGAAGTTAACGTAATTTATATAAGCTCTGTAAGTGCTTTTGTAATTTTTTGTATTTTTGCATTAGATACTTTGGATAGATTTATATCTTCTATTTCAAAAGTATCTTCAACCCTGTCACCAAGGGTGTTAATTCGAGCTGAATAAATAGAAGTGCCATTTTCATTAAGCACTTTTGCAATCTTTCCAAGCAAACCATGGCTATCAAGTGTTTCTATTGTTAAAAGGTTTCTTTGCTTTAGTTCATCTTCTATATTAGTTATGTAAAGAACTTTTTTGAAGCTCTTTAAATTTTTTTCTTTCTTCGAAGATTTCTTAAAAGGAGAGTAACTATTAAAATTATTTAAGATTCTATCTCTTACTTCTTTCAGCTCAGAACTATTTAATGCTCTATTGTGATGAGAGAACTTTGTTATAAATGTATTTGCTGCAATCCTATTATTGCTACTAGTTGATATACTCGCATCGATAACCTCTAGTCCTGATAAATCTAATATTTGTACAAGTTTTAAAAATAATCCCTCTGAGTTATCTACTTTGATAAAAATTTCTATCAAATTTTCAAAGCATCTTCTGCAGCCTATAACGGGCTCCCCAACCCTTTCCTTTAAAACAAGACCAGTTTGCCATTTGAGTTTCCCAGAATTATTTTTATTAAAATATTCATTATCAAATAGCTCAAGATAGGTATTTATAGAGTCCAACTGCTCTCTGTTAAAAAAGGCTAAAACATTGGCCTTTCTATCTGATGCAATTTCTTTAGATGTTTTAATTGGATCTTTATTTAACTTAGATCTTGTTAAAAGAAATAGATCTTTTAAAAGACCGTGCTTCCAGCCATTCCAAAGAGCTGGATTAGTTGCTCTAATATCATTTACAGTTAAAAGATATAAATAGTTTAATCTTTCAGTATTTAATACAACCTCTGCAAATAAGCTAATGGTTTCAGGGTTTGAAATATCTTTTTTCTGAGATATTGAAGACATTTGCAAGTGATTTAGAACCAGCCATGATACTAAATCAGCATCAGCGACTGATAATCCAATTTTTTTAGCAAAATCAAAACTTATTTTTGCACCTATTTTAGAGTGATCTCCGCCTCTTCCTTTGCCAATATCATGAAACAAGCCAGCCAAATAAAGCACTTCAATTTTTTCTAATTTATTTATCAGTTCATACTCAAGTTCAAAGCCATTCTGGGTAGCTATTTGCATTTGACGCATATTCCTTAAAACTTTAAATGTATGCTCATCAACCGTATAAACATGAAACAAGTCAAATTGCATTTGGCCAACTACTTCACCAAACTCTTTAATATAGGCCTGGAGAATTCCAAGATTTTTCATAGTTTTTAGGAGGGATGATAGATTGTACTTAGACTTTAGTATTTCTAAGAATTGAGTTGAGAAATATTTATCATTTCTAAAGCTATCATCAATTAAATTAATACTGTCTTTTAGTAAAATTTTTGTTGGAGTATCAATTGAGTTAATTTTTTTATTCCTACCGATGTAAATAAAAATTTCAAAGATAAGATTTTTTCTATTCAACAGGCTTCCAGCCTTTATACCTACTTTATCTCCTTTCACATAAAATTCACCAAAGCTCTTAGTCAAACCAAAAGTTATACTTTCTCTATAACTCTCAAATATAAGATTATTAAAATTTGATAGATTGGATGCGTTTTCATAATATCTTTGCATCATTAGCTCAACCGTTCGCTTATTAGTTGCTCCAGTAAGTTTTGCTTGCTTGGATATCTCAATCTGAGACTCAAAACTTAATCTATTTTTTTTAGTTGTTATATTTGTTGCAAATCTCATTGTTTTAATAAAATCATATGACTGAATAGCAGAATCAATCTCGTCAGAAAATTCTTTTGATTTTTTTATATCTTTATAGTCATCCATGCCAAAACAATGCTGAAGAATCCATAGCGCTGTCTGAAAATCTCTAAGAGTTCCAGGAGACTCTTTTAAATCTGGCTCTAGGTTATATTGTGTTGAGAAAAATGATCCATATCTTTTTTCTTGCTCATCATACTTGGCATTGAAAAATTTTCTTTTACCCCATGCCTTGCTGAGAACATCTCTCATCTTGATATCAATTAATGAATTTGTAACTAATGATCTTCTGGTTAAATATGAAGTAAATTCTACAGGGTCGTTGCCAGCAACTTTTTTGATATCTTGAATAGTTCTTACAGAATGTCCAACTTTTAGACCACTATCCCAAAGCTTTGCAATAAACCTTTCAAGATTTTCCGTATTTTTAATATTTTTCTTATGCTGAACTATTGAAAGATCAACGTCTGATGATGGAAATATTTCCCTTCTTCCAAAACCACCGGTTGCATATATTGAATACTCCGATGAAAGACCTAACTCATTAAAATTTTTTACAATAACTGCTTCAATTTCATCTGAGCAGTCTGCTAAATATTTATTAATTAGGGAGGGTTTTTTATATACCTTGGAAAAATTTAGCCAAAAATTTTCATTAATGGTTAATTTTTTAGAGGTCATATTGACTCATTAACCCTTTTGGTAAGAACTTCAACTCCATTGCTTCTTACTGCTAATGTATGCTCCCATTGAGCAGAATTCCTTCCATCTTTTGTTTCTACAGTCCATTCATCTTTTAATGTTTTGCAATATTTTGATCCTTGATTAATCATTGGCTCAATAGTAAAACACATGCCTTCCTGAATTTCTAAGCCACGACCAGGCTTTCCGTAATGAAGTATTTGTGGATCTTCATGATAAATTTTTCCAATTCCATGGCCGCAGTAATCCTCAACCACACTATAGTAATTAGATTCAGCATGCTTTTGAATAGCATGACCTATGTCTCCAAGATATGCTCCTGGCTTGACTACTTCTATCGCCTTATATAGACATTCTTGAGTTACCTTTACCAGTCTTTCATTATGCGGTTTGCATTTGCCAACAAGATACATTTTAGAAGTATCCCCATGCCAGCCATCTTTGATAACTGTTACATCTATATTTAAGATATCACCTTCCTTTAAAATTCTATTGTGGTCTGGTATGCCGTGACAGATTACCTGGTTAATACTTGAGCATATTGTTTTTTCGAAACCTCTATAGCCGACATTTGCTGGAATTGCCTTTTGAATATTTACAATATGTTCATAGCATTTTCTATCAAGCTCTTCAGTTGAAACGCCTGGAATAACAAATGGCTCTATCATCTCAAGAACTTCAGCCGCTAATTTACCGGCAATTCTCATTTTTTTTATATCTTCTTCAGATTTTATTGTTATTTCCATATTTTTTACATTTTAAATAGACATCAGAGCACTAAGTCTATAAAGTACAGTTTTAATGCAAGCACGATATTTCAGCTCATTAAAACCCCAAATTTCTTTAAACAGACACTCTTACTTTTCCCAGTTATTTCCTTCAAAAAAGAGAGGCTTAAATGTCCTTTAAATCTATTCTAGCCCTTGAAGATGGAAGTATATTCTATGGAGAGGGGTTTGGTGAAGAAAAATATGAAGTAGCTGAAGTCGTATTTAATACCTCAATGACTGGTTACCAAGAAATAATCACTGATCCATCTTACAAAAAACAAATTATAACTTTTACGCATCCGCATATTGGCAATACCGGGATCAATGATGAAGATAATGAATCTTCTATGATTCACGCATCGGGCATTATTGTTAATAATTTTTGTACAAAGCCTAGTAACTGGAGATCTACCAAAAGCTTAGAAACATTCTTAAGCGAGCAGGGTGTTATAGCTATTTCTGGAATTAATACTAGAAAATTAACTAAGATTATAAGAGATAAGGGCTCCATGAATTGCTGTATAGGCTCTCTTTCGAAGATTTCAAAGGAAGATGCCATCAAACAAGCTCAGAATTTTTCAGGACTCAAGGGTCTTGATCTCGCAAAAGGCGTCTCTACAGAGTTAAGTTATAAGTGGAATGAAGGGGTATGGCCAGATTGTAAACCCGCTAGTCTTTCACATCCTATAGTTGCTTATGATTTCGGAGTTAAGACAAATATCTTGAGACTCTTATCAGACCACCTGGGCGAGATAATAGTTGTTAATGCCGAAACATCCTTTGAAGAAGTTATGAAACTTTCTCCTAAGGGAATATTTCTTTCTAATGGCCCTGGAGACCCAGAGCCATGCACTTATGCAATTGAGAATATTAAAAAATTTCTAGAAGTTAAAATCCCAATTTTTGGGATTTGTTTAGGCCATCAACTTCTTGCTCTTGCAGGTGGTGCGAAAACTTATAAAATGAAGTTCGGTCATCATGGCGCCAACCATCCTGTTCAAAATATCTCATCCTCAGAAGTCATGATTACTAGTCAAAACCATGGGTTCTCAGTAGATGAATCCTCATTGCCAGATAATATAAAACCTTCCTATATTTCTTTATTTGATAATTCACTGCAAGGCATTGAGTTTAAGAATGCTCCTGCTTTTAGCTTTCAAGGTCACCCAGAGGCAAGCCCCGGTCCTCAAGAAATACAAATACTTTTTAATAAATTTACTTCTATGGTGGATGAATATGCCAAGACGTAACGACATAAAATCTATTTTAATTATTGGAGCAGGTCCTATAATTATTGGTCAAGCATGTGAGTTTGATTATTCTGGAGCTCAGGCTTGTAAAGCTCTTAAAGATGAGGGTTTTAGAGTAATACTTGTAAATTCAAATCCTGCAACAATAATGACAGATCCCTTGCTAGCAGATGCTACTTATATAGAACCAATTCACTGGAAGTCCGTAGAAAAAATAATCGAGAAAGAGAAGCCAGATGCAATTTTGCCTACCATGGGGGGGCAAACAGCTCTCAATACAGCTCTGTCATTAGATAAGGAAGGCGTTTTAGAAAAGCACGGAGTTATATTAATCGGAGCCAACAGAGAGGCGATTGATAAGGCTGAAGACAGGCAGCTTTTTGACGAAACAATGAATGCAATTAATATAGATACTCCAAATTCTGGCATTGCTCATTCAATGGAAGATGCTTTGTCAGTGCAAAGTAGAATTGGCTTCCCATGCATCATCAGACCATCTTTTACCATGGGAGGAACTGGTGGAGGTATTGCATACAATATTGATGAGTTCAAAGGCATATGCGAAAAAGGATTAGAGCTATCTCCCACAACTGAGCTTTTAATTGATGAATCTTTAATTGGTTGGAAAGAGTTTGAAATGGAGGTTGTAAGAGATTGTGAAGATAATTGTATTATTGTTTGTTCAATTGAAAATTTAGATCCTATGGGTGTCCATACTGGAGATTCAATTACCGTTGCCCCGGCCCAAACGCTAACTGACAAAGAATATCAAATCATGAGAAATGCTTCTTTTAAAATTTTAAGAGAAATAGGTGTTGATACTGGTGGGTCAAATGTTCAATTTGCCATCAATCCAGATAATGGAAAGATGGTTGTTATAGAGATGAATCCTAGGGTTAGTAGATCTTCAGCTCTTGCATCAAAAGCTACAGGCTTCCCAATTGCCAAGGTTGCCGCTTTACTTTCAGTTGGTTTTACACTTGATGAATTAAAAAATGATATAACTGGGGGCTTAACCCCTGCATCTTTTGAACCAAGTATTGATTACATTGTTACAAAGATTCCAAAATTTGCTTTTGAAAAATTTCCACAAGCTAGTTCAAAATTAACAACTCAAATGAAATCAGTTGGTGAGGTAATGGCTATAGGCTCTAACTTCCAAGAGTCATTGCAAAAAGCTATTTGCAGCATGGAAGAGGACCTAGATGGGTTAAATTCAATTTTCAAATCTATTGAAGACTCTAATAAAGAAGAAATTCAATATGAACTCACCTTCCCTGGGCCAAAAAGATTATTTTATGTAGCTGATGCAATGAGAACGGGGTGGACTTTAGAGAGAATATACGAGCTAACAAAAATTGATTATTGGTTTTTAGAACAAATTAAAGAAATCATAGATATAGAAGATGGTTTAAAAAATAAAACAATTCAAGATCTAACAAAATTAGAAATTCTTCCATTAAAAGAGAAGGGCTTTTCTGATTCTAGAATAGCTAGAATGATTAATTCAACTGAGGCTGATTTTAGAAAGCATAGGATTGATAGCAAAATCATTCCAATTTTTAGAAGAGTTGATACTTGCGCAGCAGAATTTGCCACCTCAACCTGTTATATGTATTCAACATATGGAGAGGATTGCGAAAGCAAGCCATCTCAAAATAGAAAAATATTAGTTTTGGGAAGCGGGCCTAATAGAATTGGCCAAGGCATTGAGTTTGATTACTGCTGTGTTCATGCATCACTTGCTATGCAAGAAGAAGGCATTGAATCAATAATGGTTAATTGTAATCCTGAAACCGTCTCGACTGATTATGATGTATCTGACAGGCTGTATTTTGAACCCATAACAGCTGAGAAGATTTTAGATATTATTGATAATGAAAAGCCTGAAGGGGTCATTATCCAATTTGGAGGACAAACACCTCTTAAATTAGCTGATATTCTTTCTGAAAAAGGAGTAAAAATTCTTGGTACAGATGTTGATGCAATTGATAGATCTGAAGACAGAGAGCGTTTCCAAGAATTAATTATTAAACTCAATTTAAAACAACCATCCAATGCAACGGTTAGAAATATTACCGAAGCACTAGAAAAAGCCGAGATAATTGGATTTCCAATAGTCGTAAGACCATCATATGTTCTTGGTGGGAGAGCTATGCAGCTTGTCCACAACACAAAAGAACTTGAAATATATCTTACTGAAGCGGTTGTAGTCTCAAACAGCAAGCCTATTCTCCTTGATAGCTATTTAACTGACGCTATTGAGGTTGATGTAGATGTAATTTCGGACGGAGTAAATATGGAAATTGGAGGAATCCTTCAGCATATCGAACAAGCCGGAATTCATTCAGGCGACTCAGCATGCTCTCTCCCTCCATACAGCTTATCTCTGGAAATCCAAAACCGCCTTTCAAGGCAATCCAAAGATATTGCAAAGGAATTAAACATCATTGGATTGATGAATATTCAATTTGCCATTAAAGGGGATGATATTTATATAATCGAAGTTAATCCAAGGGCATCTCGAACAGTCCCATTTATATCTAAAGCTATTGGAAACTCATTAGTAAAAGTTGCTTCAAAAGCAATGATAGGCAAAAGCCTGCTAGATCAAGATTTTTCTTGCGAACTACCTAAAGATTTATTTTTTGTAAAAGAAGCCGTCCTGCCGTTTGATAAATTTCCTTTAGTTGATCCTATACTGGGTCCAGAAATGAAATCTACTGGTGAGGTTATGGGTATTGGGCCCAGCTTTGGTGAGGCTTATGCCAAGGCTCAGAAAGGCGCAAACAAAATTCTACCTAGATCTGGTTCTATTTTTATAAGTGTAAAAGATTCAGATAAAAAATATTTAGATAAACTAATTCCCTTAGTAATTGGTAATGGTTTTGACATAATAGCTACAGGAGGTACAGCTGAATATATTAAAAATCTTGGCCATGAAGTAAAGAGAATTAATAAAGTTACAGAAGGCAGGCCTCATACTGTAGATTGTCTTTTAAATAAAGAAATTGATTTAATAGTTAACACTACCGAAGGCAAGCAGTCCATAGAAGATTCTGCATCTATGAGAAAAACCGCTTTACGAAATAAAATATTCTGTACCACTACTATGTTTGGTGCTTTTGCAATCATGGAAGCATTAAAGAGCGATGAAGTTGACTGGTCTTACAATAGTCTCCAAGAAATAAGTACTTATCCATCTTAGTTGTTATAATACTTTTATGAGTAGAGTCCCACTAACAAAAGATGGCGAAGTTGCCATTAAGAAAAAACTTGCCAATCTGAAATTTGTCGAAAGACCTAGAGTTTCTGCATCTATAGCTGAGGCTAGAGCACATGGAGATTTGAAAGAAAATGCAGAATATCATGCAGCAAAAGAAGAACAGGGGTTAATGGAAGCCAAGATCAACGATATTGAAAGCGCTTTATCAAATGCTCAAGTAATAGATGTTCAAGAAATTCCAGAAACAGGAAGAGTTATCTTTGGCTCAACAATAAAACTTTATGATATAAATTCCGACGAAGAAATTGTATATAAAATTGTTGGAAATTTAGAATCTGATCCGGCTAATAGTTTGATCTCAATTGACACTCCAATTGCAAAAGGCCTTGTTGGTAAATTTGTAGATGACGAAGTAACAATAGTAACTCCTTCCGGTCAGCTCACTTATGAGATTATCGAAGTCAAGCACATATAATTCCAATGCATGTAGATAGCTGGGCTCTTAAAGCTAAGAAATCTGGCTTTAGGACTAGGGCAGTTTTTAAGCTAGATGAAATAATACAAAAAACGCAAGTCCTCAGGGGATCAAAATATATCCTTGATTTAGGCTCTGCCCCCGGTGGCTGGTCACAGTACATAAAGCAAAAATCAAAAAAGTCAGAAGTCTATGCCATAGATATATTAGACATGGAGTCAGTTGAGGGTGTAAATTTTTATCAAGAAAGTATTGAAAATATAGATACTATTGATCCAATATTCTCATTAATGGGTTCCTTTGATCTTGCAATA
>Ga0209830_10002118_pt1 | contig 16334 bp, 20 predicted proteins | sample ArcticOcean_MG_C_12_FD_187439 | JGI IMG/M metagenome (GOLD analysis project Ga0209830, IMG submission 187439) | Marine microbial communities from western Arctic Ocean - ArcticOcean_MG_CB8_130 (SPAdes) (version 2) | ecosystem: Environmental > Aquatic > Marine > Oceanic | place: Arctic Ocean...
AATCATTTTCAGAATGAACTAATTTAGTTGGTGTATCTTCAATTTCACTCATTATAATATATAATATATACATATATTTTTATTTTATTTATATGTATATTTATTTATATTTATATTTATTTTTTAATAGAAAATATTATATTTTTAATGATAAGCCAATAGGTTACAATACCTAATATAATAAATACACATAATTTTAAATACACTACACTTAATAACGAATTGTCAGAGGGATTATTAATAAACATTAAAATATTAACAATTATTAATATAGTAAGCATTTTAACAGCATCATTAATCATACAAGCATAATCGTCTTCCATAGGAACTGTAAAAATTGCTTTTCTATTCATTGTTTTAATATATATATATTATTTATATTTTATTTTTAATGATAATTAATTAATTAAAATAAATTAAAATAAGTTTAATTAATATTAAAAATCTATATGTATTAATTATAATTATAGTATAATGGGATTTTTATTTAAATTAGTAATAGGGGGGGCTGTATTCGCTTTACTTTCATATTTAATATTAGAGGTTTTAAAACTTCGTAATACTGTTAAATCACTACGATTACAGTTATCCACCACCGAAAATTTTAATTCAAATATGCACTCGAATAAAGATATTCAGGCCGAGATTGATGAATATAAAAAAGAATTAGCAGAATTACATAATATAGATACAATGGTACAAGAATTAGAACACGATCTTAAAGCGGATAATACGGATGAAGATGTTGATCATAGCGAAAATAGTGAAGATGGCGAAGATGAAAATGATGAAAACAGTATTGTTTTGGAAAATGAAGATATAGATTATGATCATATAGAAACATTATTAGAAAATGATACTGACATGGAAACACTAGCTACACATATAGTCGCAAATACTTCAGACGATACACACGATACACACGATACACACGATACACAAGTAGTAGCTACGACACCCGACACTACCGTAGCTACACCAGAACAATTGCCGGAAAATGTCAATAAAAACGTCACAATTAAAGAATCAGATATCCAATTTTTCTTAGATAAATATGGAAAACCAACGTTAAAAAAATTATGTAGTGACCATAAATTAACAAAAGGTGGCAGTAAAGCCGAGTTAATTAAGCGATTATTAACCCATAACGTATTACAAAATGAATTACCAAATGATATATTAGATAGTTTGGATATAGCCTCCGCTCATACAGAATCGCTGGACAGCGGTGGAAGCAATGAGGACAGTGAAGGACTTGAAGGCTTTGTAGGTTCTGAAAATGTTAAGGATACTGACATATCCGTAGAATCTTCAAATGCTACTATACATGGAATCACTAAGGAATATATACAAGAAACTATACAACACGACGTTCCAAATGATACATTATTATATAATTTAAAAGCATTCACTGCCGCCCATACTGACACTGTCAACACTGCTGACAATCAAGTTGTCGCGGGTATTCGATTTTAATTTTAAACATTAAATTTAATATTTAATAAAAAAATTATTATATATGTTATATACTATAAATAATATATATAATTATGTCTGATAATAAATTTACTCCTTGCAATAACCAATTTCAAGATTGTCCCGCCATAATGTCTGACGGTAGAAACTTTACAGATTACCGCCCCATTAATCACATTAATAATTTATTAATTATGAACAATAAATTAGAAAATAATTATAGCTACCGTGAGTTTTTAATTCAGAATGCCGAAAAAATTATGGATATGAATAGGGATTTAATCTATGAAAATAATAAATGCGATCAATGTCCCGATATGTTTAAAGAAAATGCCGATAACACCTTAAATAAGGAAACCACGTGCGAAGAATGTGGAAAACATCAAAAAGTATAAAGTATTCCTATACAAATACCTATACAAATACCTATACAAATACCTTACATATATTTATTAGAATATGTTATAGATAGAACCTATGTTATATCTGTAATATTTAACATTGTTTTTTAAAGTTTATATAAATTTGATGTGTACATATATATTTTATATATGATACCTACTCATATAAGCATCTTTATCTTTATCTATACACATTATACAGTATGAAGTTTATTAAAGACCCTATTTATTCAGAGTACTTACACTTTAATGATAACATGTTACCATTTATAGATAATCATACTTTTAAACGACTACGTAATATTAAACAATTGGGCAGTCTTCACGAAGTATTTCCTAGTGCTACCCATAGTCGCTTTGAACATTCATTAGGCGTCGCACATTTAGGAGAATCCTTTATTAATCAATTATATACCAACTCGCACCCCTCCTACAAAAATAATACTATTATACGCTGTGTTAAGTTAGCAGGATTATATCATGATTTAGGACACGGTCCCTTTTCGCATGTATTTGACCATCACGTATTATCTATATTATGTCCCAATAATCCTTATAAAGATCATGAAGCTCGTTCGTGTTTATTAGTCGAGCATATATTTTCACATTTAACCGAACAGACGCAATTACCTCCTACATTTACGGACATGCATATAACTGGTTATGATATCGATATGATTAAAAACATGATACATCCTACACACGATGAGGATATATATTATAATTCAATTATAGCAAATAATGTTAATTCAATTGATGTAGATAAAATAGATTATTTACGCCGTGATGCGTATCATATCGGGTTTGATATTCAATTTAATTACAAGCGAATTATGAACAAAGTAAAATTAATTAATAGACAGATTGTATACAATAGTCAGGTTTGTAATGATATATTTGATATGTATTACACGCGTTATAAATTACATAGGGAAATTTACAATCATATTAAAGTAAAATCGGTTGAATTAATGATAGCCGATATTTTATTACATAGTAATGATATATATAATTATTGTTCGCGTGTAGATAATATAGGCTTTTTAGAATTAACGGATAATATTATAGAACAGATTCGTTATACCACCGAATCATCTCCTGAAATTGCCAAAAGTAAAAAATTAATACAAAATATAGATAATAGAGAGTTTTATAAATGTATTTATAAACACAATACACACGACATGAAACATGCTAATGATTTTATAGAAGATAATTATAGTGATCGACACAAAGAGGATTTTAATATTATCGAATTAAAGTTTAATTTATGTAATGGAATCGAAAATCCTTTGGATAACGTACGCTTTTATAATCATAAGCAACCTAATCAGATCTGTTCCCATGAAGATTTACTGATTCAAAAATTATTACCAAGTCATTGCGAAGAAAAACTCGTATTGATTTATGATATACATTCATACACCTAAACCATTAATATTATATTTCATATATTTTATATTTTATATTTATTTTTTAATGTATATTACGATATAATAGATATCCTCGGACATGGTTCTATTTATTTAATATTTAATATTTAATATTTAATATTTAATATTTATTATAGTATATTATACTATAACGAATAATGGTTAAGCGAATCTCGAAAAATAAAAAATCACAAAAAAAACGCTCCCAAGCGCGTAAACAAAATCGCAAGGTATCTACGACACAATCCCGTAGACGTTCGCGCAAGGTATCTATGACACGTTCACGTAGACGTTCGCGCAAAGTATCTAACAAGAAAAAACGTTCGTCTAAACGTTCGCGCAAAGTTGTAAAAAAAATTAGTAAAAGACAACGTCGGAGTCGTCGCCGTAGCCGTAAACAAAAACAAAGAGGTGGAGCCGAGGTGTTGGGGCTAGCTATCAGACCGTGGACGCCGTCGGAAAGCAAAAGATGGTCCGAATCAACTGAACAAGAAAAAAGAGATGAGCTGCGCCGACTGAAGACTACCATTACGATGAACGCTGACGAACAAGATATTATTGCTGAACAAATAAGCCACATCAACGCTTCACTACCATCTGATGCAGGTGAATCTGAGCTTAGCAAATCTAGTGCTGCTATTCCATTTGACTCTGATGGTAATCTGGAAGATTTGACGAAGAAGGCGGTGGGCGCGGTGGGCGACACCCCCGCGGACCACAGCTCAAAGCGACCACGAAAAGCGCTAACTTCGCCACCGAATCTGGATCGCGCCAATCGAAAACGTTTGACGCAGAAGGGGGATAAAAATGTCACGAAAAGCGCTGATGCTACTGTTCGTGCTAAGACAATTGCTTCTAGATCTGTTGATCCACAAGAATGCTTCTACATTAAAAGAGGCGAAGACGGAAACTCCGTCGAAGTTACACGTGTGTAATGATTAAACATAATAATACATTGATACCTACTATCCCTATCATATACCATCACATATATTAAGCAATACTATATTTTATATTTAAAGATTATATCCTTACATATAAACTATATGACTCACATACTTTCAATAGATGTTGGCATTAAGAATTTAGCCTACTGTTCGTTATCTTCAACCGTAAGTGGTGTGATCATTAATGATTGGGGTATTATTAATATTATGGAACATATCAACAAAACCTGCTCCAATACGATTAGAAACAAACCTTGTACGCGTGATGCATACCATTGTATTCATAAAACGGGGGTGTCCGGTACCTTTTTTTGTAATAAAAAAACGTGTGAAAAAAAAATGAATCAAGTCTATACTAAAAAGGAAATTAAAAAACAAAAACGGAAAACGTGTAAAAATATAAAATTAAAAGAGCTAGCATTAATCTTATTAACTAAATTAAAAGAAAAGGGACAATCTATTTTAGATATTGATAAAGTTATTATCGAAAATCAACCGGTCTTAAAAAATCCCACTATGAAAAGTGTTCAAATGATTTTATATACATATTTTTTAGATCATGGTATTATGGACAATACTTGTCGTATGAATGATGTAGTTTTATTTTCTGCTAGAAATAAATTAAAAATATATGATGGTCCCAAAGTAGAATGTACATTAAAAAATAAATATAGTCGAACAAAATATTTAAGTGTAGAATATACAAAATATTTTATTAACGATAATACAACCTGGCTACCTTTTTTTACTAATAATTCTAAAAAGGATGATTTGGCTGATTGTTATTTACAAGGTTTATATTATTTATTAAAAAAATAATGTAGCATATTTCAAATAATGTGTATTATAAATAATTTTTATTTTTATTTAAAAATAATAATCGCGTATAACTTAAAGAATAGATATCTTAAAGATATAATATAATAATGTTTACTTCTTCAAATTCAAATAATGACGATAGTGATTTAGAATTACTTATGAATAAAGATAAACTTAAAGATACATCCACGTCCAATTCTAGTATGAATATTATAAAGGAAGATTCAAATCCATTTAATTTAGATAGTTCTAATCCTGTTATAAGTAATTTTGAAGGCGCGTCATCTAGCTCTACGAATAATACAAGTAATACAAGTAATACAAGTCATACAAACCATTCAGATAGTTCGAATGGTGTTACCGTTGAAGATGTTTCTCCAAATGATATAAATGTCCAGTCGTTTAACACATCTGCTACACGGGATTCATATCAAAATGTACCATCACATTCCTCATCCAGCGCCAGTACACCCTTTATGTCCAGTGAACGTTCTTATGAGTATGAGCGCGCTGAAAAAGCTAAATTACTAAATAAATTTGATAAATTAAGAAGAATGGGAATAAATATACCGTATGATTTTAATTTTTCTTCTGATTTAAGTTCGATGGAGCACGAATATACCAAGATTGTAAATCAACGTGAAATGGAAAATTCTATTAAATTCCAAAGAAAAATGTTAATGGCGTGTATTACGGGTATAGAGTTTTTAAACAATCGCTTCGACCCCTTTGATGTTAAATTAAACGGCTGGTCTGAAAGTATTCATGAAAATATAAATGATTATAATGAAATATTTGAAGAATTGTATGAAAAATATCATTCTAAAACAAAAATGGCACCTGAATTAAAACTTTTATTTATGGTCGGTGGAAGTGCTTTTATGTTCCATTTAACAAATAGTATGTTTAAATCACAATTACCTGGTTTAGGCGATATTATGAAACAAAATCCTGATTTAATGAGACAATTCGCAAGCGCTGCGATGGGATCGATGGGTGCCGGACCTGATATGGCTAGTATGTTTATGGGACAAAATAATTCCAATACATCGGGATTTTCACAATCGGGTGCAGGTCAACCCAATACAGCAGTCCCAAGAACCAATGGTGGGAGTAGCGGCGGTGGTGGCGGTGAAAGTAGAACATTTACACCACCGACGGGTATAGATGATTTACTTAATTCATTAGAACAATCAGAAAAGGGTGGAGCTACGGACACTATTACGCTTGATATAAATTAAACCCACACGTACGTTTACACTTTACCGTCTTTTTTTAACCGCGCATATGCTTGGATAATTTCTTCATCGCTGATTTCATTATCATTATTTAGATCTAATTGTTTAAAGGATTTGGGTAATATACACATCGAACTATCGTGATTAAACAAATTTAATACTAATATTATAAATACAGCTGTTACAATTAGCGATGTTAAAATATCTTTCGTGGCAATAAATACAATTGTAAATATTAATATTCGCCTCATAACTTTATTATTTAATAATTGTTTTTGATTTTTTCCCAAATCAATTTCAATATATTTTGATCCTATATTTAATATAATCATCATAATACCTATAAAAAAATTACTTGAATTTAATGTATTAAATAATTCTCTAATTACATCGATTACATCATTTAAGAGTATGAATAACATTTACACTGATAATATATAATATATTTATATTTTTATTTTTTATTATTTTTTTATTACTTTTTATTACTTTTATATTTTGTAGTTATCGTATAGTTATCGTATAGTTATCGTATAGTTATCGTATAGTTATCGTATAGTTATATTATAGTTATCTTATATTTATATTATATGTTGTATTAAATTTATATTAAATTTATATTATTTTATTAAAAATATTATCTCAATACATTATAATTATAATTAAAATCACATATACATGCCATACTGCACGATTGAAGAAGCTTGGGGAGAAAATATTTATAACACACCTGAACAGAACAACACGCGCACACAAAGTGCATTATATACAGATAAACTTCAAAACTCCACCGAAGAAGATTATTTACGACCTAAAGAACATACTGAATTTATTGTTGATAAAGAAGAAGATATAGAGAATAGAAATATACATAAGAATAAAAATAAAGATATAGATAAAGCTATACATACCGCCATCAGTAAAGATGTCACATCTTTAAAACAATTTATAGAAGATTTAAAAAAAGAAAATGAAGAACTTAAACGGATTATTTCCAACCAAAGTGCCAATACTACGAAGGAAAAACAGTCTATTAAATTTAAAATTATCGATATTCTTATTTATATATTAACGGGTATATTTATTATATTTATTATTGATATTATTTTTAAACATAATATTAAACGTCCGTATATACAAGAATCCGTTTTTTAATGATTCGTGAATCATCTATATAAAAATACTACTATTAAAAAATAAACATATTACTTTTTAATGTTAGTATATAGTATTAAAATGTTATATTTAATCGGCATTTTTAGTTTTATTATAGCGATGTCTTCTTTTATAAAAAAACAACTGTTAGACATGTGTTCGTTTAAACAATTTATATATTTAGAATATACTTTATTAGTGATACCTATATTGATATTTATTTTTTATATGAGTTTGGAACATAAAAACATCATATTATTTAAAAATCTTTCAAGTAAATTTTGGCTACTGTTGTTATGTACGACTTTATTAACTATTATGACTCCTTTTATATATTATTATTTAATTTCAAATTATTCAATAATTAAAATCGTTCCTATTTTAGAACCTTTAATTATAATATTTAGTATTTTACTGGGTTTTTTTATATTTAATAGTACAATCACCAAACAAGAATTGATCGGTATAAGTATAATTATTATAGGTATTATAATTACAACGTATAATAAAAAAAATAAATACAGATAGCGATACATTTTATTTTATTTTATTTTATTTTATTTTATTTTATTTAAAAACCCCTTTGATGATTTATAATCTTCTATAACTCTATAATCTTTTTTATCTTTTTTATCCTTTGTATTAATATCATTATTCTGTATGGTTAAGACATTGTTTTTTATTTCACTCGGTATATGTTCCCATAATATAAAAATTAAATTAGGATAGGTATATTTTATTATAAAACCTTCATGTTTTAATATTTTGATTAAAAAGTTTGCACAATGTAACGTATCGTATCGTGGAATACCAAAAATATATTCTGGAACAACATAAAAACAAAATCCATGCCCTCTGTCCGAAAAAATATTTATTTTATTATAACATTTTTCTAATACTAATTTATAAATTTCTAATTTATTTATTTCTCGTTTATCCCGTACATTATTTAATTTATGAATATTTATCATAATTATATATATAATAATATTAAGATTTATTTTATTATATATAAACATATTTATTTTAATAAATGTTTCATTAAAATAATGTCATCACTTATCCAAAAATATAAAAAGGACACATATATACTTATATAGCTGATATTGTGTATATTTAATTTGGTAAAATTATTTAGGTACAATGATCGAACAAATGTTAGTAGATATAATGTTTGGACGGACCAATTATATGAACAAGCACATATATAGTTAATAAAGGCACATTTTTTTAGATAGCGTATGGCGGTTTTACTCGTAATTACATAGCGAAATCCTAAATAAAAATTAACGATAAAGGCCATTGAACTAAATAAACCATATACGATAATGGCATTGGATAAACCAACCTGTGATAAATCACTTTGTACGATACTTATATAGGCAAAGGCCACACATAAATGATGAATAATCGTGGACGTCATCATTTTATTTCTATTTATAAATAATGGCGCTATATCAGTAATCGCGTACAAAGCCGTAATATTTTTATATAAACGTTGCTGTGACCAGTCTATACTCGAAAATGTTAATAATTGTCTATTTAATCCTAAAAATATAGAATACGTAATCCACATAAGCATACTCGATTTACTAATATTAAATATGATGTAATAGTGTCGATTTGTATCATATGTCTGATACTTAGGAAATAATTGTAATACTTTATGTATAAAAATGTAATACCCTCTATATATTAAAATACTTATAGGAAAAAAAACATATGGTGAAACATTAGATAATGTTTTAATATAATAATCGTTACATAATTGTATATATGACATGTATACTCTACTGTTATGTATTATGTATACTATATACTATATATGAATGTTTTAAATATTTAAAACTAGAATAATATTAATAATGATATTAATAATATTAATAATATATAATGATTAAAAACTTAATCTTATCAGGTGGCGCTTCAAAATGTATTGTGTACGTTGGTGCTATACGTGCATTAGCTGACTTACATATGTTAGAACATATAGAGCATTTCGCAGGAACATCCGGTGGGGCTTTATTGGTTTCATTATTAGTGTTAAATTATTCTATAGATGAAATAGAAGAATTATATTATAAACTAAATTTAAAGGATTTAATAGATATAAAGGGGGATAGTATATTACGATTTTTTAACGATTATGGATTAGATTCTGGTAACACGTTTATTCATTTAATTAAAATAGTGATTAAAAAAAAAACTGGCAATGCCGAGATCACCTTTAAAGAATTATATGAATTAACGCACAAACATTTAATTATAACGGGAACCTGTGTTGAAAAAGAATGTGTGGAATATTTTAATCACATACTTACTCCTGATATGCCCGTTTATTTAGCTATTCGTATTTCTACGTGTATTCCTTTTGTATTTAATAGAGTTGTTTATAATAATTATACATATATAGATGGTGGATTTATAGAGTATTTTCCTATACATTATTTTAGTAATATATCAGAATCTTTGGCATTAGGTATAGAAAATAATTCTTTACATGATACTGTATTAATTAGTTCAATTGAAAATTATGTGTATAAAATGTTATGCGGACTATATCGTGCCAATCAAGAAAATGTATTACATACCTGTACGGATAATACAATTATATATAAAACAGATATTAATGGATTAGATGTCCTTGATATAGAAACAAAAAAAAATATAATTACATATGGGTATGCCCAAACAAATAACTATTTTGCTGATACAATTATTAAAAATAAATTAGATTCTATAATTAATTTAATTATAAAAAATGAACATGAAAATGAACATGAAACGGGTCAAGGGACGGATCAAGGAGTGGAACAAGGAGTGGATCATATAATTGAAACTATAAAAAAATAAATTAAAATAAATAATTATAATAAATAATTATAATAAATAATTATAATAAATTATATAATATTATATTATATTACATGAATTATTATCATATACTATTACTATTACTTGTAATACTTCTTATCGTTCTATTAATATATACATATATATATTATAGTAGAGGTATCAAAAAAACAAGTAGTGTATTTGATACAATACAACTATTTAAACAAATGGTATATTCATACGAACAACAAGTAGAAAGATTCGAATCAAATAAAAAAAAGAAGAGCTTTAATTTATTAGATAAACTAGTAGGGGGGGATATTAATGAGGGTCCCGAGGGCGAAACGTCAGATACCGATGAACCGGGGGGGGGAAAAGAGGCAACCAAACTTAACAAAATGTATTCTTTTTTTAGCAAAAAATTTAAAAAAAATAATACACCTGAAACAACACAACCCTACTATAATGGAGCAGAATATAAAATCAAAAATACCTACGAATATAATAATGGTCACGAAAAACTTATGAAAATATCAAATACTCCTGAAAATGGTTTAAATCCGTATGAAGATGTGCCATTTATTAAAAAAATAGTGAAAAATAAAGACGGTACTGAAAAGGAATGGCAATCGATTCCAAAAAGAAATAAGTATTTAATAAAAGAAATAAATAAACAGTTTACACCATTTGCTATGTATGTCGAAGATATTGAAAATGATGATTTAGAAAAAGAAGACAACTAAAAACAAAAACAAAAACAATAACGCACTGTTTATGCGTCTGTTTGTAAAATAGATTTAATAAAATGTTTAAATTTTTTTACCGTTCGTTTTCCAGTATAACTATATTTTTTACCATCTATCTGATATAATTTAAATGTAGGATATTCTGAAATAGACTTATATCGCTTATCCTTAGAATATTCGTTTATAATTTTACATTTAGTGTTATAATTTTTTTTATGTTTTAATTCTTTCATTAGAGCTTTAAATTCCCTTTTGGCTGTTTTACAATGGGGGCATGACTTATTACTATACATAATAAATTCATTATATGGTTGTACCTTTTCACTATTTGATATTTTATTTAAATGTGAATATAACGTATTATATTTTTTTAAAAATACACTAACTATATACGAACATATTAAAATTAACATGATTAACAGCATTTTATCTTTAAACGTCAAATTATTTATTTTTTGAAAAAAAAGTAAAATATCATTACCTAAAATGTTTAACATTATATATATAATATATAATATAAAATTTTTATTAATAAAAGTATTAAATGACTTATAAATGAACCATTTAAACTACACAAAGCGATTTATAACAAATCTTTAATATTTTCAGGCAATGGAACAATTTCTGTTTTGTAAAAATTTTGAATATCTTTTAAGTTATCATATTCACGCTCCGTCACAAAATTAATGGCGATCCCCTTACGCCCAAAACGCCCGCTTCTCCCTATTCTATGAATATAGACTTCTCTATATCTTGGTATATCGTAATTAATTACAATAGACACGGTTTGAATATCAATTCCTCTGGCAATAATATCCGTAGTAATCAATATGCGACTATTACCATTTCTAAAACTCTGCATAATGTCATTGCGATCTTTTTGTGATAAATCGCCATGAATACAATCTACTGTATAGTCATTTTGTTCTAATTGTTCTTTAAGAAAATCGGCTTTACGTTTAGAATTCACAAAAATAATTGATTGTGAAATAGATAATTTTTCATATAAATCCTGTAATGTTGCTAATTTCCAACTTTCCTGTTCTACACCTAAATAATATTGTTTAATACCTTCTAATGTTAATTGTTCTTTATCTACTAAAATACGAGTAGGATCTTTCATAAATTTACGAGCAATTTCCAATGCCATTTCTGGCATCGTAGCACTAAATAAACATACTTGGCACTCTTTCGGTATAAATTGAAATATTTCATATATTTGTTCTTTAAATCCCCTCGATAACATTTCATCGGCCTCATCTAAAATAAACGATTTTATGCTATCTGTTACTAGCGCATAGCGCTTTAACATATCATACACTCTTCCCGGTGTTCCTACAATATACTGGACCCCTTCATCTAATATTTTAAAATTTTCTCTTAAATCCGTTCCCCCCATAATTAAACCACCTTTCACACCATGATAGTCATTTAAACTATTAAATACATTATAAATTTGCATGGCCAATTCCCTGTTAGGTGCTAAAATTAATACTTGGGGTTTCATTAAATCTTTATCGATTATTTCTAATGCACCAATTGTAAAGGTTGCTGTTTTTCCTGTTCCCGAATGTGCTTGCGCAATTAAATCTTTACCCTCGATCAAAGGTTTTATTGCGCGCTGTTGGATACTAGAAGGTACTTCAAAGCCATAACTATAAATGCCCCTTAAAATATCCTCCTTTAAATCCATGTCGTCAAACGTCTCATATGCTTGTAATTCTGTCATTTTTTTGTTTAATATTATTAATAAAATTACTTATTATCTTTAAATGATTAATGATTAATGATTAATGATTAATGATTATTTATTATGTTTTAAATATTATATAAATTATTTATGTTTTTACATAGTATATATATATTTTATATTTTTTACACATATACATATGAATCATATACAAGATATAGAAAATGCTCAAGTTTTACAAGATATAATAGATAGATTAACAAATGAAATGATTATTCCTACATATACATTTCCAAATGAAGATTCCGTACGCCCTGAATCGACCAATGGAGAATTAACTGATGTAGAATTATCGGATACCACTAATATAAATACTACACACCTACCCTCGCCACCAGCTTACCCCCCACCTTCGGATCCTTTGTCACCTTTACCGCCTTTGCCGCCTTTGCCGCCTTCCCCGCCCGCGCCGCCGTTACCACGAAGGACGAATTATTATAATAATCTGCCGTTGCCTATTTTACCATCTGTATATCCAAGTAATATGACAAGAACACCTTCCGTTCATAACAATCGTACCGAACACTTAAATATAAATAGTGACCCTATATATGACTATAATGAGGGTCATGAAGATCATGGTCATGAGGGTCATGAGGGTCATGAGGGTCATGAGGGTCATGAAGGTCATGAGGAGGACTATTCTGATTCTGATATAGCATTCTTATTTGAAGATACGGAGGAAACTACTAACGACGTCGACGCACATGCGCATATATATGATCATGACGATGACATCTATGATCTGAATAAATATAAAGCAACACATCATACTTTTTTTTTACATACTATTCATGCGTTACATAAAGAAATAAATGTGTTATATAAAAATAATTTAGAATTAAATAACGACAATTACTATCTTGGTAATAAAAATAAAGTATATAAAAATTCGATCTATAATTACAAAGAAATTATACTATCGCATAAAAAATATATTAAGGATTTATATCACTCCAAACATAATGTAATGAAACTAAATGATAATAATACCCATAATCTTAAAAATATTATTAAAAGTCAAAATAATATTATTAACAAATTTAAAGATTCTCTAAAATGTTCTATATGTTATAATAAAAATATTAATATTATCCTATCTCCTTGTAACCATTGTGTTATGTGCGACAGTTGTTATACTAACTATATAATGTATGATCAAAGTTGCCCTCTTTGTAAAACAACTATTCAAAACTATAAAAAAATTTTCCTACCTAATTTAAATTAGATGTCTATTATGTTCTACTAAAATGAAACAGTTTTTTATATATATATATTTATTGGTCGGCTTATAAATAAAGTAATTTAAATAAATTATATTATAGTATTACAATTATTTTATTATATTATATTATATTATATACTAAAATAATTTCCATGCCATCTTTATTATCACCTATTATTTTAAGTAAAAATAATGCTACTGAACATAAAACATTTATTCAAGCATCTATTAATAATGATGTATTTGATATATACACTGTAAAAAACAGTTCAAATAACGACTACTGTGATAAATTAACCACATATCTTCAAACAACAACCGATAATACTAGAGATGATTATTATAAATGCCCATCCATCTCTACTCCCGATGCTTGTTCAAGGAAAGATTCTCCATTAGTCGATAATGTTTACTTAGTTATTGAATTTATAAATACAACCAGTTATATTATTGTTAATAATATAAAATATATGATACGTAAGATGGTCTTTAATGACCCCTCGTATCATTATGTTATTGGTGATGACAATACGGATGCTAACGGAGAAAATCCACAGCATATCAGCGATTCCATAAGGGGGGCAAATGCGGCGAGTGGGGATACCATTATTAATTGTGTAGAAATAGAATTTATGTGTAGTAATGATCTGGGACAACAAATTATTATATCTACTTTATGTGATTGTGATAAGTCAATCAATATACTTAATCATCCAAAAGAATCCTATACAATTTTACATAATTATATTTTAAACTCCGCTAAACAAAAACAATTAAAAGAAGGTGGTTATAGAGACTCTACCTATACATTTAATTGTATAGATTTTTTCCCAGATAATAAACATTTTTATAAATATAATGGGACTACATTTAGAACAAATGCACAACGTGACGTTAAACAGATACAAAGAATAATATTTGAAGACTCAATCACTATACCTAAAGAATTATGGGAACGGATAGAGGACCTTACGTTCTATTCCGATTGTCGAGAAGGTATCAATGCCCACGCAGGAGGACAAATCGCGGGGAGCCAATTACGAGTGAATCATTTTATACATATTCAGCCTGAGATACATGATGTAATATATTCTGATACTAATATTGATTTTATTTCCAATAGAAATAGACCCAATAAAAAAAAAGATAATATTATGTTATTATACGTCATTTTAGTATTATTTATATTATTTTTAATTATAATAGTATTATTTGCCTGGAAAGTTGGAATATTGCGAAAAGCTCTTTTAGAAATATTCGCAGAAAATGAAATGATGTACACTTTAATTGCTAAATATATATAATGCTACATGTTACGTTTCTATATAATATAATTAATTTCTTAATAATATTATATATAATTATATTATAACTATAATGATACAAAAAGTTATTTTAGCACAATTTTTAGATTATTTAAAAACATATAATCCTATGTATACAGAGTCCTTTACACATAAAAAAAAACTTTTTAATCAAGCAAGTTATATAATTTACTTACATGAATATGTTAAAGAGTTTATTACCGATCAATCAAAACAAAACAGCCCTAACCAAGAAACTAATACGAGCGAAACCGTATTTATTCCCATTAATATAGACACTATTTAACCAAACATTTCAGGATGATCCTTTTGAATTTGATATAGTTGTTTTTTTAAGTTAATAATTTCTTTTTTTAATATTATAGATTCCTTTGCTTTTGATGATAATGTAATTATAGTTTCTTTTAACATTTCATTATCTTGTACTAATGACTCATTCGTATCATTTAGATCTAGTATAGTTTGTTTTAATTTTTTTACATTTACAGTATTACAATCAAATTTAGATTTCCAAAAAATAGTAACAAAAATGGGTTTATGGTGTTCCTTATCTACATTTGATTTCCAATGATATCTTTGAACTGAAAATCGACTATTATTTACTCCTGCTAATATAACATAATCTTTATGTTTTTTATATAATCGACCACCTATACAAAATCGTTGTTTATTATTTTTTAATGTTACATATTTTACAAAGGTTCCCAACGGCACCTTATCAATACTATCTACTCGTTCATAATCTTTTATTAAATCTTTTATCTTGTCTATGTTTTGTATAGTATCCGTATAGGTTATAGAAGGTCGTTTATATTCGTTTTTAGACATGTATATACACTCTATTATATTAATATAATTTAAACTATATTAATATAAATATTTAAATAGCCATGTATAATTTTTTATATATTTTTATATATTTTTATATATTTTTATATATTTTTATATATTTTTATATATTTTTATATTTAACTTTTAACTTTT
>Ga0209830_10002119_pt1 | contig 16330 bp, 12 predicted proteins | sample ArcticOcean_MG_C_12_FD_187439 | JGI IMG/M metagenome (GOLD analysis project Ga0209830, IMG submission 187439) | Marine microbial communities from western Arctic Ocean - ArcticOcean_MG_CB8_130 (SPAdes) (version 2) | ecosystem: Environmental > Aquatic > Marine > Oceanic | place: Arctic Ocean...
CTAATTAGGCAATTCTCTTTAAGTACCATAAATTCAATAAAATTAATGAAAATTAAAAATACTTTTTCTCTAAAAATCAGAAGGGTATAAATTTTTTTTGAGATTTCAAACTTTTACAAAAAGATTTACGAAATACGAAAACTAGTAAGTTGCCTAATTAGGTAATTCTCTTTAAGTACCATAAAATAAATGAAAATTCAATAAAATTTAAAAAAAAATAATAAAATAAATAATAAAATAAATATTATGTATATATTATTAAAATGAACGGGTCCAGTGGTAATTTATTAAAAAATGCGAATATTGATAAATTAAAAGTAAACGAGTTAAATCTAAATGGTTATGATCTAAATGTAGCAATTGTTGATGGACGTAATGCAGCTATGGATGTCGAAAATGAATTAAAACATGTCAAAAGTGAATTAAAAGTTATCACGGAACATGATGATTATGTCGAAAATGAATTAAAACATGTCAAAAGTGAATTAAAAGTTATCACGGAACATGATGATTATGTCGAAAATGAATTAAAACTTGTCAAAAGTGAATTAAAAGTTATCACGGAACATGATGATTATGTCGAAAATGAATTAAAACATGTCAAAAGTGAATTAAAAGTTCTCACGGAACATGATGATTATGTCGAAAATGAATTAAAACTTGTCAAAAGTGATTTAAATACTGCCCTTGAAACATTAACTCAATTACAAGATGAGTTAGATGGTTTAGATTGGAATCCCGTAGGTATCACGATGACTGACCTACAGGACGTTGCCGATAAAACTGTAAAGTTCTGGAATGACAGAAAAACACTCGACGTACAATCAACAAACGGAACTACTACAACAGGTGTCTTTAATGCCGGATTTACTGTATTAGGGAATTCCACCGATCACGTGATATGTAACCCAGCAGGTGATATGTTGGCATATTCACCATCACCTAGCGATACTATTGTAAAAGGTGCGATTAATGATAATAATATTTTCCCAGTTTTCTCTTTAGCAAAAATGTTTAGTGGATTTGTTGGAGTATTATTAAACCAGGAATTAGAAGGTACAAAAGGTGCGCTACAAATGAATGCCCATTGTGGTGCTGTATCTTCAAAAAACGACGTTCCAAGTGCGATTACTTGCCTTAAAAATACTACTTACAAAGTTTTACAGAGAACACCCGACACAACACAGGTTGTCGAAATCCCAGTTGGAAGAGTAAACGCTGGTGACACAATTGCGGAAGCATTAACAGACAAAACTGTCACTACTGATGGGATAGAATACGATATCAAAAAAGGTAAGTTCTACACAAAGGAACAACTTGATAGTTGGGGGTTTGATAGTGGGGATTATACAACAAACATTCATTATGAACTTCGTGAACCGTCAAATACAGTTACACCAGCACATCTATTTTCACAAACCACCGGACAATCCATTCTAAACATTACATATTGGAAGAGTCGTATTCCCGGTCAGGAAATCGCTGGATTTCCATTCAACCTTGATGAGGCAACAGATTTAATCGGATTAATGTACGGTAAAACTGGAAATAACTTAAACTACCCAGATGATATCGGACTTACGGCGTGTTCCACTCTTACACCAGAACCAGTCCAAACTTCTATTCTGTTAGCAGACCCAGGAGTAGCAACATATGGTGGCGGTATGTATGCTGCTGGATACTATATGCATCAAAATTTATACGCAAAAGTAAATAACATTCCAATTTCTGATGTATCGTATAATATGCTATTCGACTCTGGATATAATTACGAAGCCATACTTTACAAATACTTATTGAAAGACATCATCAATAGCACCGACCTCTTAACAAATGTGTCAGCATATTTATCCATGAATGAACTGATTGACCCCGGAGTACCGTCTGGGTCACCCCCAGTTGTTATCCGTCCAGCGTTTACTGACGCCCAGAAAGATGACATCAAATCAAGATACAGACCAGCAGCACTTATGGCTGGGGAAGGAGCACCAATCGGTCCATTATACGCATTCAACGGACGGTGGGCGGGAATGAATAACAGCGATACTAAAATGTATTACAATGCGGGGTCAAATGTACAGGCAGAGTTACTGTTTGTAATTGAGTTTGCACAGTTTGTCTTAAGACGTGGAGAAATGAAAAACTCCAGTGAACCTCTTATCAATGTGGATGATGAATTCGTTTCATCATCGTTACCAGTTATGAATAAATTTATGTATGAGAAGCAGATTGGTGTTGGAAACCCTAAGGATACATTCATTAATCTTGATTTCTTTGAGGGTGCGCTCACAATACCAGGACTACCATATAGTTGGGGACATGCTCATGCCGACAAAGTCGTTCACGCACATAATGCTTCTGGCTACGGACAACTCACACCTATTCTTGCGGTTGTAGGTGCTAATTGCTTCACCATGTATATCTACCCAGATCACGGGATTTTTTCATTAATGGTTGCTAACATTTACCCCAACTCAGACGAAGCGTATGTAGAGACAGTTCAGCTACTTTCAAAGACAACTAACAAACAGATCATTGAACTTGGGAAAAAGTTTGTTAAAAACGAAAAACTCAAAGTTAAGGGTAGTGCTCACCATCCAAAACCAAAATAAATTTAAGAAAACTAGTAAGTTACAAGAATAAAATATTTTCGCCACAAACTGCTGTCAAAAAATTTTAAATTAAAAACATTTACTAATTTACGTAAACTTGTAAATACGTTATTCTCTTTTAGTATAATTAATTCATAAAATATATGAAAATCTTTAAAAACTTTCTAAATGGTATTAAAAATTTTTTAAGATTTTCGCACAAACTGCTGTCAAAAAATTTTAAATTTAAAACATTTACTAATTTACGTAAATTTGTAAATACGTTATTCTCTTTTAGTATAATTAATTCATAAAATATATGAAAATCTTTAAAAACTTTCTAAATGGTATTAAAAAGTTTTTTAAGATTTTCGCACAAACTGCTGTCAAAAAATTTTAAATTAAAAACATTTACTAATTTACGTAAATTTGTAAATACGTTATTCTCTTTTAGTATAATTAATTCATAAAATATATGAAAATCTTTAAAAACTTTTTTTTTCTAAATATCTAAATGGTATTAAAATTTTTTTTTTTAGATTTTATAAAATACGAAAACTTGTAAGTTATCATTTTTTTTTTAATTTAATTCTTCTTCAATTAATTCATCATCTGAATTATTTTTAGTATCTTCTTTTTCGGTATTTGTTTTTGTGGTTTCTTCGGGAGTACATTCTTCTTCATCATCACTTGAATCTGAATCACATTCAAATGATCTAAAGTCTTCTGCATGACGGAAACAATATTTCTTTTTTGCACAATCTGGTTTTATTGTACCTAATGATTTACATGCTTCTCCTTTTTTGTTGATTCCTGAACAAATTACTTTTTCTCTTTTTACTTCGGATTTATTATTTTTTGAAGAGGATGATTCTTGAGATTTGGTTTCTGTTGTTTTTACTGTACTATTGTTTCTATTGTTACTATTGTTACTATTGTTACTATTGTTACTGTAGTTACTATTGTTACTTACTTTTTCTCTTTTATTTTTTGTAATTTCACGCACTTTCGTTTCTACATCTTTTTTTGATATTTCATTTATATCAAAATCTTCTAATGTTAATCCATGTTCTTCCGCATATTCTTCTGCTTTCTTTGATTTATATCTTTTATTTGACTCTTCCTCGTCTTTTCCCTTCATTTCCTTCACTTTACTCTGTAACATTATTCCACGACTTATCTCCAATAATGACTCATTCAATATCTCTAACATCTCTCTCTTTACCTCCTCGGACATTCCATTTCGAGACACAAATTCTTCGATCTTGAACATCATTGTTGGCATCTTATTTCAGATTTACACCTTACGCTCTATTTTGTGCCCCGAAGGACACTCTCTTTTTGGGGGGCGGTTTACTTTAAATTGTTTTGTAGTTTTAATTTTTTATAAATATTATTGTTAAAAATTTTAACTATATTTTTATTATGTAAATTATTCGTATTCAATTTCTAAATTATATTTATTATCATTTAACTTGTCTACTATAAATTGACTAACTTCCTCAAGTGACTTATCACTATCTTTACAAATACCAACAAATAACCAACCCTGTGTTGATTCATTTTTAAACCATTTTGCATCTAATTCTTTTAATTCATTTTTGCATTTTAAAGTGGTATTTTTATCAGGATATTTATTCTTTACTAATAATGAGTATTTATACTTTGTAAATATAATTGATAAATCATTATTATTCTCTTTTGAAGATGATTTATTAATTACTATTTTATAATTTTTAACAAGTTCAGATACAATAGTTTTTACATCTAAAATTTCTTGTTTAAGATCACTTATTTTTTGCTTTTGAGCTTCTACAATTGCTTTTAATGCCTCCAGTTCTCTAAGTGTTGCCATTTTTACGCACCTTTTTGTGTCTCTAAAGACATTGTTATATATTTTTATTATTTGTTATTTTTATTATAGTGCTCATTTAGTTGTTTGTGTTTTTGCTTGTTCTTTCAAGTATACTTCCCAATTATCTATTTGTATCCATTCTGTGTTGATACCTGGATATACCATGTTAAATATTTTACCTACATTATTAAATGATTTGTTACAATATTTTCTTATTTTTTCTGATTCTTCAATAATTCCATTAATTACTGCAACACCTTCTTCTTTTTCATAATGCTGCTCTGCAATTTTTCCTATATACTCAATTAACACTAATCGTAAAAGATTCCATATGTCATTCATCTTTTTAGATTTATTATTCTTCTTTTTTAACATTTGTAGTTTCTTTTTAAATTCATCTTTATCTATTTTCTTGATAATATAATATGCTCTCATATTTCTTAAAGTTCTTTCTTCATATATATTTTCATTTTGATAGCTTATATTTAGATGATTAATATGACCAAGCATTCTGTGCATGTTTGCAATTTTTATAGTCTGCTGATAATCATTAATTGCACGATTATTATTAAATCCTCTATATCCGGGTGTTATAGCAATAGTATTATTCGGAAAATAACTTCTTAAAATTCTAAGAAGAGGTGCGTAATCAATAATCTGATTTCCACATGGATCATATGCTACATCGAGAGGATTTCTTTCAATATATCTTCCATTTTCGCGCATCCAACGATAATATTCTGGATTGTGAATATTTCCACGTTCTAATTGTCCTGTTCTCCATGAGAATGCCGTATGACATTTAATGCAATACATTTGATCGCATCCATTGGGTAATTTGTGAATTAATTCACCACACTTTGGACAGGGTTTAGTATCTTGACGCAGAAATTTAACTGTCTCTTTTTTATCTTCATCACATTCGTGTTCTTCGTCTTTAATTTCCATACAATGTTTGCAAATTTTATTATCACATATACCACATTCAAATCTTTCATTTAAAAATCCATTGCAACTTTCTACAGGACACTTGTAAATAAATAGTGACTTTGGTTTATCTTTATTGTATGTTCCGTGTCTAATTTCTGATACAGTAACATCAATTTGTTTTATAGTTGTATTTAACTTTCTTAATTCTATTTCTAAGTTCTTTTTCTTAATAAAAACAATCTCTTTTTGTTTTTCCAACCCTTCAATTAGTTTTAACTGTTCTGCATATTCCTGAGTTTCCGGCAACATTGCTAGTTGTTTTTCAAGTAAGTAGTTTTCACAATGATTTTTAAGTTCTTTATTAACAAAAACCTTTGTGAAATTATTACTTAAAAATTCTGTATCCCATTCTACATTGCAAACCATACAGGAAGGATCTGTTGGTTTATCTAAAATGTAACGCTTTGCACAAGACTGGCATACAATAACATGGTCCGAATCACATGTTTTGCAATTAATCTTGCATCTGTTACTCTTATTGAATGGTTCACAGCAAATAGAACAGTCACCCATAATGAATCTAGCAATTACTTTGTATATTTTTTAAATATTTTTATATTTTGTTAATTTTTTAAAAAAAATTAGTAATAATATAACTGAAAGTACGATAATACTAAGTTATTTAGCAGTTGATATAAATTATGAAAATTTTAAGAATGTAATTACTAATATCACTAGTTATACCCAGGAGTCTCTAAAAATTAAGATTGATAATGTATTTAGTCCTTTAAAACTTTTATTACATTTTTTCTCTTAGGTGGTTTCTCTGGCACTATACCTTTAAACATTTTTTCTTCCATTTCTTCTTTTAATATTGGATAAAATATAGTTTCAATCGCAGACTTAAATTGATGCTCAAAGTAGTAATCAAAGTCAATAGGTATACAATTTTGTACTAGATACTGTGTATCTTCTACGCGTTCAAATTGTAATGCTCTTGGATTTGATACTTTTTTAAATACATACGGTACTCTCTCTCCAACCTGTGGACAATTATATGGATCTCTCTCTTTCATTTTTCTTGCTAATGCTACATGCGGAATATTTGCTTTGTTTGTTTTATATTCGGTTTCTTCTTTACATGTAAAACAATAATGCTTTCTTTGCATAAATTTATTTAAATTATATTCTAAATTTTTCTTTTCATCATATTCATCATAATATTGTATCGCATATTTCTTTTTAGTTTCTACTTCTCTATACCATCTTTTATCACATTCTTTACAAATTAATTGCTTATCAAACTCATATGACCCATATCCTTTTAAAGATTTACTAATTACTAAATCTTTAATTGGTACTTTTCCATCTAATAGATTTTTTGAATATTCACGTCCCATTTCAATAGACTTTGGTATATCTCTATCTAATAATATCTTTTCAAATATTTTCATTGACTTTTCTTTCACATATGGACAATTATCTCTTCTCACAACTTGAATTCCCTTATAATCAATATAATCATGTTTATGTTCATTTGTCCATATTACACAAGCATATCTCTTCTTTGAAAATAAAATAAATGGCCACATTACCTTCTCAAATTCCATTTCTATAGGTTTTTTGAATAATTTTGTACACCCTTCTGCTGCTATCTCAGATATTCTAAATATTTCATTCATATGTTCTTGCCCCGTAAACTTAGTAAAGAACTTTACATATATTGAGTCCGTATCCCCATATACTACTTTACAATCATAATTTGTCTCAACATATTCTTTACATGTTTGAATCATTCTACGACCTTCTGCTGTTGTTGCTGCTGCAATTCGTTTTTCTGGCAGTCTTCCTAAACTAGCACCAGTAAATCCATAAATACTGTTCATTGATACTTTCATCGCTAACTGAAATCCATCTAGTACATCATACTGCATACTAAGTGCTGTTTTTTCTTCCTCAGTTGTTGCTTCTTTTAACTGTGCTTTTACTTTCTTCATTTCTTTTTTAATTGATTTACGTTCTGTCCATAATTTCTCTAACATAATTGGCAATATACCTTTTTTATTTTGAACAAATCTTACCTTTTCTACTCTTTCTTTTGGTGTACCAACATCTTCTGTCCAAATAATATCTTTATATTCTACTTCATCAATATTATCATATTTGGGACCTTTTACTATTGTTTCATATGAATAATTATTTGCAATCATAATCGATGGATATAAACTTGCAAAATCTAAACCAGTAATTTGTTCAAAATGTGCACCTGGGTCTGCTTCTTGCACTGTTGCCCCTGTGAATTTTTCCTCTTCTTCTATTTCTGATGAATTTTTATAAGGAATTGTTGGAACTAAATAATCATTTAATCTTGCTTCATATACTAACTGACTATGTACTTTAATTTGTTGCCCTTTTGATTCAATGTATTCAATCGGAACCCATGTTACATTTGCCATTGCAATATTATTTGTCACTATACACAATTTTAATATTAAATCAATTACTAATGTACAATCCTTTACACAATAATGAATAATAATTGCGATTTCTTTTGCTGTTCCTTGTGACATGTTAAATAAATCTAATGGACTAATTGGATCTTTTTGATCTCCTATATATTCGTTTGCCACAGAATCTAGTTTATAACTTACTAATTTCTTTTCACGTTTAATTATTGTATAAAGATCACTATTTAAAAGTCCTGGAGTATTCATATATTTAAATATGTTTTCACCATATGCATTTGTTACAAGTTTTTCCGTTACAAACTTTGCTGGATAATCATGTAATCTTGATAGGTATTGTAAATCAAGTTCTATTTCTAAAAATTTACATCTTTTATATATGTATTCCCAGTCAAAATTATTAATATTATAACCAGTAATAATATCTGGATCTAATTTTCTAATAAATTTAATCCATCTTTGTAATAAATCTTTCTCTGATTCACAAACAACTGTAACTATATTTTCTTGTTCTTCTACATATCCATCTTTTTTACTATTTACTGTAAAACAATATTCTACTTTAATACTTGTTCCATAAATATGTAAAGTACTTCCAATTTGAGTAACTATATCATTTTCTAACTCTGGGTCTGGGAAAATATTCTTTTGTGCTTTATATCCTCTTTCTGAATATGACTCAATATCAAAACTTAAAATATAAATTTTTGCTGGATTTGTAATATCTATCGGGTTAATATTTTTCCATTTACAAGATATGTCTATTTGACATCTTGAATTATCTTCAATATTATATTTTTCTATTTCACACCAACCACTAAGTTTGATATTCTGTATGTGACAAAATCTAATAAATGGTTCAATATTTGCTTCATATAATTTAAAATCTATATCTCTGGCGCTAATGTTTGGAATTACTACTTTTGGTCTCCCATTTCCAGGACATAAAATATACTTACTTTTTGTAAATGCTTTCTCATTTTTTACAATAATTTTTAAGAAATTAAAGTTTTCTTCATTTGTAAAACCATCTAAATCTTTCTTTTGAACAACTGAAACTTTAATTAATGAATCTTTAAATTTATATAACTTATTCTTTATATAAAGTCTTACTTGTTCTGTTTTAAAATCATTCCATGTTTTTTGTAAGTGGTCAGGAATTTTTGCATAAAAATATGGAGTAAATTCATTTATTTCAACACATATACTTTTATTTTTATCTGTAACTCCAAATGCATAAATTTTATACTCTAAATCATATTCATCATCATTAATTTCTTTATCAAATTTATTCCATGAAATTATTTGAAATTTTAAAGGTTCTTTATTCGTTTTAACCTTTTCTCTATAATATTGATCAATACTCATTATTATTATAAATATATATACTTATCTATATAATATTCCTTTAAATAATTAAAATATGTAATTTATTGTTATAGTACCATTTGTTATTCTAGTACCATTTGTTATTCTAGTACCATTTGTTATTCTATATCATTATTAACAGTTAACATAAAATTAGTAGATTGTACTAATGTTTAGGTATATGTAAAATAAATTTATTTAAAATAAATTGTACATATATATATATTATATAATTAAATGTTGTTAGGAAAAAGAAAAAATAATAAAATAATGTCATGTGTTGAACCGCTGCCTAAACGATTTAAATATTCAGTATTTGATTACTTTAATGAAATTGAAAAGACATTTAAAAGAATTAAACTTTACCACAACAAAGATTGTAAATTAAACTTAATCGTTGTTGATAATAAAATTGTTCCTATATTATCAATTGATAATGAAACTATAAATCCTTATTTTTTAGATTTTTATTAATAATTTTTAAAAAATATTTTACTTTTTATTTATTCTTTAATTTTTTTCCTTTCTAGATACCAACAAAATAAATTTAAATCATATAAAGTATCAATATCTTTTATTCTAAAATACTTTTGTTTATTTATTATACAATCATCACATATAAAAATTCGTCAATATTTTGTTTATGTTTTTAAATATTTTCTTATCTTTATTTTTAATAAAAAAAAATGGGTATATATTATTATTTTTAATATCATTAAGATATCTTTTAATTACAGTTAAATAACATAATTTTGTAGTACAATGAATTAAACATTTATGTGGTAATGAATCATATTTATAAATTAATTGTTTTACTAAATTATATTTTTTATAACAAACATTACATTCACTGAAATTTATAAATGTACTCCGCGGAATTATATCATTACATTCTTTATTTATTATTCTAAAACTTAAAACATTATTAATTTGTATTAAATAATTAAATATTGTTTCAAATATATCATAAATATAACATTTATTAATTATTAACTTTTAAAATATTACTTATTTTTCTAATTTTTAATTCAAAATTATTTATTATCATTTCAAATTTAGAAATAGTATATTCATCGTTTGCATATGTATTTATTAAATTATTTAATCCAACTAATGATAAATTTAAATTATGACTTAAATTCAATAATATATTCTCTTTTGAATTTAAAAACATATTAGTATCATTATAATTATCTTCTTTAACTAATTCTTCTATCTTTTTTGTTATATCTTTATCTAATATTTCTAAAAAATTTGTTGTATGATCCCTTGAATTATCACTAAATATTCTATATATATACTGAAAATAACTTGTATCAATATATATATCACTAAGTTGTCCATCGTTTTCTTTTAATGAAAGTTTATAACCAGGTTTTAATTTAGATATTATTTTTAAATTTAAAATTAATGTATCTAAACTAATATCCATATATGTAGATTCGTCTTTTTTAATTTCTTGGTCTTTTTCATTATGGTTTACTGGTAATTTATAATTATTTAATTTATTATCTATTATTGGAACTTTTATTTGTTCTGTATTCGGTTCTATTGTCGGAGATGATGAGGGTGTGACAAATGGACTATCATTTGTAGTATTACTTACACGTTCTTTTGTATTTTTTCTTTTTGTTGAATTATCTAAATTATCCATATATTAAATTTAATATTTTTTAATTTTTAAATTAGTTTTACATTTAAATAATTTTTTTTTATAATATTTTTATTTTACCTTTTGGAGTTATAATATTTGTTCTTACGCAATTATTTTTTTGATTTATTTCTAAAACCTGTAATCGTTTCATATTTGTTCTTAATGTTCCCCCAAATGCTCTCGATATCGCAATATCTGTTCTATATACTTTATTATTACATAAAGTATTAATATTTTTATGCGTTGAATGACCCATTACTAAATATTCTCCATTATTAAAATATTTAAGTACAGAATCTACTAAATCAATACATTCAGTTTTATTTAAAGATTTTGGATTTGTTAAATTTCTATTAAATAATGGATTTATATTATCTGAAACATTAATAAAAAACGGTACCTTTTTAGTATTTCCAATTAACCAATCAGAAACTATTTTATTTAATTTAGTTATATCTACAAAATTTGAATTATTAGTTTTTGTAAGATTATTACTTATACAGAGTTGTAAAAATTCTTTACTTAATGATCCATGACAAAAAATAAATTTTCCTAATTGTATTATTAATGGTCTAGTTTGTCCTAATAATTTTGCACCTTCACCATAACCAGGTTTGTAGTATTTAAATCTGGAAACTTTATAAAATTTTTTATAATTTTCAAGATCTGATGTTTTTACATATTTATCATTAAATGATATATCATTATAATAGTAGTATGGATAAAGTTCATGATTACCTAATATAGATATTACTCTTCCATATTGTTTTTTTGCTTGTTTATCTAAATTTAATATTAAATTTGTTATCTCTATTTCACCTGTTGTTTTTAAATATTCACTGTCAATATTAACACCCGGTCTTTTACCATCTAAAGTATCACCTAATTGTATAACAAATGTATCTTTACCTGTCCATTTTAAATCAGAATTTATTACTTTTGCCATTTTAAGTAATTCAATAAAAATATAATAATCGCCATGTATATCACCTATAGCAATTATTTTATTATTATTATAGTTGAACATATATAATATATAATTTACAAATAAATTTTATTAAGTAAAGATTGTTTAATGTTTGTTGTTGTTTCTTAAAAAATTAATGAAATTGGTAAATATTTAATGATAATACGAGATATATTAACCAAATATAATTTATTTATTTAATTTTTTAATTTTCGAATTTCTTCTTGATTAAATCCATTAATTGTTTTATTAGTACTTAATTGTAATATTAATGGTACTCCATTTGCATTTGAATCTTTCATACGTTGTACACCATGCGGTGAATTAGATTCAACAAATTCATAGTCTAATCCTAGTTCTTCCATTAGCACTTTTGCTTTTTTGCAAAATCCACACTGCATACTTCCAACAAGTAAAATATCTTTACCGGATGAATTATTATCTTTATTGCCATTTTTATTATTATCAGGTCTTAAATCTTCTAATACTTTATCTAATGGTTTAAAACCAACAGATGATTTATTTGATTTAGTACATAGAATAGTAGGTGTACCAGAAACATTAAATTTTTTTGTTAATGGATGTTCCATTGTAATATCTTTAACTTTTGCTCCACCAATCATATTATTATTTTGTGCTAATAGTTCTGACATTTTACGAGAAAATGGGCAACCACTATTAACTACATGATACATATGTGTTTCTTCACCATCATTTTCTTTTTGATTAGAAAATTTATCGTCTTTTTTTACTAAACATACAATAAGTACAATAATTAATATAATTAACAATACACCACAAATAATGTTTACAATGTTATTATTTTTTCCAGATTCAAACATTCCAAATGTATTTTTTGCATTTAATTTTCCAATAAAGTCCATTATATTATTAAATAATATTATTTTTTTAAAATTTTTACAAATAATAATAACATTTAAAATTTTGACACAGTTTTTATTATTTTAGTTGATATGCAAAATATCGGTGTTTTATGTGACACTGAATGGGATAACTACATACTTATCCATAACAAATTTAAAAAAATTAACTCTGAACATTATAGAATAAATGCATTGTACGGAAAAACACTAGAAATATTTAATAATTGTGCTTCAAATAATTACTTAACAGTTATAAGACATTATTCAGATAATTTATCTAAAACAATCTATAATCTTTTAAAAATATGCGATGTATGGTTAATTTTTACAAATCAGGTTGAATATAACACTCAAACTAGACTAGTCATTGAAAAATGTGAAGAGTATAATATTAAATATATTATCATTTCTGAATACTCTAGAAATGAAGACTATTATTCATTTCAACATGACAAAGAATTATCTTTTAAGAAAAATTTAGAAAATATAACAAAATCTGAAAATTATAATATATCTGAATTTGATTACAAAGAATATAATGATAATTTTAATAGTAAAAGTTTTGTTTCATTAAGTATTACTTCTGATATTAGAACAAAACTAAAAGAATCATATGGTTCAGTCAGTCAACATAAAAAAGAGAGAAGTATTAGATTGTTATATGATAAAGATGAGATAAAGCGTGAAAAACAACTAAAGAAAACTATTAAAGAAATTACACAATTAGATTTTTCTAAAAATAGACTTAGTTATTATAAAAATTTAAAGTAATTAATCATCTGTTTGTGTAAATGCGTCATTTTTTTCTGATACTTTTTTTGTCTCTTCATTTGTCTCTTCATTTGTCTCTTCATTTGTCTCTGTTTTAACTTTTTCTGTATCTTGTTTTATTTCTTGTGTCTCTGTTTTAACTTTTTCTGTATCTTGTTTTATTTCTTGTGTATCTTGTTTTATTTCTTGTGTCTCTGTTTTAACTTTTTCTGTATCTTGTTTTATTTCATTTTTTTCTTTAATAATTTTTTCCTGATTATTCAATATTTGTTCATTTAATTTTAATAAAATGATACTTACTTTATCACATAATGTAAATTTTGCTTGTGATAATCCTAAATAATATAATTTAATTTTATCATTAAATTTTATATCATTAAAATTATACTTAGTTGCATACTCTTCACTTGTTTTAATTGATATAGTATAATCAGTATTAAAGTTTTCTTCATTTTGCAATGTACAACTAATTACTTCAGAAATATATTCTATAAATGAACTAATTTTTTTAAATGAATAATCACCTTTAATTACAAAATGAATATTTTCATCATTTAATATTATGTTTTTTGATATACCATCGATACATTTCATGCACCCATCAATATAGTATTCATCATTAATATTAACAGGTGGAAAAATTAAAGGAATACTACATGATGCTTGTAATACCATAAAAACATTTGTATTTGGATGTGTTTCTATGTTAAAACACACATTTTTCCTTTGTGTTAATGATGTTGCAAATAAATTCAATTTAACATTATACTTATTATAAAATTCTATAAATGTTATATTACTATTTTCCATTTTCTCAAATACTTGTTTAATTTTTTTGAAAAATGTATCTGATATTAACGAGAAACTATATTCTAAATTATTAAAACTAAAATCCCAACAATCTTGTAAATTTAAATTTAATAAAATATTAAAAATTTCAAATGGAGTATATCCAATTATATAAAAAATTCCTATAATAGTTCCAACAGAACTACCATAAAAATTTTCAATTTTATTTATCATTTTATTTTGATATAAATATTCTAATGCTCCAACATATGATATTCCTTTAAAATTACCACCACCAATAGTTAAATTAACCATTTGTTTGTTAAATTGTAAATTTAAATAATATTTTTAAATAAACTTAGATAACTAATTATTAAAAACTTATTTAAGTTTATTTAAGTTTATTTAAGTTTATTTAAGTTTATTTAAGTATATTTAAGTATATTTAAGTTTATTTAAGTTTATTTAAGTATATAAATAATATAAATTAATTAAAATAATTAATGAATAATTATGAAATATTGGGTTTAGACTCAACTGCGTCAATTGACGAAGTTAAAAAAGCATATAAAAAATTAGCAATGAAATGGCATCCTGATAAAAATTCTTCGCCTGAAGCAACTGAAAAATTTAAACAAATTACAGAAGCATATTCTAAAATTACTAATCCTAACGCAAATGAAAATGAAATTGATATTGAAAATATTTTTAGTAATATATTTAATGAAATAGGAGGACTCGGAGGACTCGGAGGACTAAGTGGTCTTGGCGGATTAAGTGGTCTTGGCGGACTAGGAGAACTTTCAGGTATGGTCGGTATAAATGGTAATGGTATGCCAAGTAATTTAGATAATATAATTGAAAATATGATAAATAGTAATAAAAAAACTCATAAAGGAAAAGATATACTAAAACTTATAAATTTAACTTTAGAAGATGTTTACATTGGTAATATATTTATTATTTCTTATGACACACAAGTTATCAATAACAAATGCAATACATGTGATAATTGCCAAGGTAAAGGTAAAATACCAACTGTTCAACAAATTGGTCCTATTGTTATGCAAACAATCGGTAAGTGTGAATATTGTAAGGGTTCGGGTATGTTAAATTTATATTTACCGTCTACAGATACTATTGAAATTACTATTCCAAAAGGTTTTGATTATAATAATAAGATGACAATTAAAGGTAAAGGATTACCACTTTATAAAGGAGAAAATGGTGATTTAATTTTATCTTTTAATTTATTAAATCATTCTAGATTCAAAATTAAAAATAAAAACTTGTATGTTAATTTTGATATATCTTTCAAAGAATCATTATTAGGATTCATTAAAGGATTTGAACATTTAGACAGTAGACTTTTAACAATTAATTCTGATTCAATAATTAAACCTAGTACTATTCATTGTATAAATGATGAAGGCATATATGATGAAGAATATAATACATATGGTAAGTTATACTTAAAATTTAAAATTAAATATCCAAACTCATTAACTGATGAACAAAAAGAAGTTATAGACCGGTATTTTTAATTTAACGTTCCATAAAATTTTTTACTTTCATCCATCCACCTTGTTGCATATCAATTGCTTTCGCACTAGGTGGTGCTGGCCATTTCCATAACGAACTTGAAATACCGGTATCTTGTGTTCCTGACCAGGTTTTACTTATACTTGGTACCATGTTTCCAAAGTATGGAAGTGCATATGCACACGAAGACGTTTGACCAAATCTATAATGCCTTGAACGTGAGCGAGATTTTTTTGCAGGTGTTTTCCTTTTTGAACGAGACGATTTTCCTTTATTCATTTTTCTTTTTAGAGATTTGACGCATGCTGCTTTTGTTTTATAAACTTTAGTTCCTTTTTTAAGTGCTTTGCCTTTGTAGTTAACTTTTTTAGTAACTAATCTTCCAGCACGATTTCTTTTTTTTATTACATATACTTTAACGCATTTTCCTTTTACAATGTAGTAACCAATCTTTTTTAAAGTCATTAATAAAATATACTTATATTTTATTTTTATTTTTTTTTTTTTTTTTTTT
>Ga0209830_10002122_pt1 | contig 16296 bp, 17 predicted proteins | sample ArcticOcean_MG_C_12_FD_187439 | JGI IMG/M metagenome (GOLD analysis project Ga0209830, IMG submission 187439) | Marine microbial communities from western Arctic Ocean - ArcticOcean_MG_CB8_130 (SPAdes) (version 2) | ecosystem: Environmental > Aquatic > Marine > Oceanic | place: Arctic Ocean...
AAATATAATGTAAAAGCAAGCAAGGGTTCAAAATTCATATTAAGAATTATTACTGTAAAAGAATCTAATAAAGGTAATAAAATATTTTTATTTATAAAGAAATTACTAATCAAACTTAAAAATATTAAGACAATAATTAAGTTAATATTATATTGGGTTAATTTAACACCCAAAATCTCAAAAATTTGAATTGTTTTGTAGTGGTGAAAATATAAAGGTGCTAAAATAATTAAAGAACCTTTTAAAAACCACAATAAGTTTAAAAGCTTCAATTTATTTATTTTTCCAAAGACGGAGTCTTCTCTACCAAAATGGTATGCAGCAACTATTAAAAAAACAGTTAGTGTGAATAATGGAAATATTAACCAAGAGCTTATTACCATCAATGAAATAAAAATATAAATAAAATAAAATAGTAATTTATTTTTAATATTTAATATTTTTAATAATTTAGCACCTTTAAAATTGTCTAAGGACCCATGTAATATACCAATAGTAGCAATTAAGAAAAAACATATTATCGTGATATTTTTTGCTTGAAAGTCAATTTTTAAAATTAAAAGAGAAAGACTCAATAAAAACAGTAAGATTGTGTGGTATTTATTTATTTGATTATAGTTAGTCATTTTTTAAAAATAGCTTTAACAAAAATCCATTTTGGCATTTTTAAAATTATTAATAGATCTTCCAAGATATTACTTTTATTAGATAAAAATTTTATCACAGTACTTGCTTTACTTTTAAACAATTTTAAAAATATATCAGGCATTCTCTCTGGATTTTTTTTTAAAACATTTAAAAAAATATTATCAAAAAATTCATACTTCCATCCAATAGCATAGGTTTTTGCGCTTATAATATTATCAATATTTTCTCTAATATATTTACTGTGTTCTTGAATATTCAAAAAAGTATACCCGGTGCTCAACCTTGTCATACACCCAGCTGAACCAATATTTATTTTATTAACTTCTTCAGCTAAGCGCGGATAGAAAAGAGGAATCGCTCCTTTTTCTTTAAAATTAACTTTGTATTTTTTAATACCCAAATTTTCTTTTATGTATTTTTCTATTTGAGAATCGTAGTCTTTTAATGTGTCATTATCAAATCTAGACAACCAAGTTGTTTCAATGAGAGCCTTATTTTTTGTAAACGGTAATGTATAGAAAAAGTGAACATTATTTCTTTGATCGCAATTAAAGTCCATTAAGTTAATTATTTCATCATCAAAAATATTTTTTTCAACTTCAATTTCTACACCTTGAAAGTGCTGCCATATTTTTGATTTATCCAGTCTTGATTCTGGCACACTATTAAAAATGAAGGAATTATTTGTATCTATTTCATTTACGTTTTTAAAAAATTGAATATTTTTATTTTTTACCAGTAAAGTATTAATTTTTTTATAATAATGACCACTATTAATACTCTGATAAGGAAAGCTTTCAATTTTAAGTTCGTGTGATCCAGAGGGGGAATTTATAGAGAAGTTATTCCAGCTTTTAATAACGCAATCATCAAAGTTATGATTGACAACTTTCCAAAAAGACCATGTCTTGTCTCTTTTGTATTCAGATCTAGGTTCAATAATAGCTAGAGTTTTAGAAACTAATTTATTATTAATTTCCAACTCATAGGCTAAAGATAAACCTGCACATCCCCCACCAATAATTACATAATCAAATTCTTTCATCTAAATTAATTTCTTTATGTAGCATTATATGTTCATTTTCTTTTTCTTGTTCATTTGAATTCACAAAAAAAAGCTTAATAAAGTCGAAAAAAGACAAAAAGGTTTCAACTGCTTTACCTAAAACTGAAACATATATCTTACCTGCATTGTTGTAAGTTTCTATATTTTTCTGAGACAAAATCTCACAACCTATCCTTTTGTATATTCTTCTTGCTACTAAAATTGCAAATCTTGAAAGTATAGGAATACCTTTTATAGCCGGAAAAGAACTTTGATAAAAAATATCTGCTAAAAAAATTGTTTTACTAATTGAATTAAAATCAGCTTTTATATAGGTTCTATTCCTATTGTAATCTTCAATTACATCTCTTGAAATATTAGTTAGTTGCATGGCAACCCCTAAATCAACCGCACCTCTTAGAGATTGTTTATTTTTAACTTTTAGTATTTTTGCCATCATCAATCCTACCGTTCCAGCAACTTGATAAGAATAAATCAATAAATTTTTTTTATTAGTTAAATTAACTTCATTTTTAAGATCAGACTCAACACCATCAAATAGATCGTTAACTATTTTATGAGAAATACCTTCTTCCTCTAAAAGTTTATGAATATTTTCTATTATATTATTTGAAAACTTTTTATTTTTAAATTCTGATTTAAATTCTAAAAACTTTTTTTTTTTAACATCTAACTGACCATCTTCATCGACTATATCGTCAACTGTTCTGCAGAAGTCATATAACATAGAACATTTTCTAAAAGTTTCTTTAGATAAAAAAAATCCTGCCCAATTAAATGATTTGGCGTGTTTAGAAATTAAGCTTTGATTTTTACTCATTATAGCAACTCATCCAATACTTTAGCTGAAGATAATACACCTGGCATCCCAGCACCAGGGTGTGTCCCAGCACCAACAAAGTAAAGATTGTCAAAAATTTCTGATTTATTGTGAAATCTAAAATAAGCTGACTGAGTAAATTTTGGCTGAATAGAAAAACCAGATCCGTGAAGTGTAGATAATTCTTTTTCAAAATAATCGGGTGTTAAATAAAAGTCACTAACAACACTTTCTTTTATTCCAGGTAACACTGTTTGGTCCATTTTAGTAAGTACTAGCTCTTTGAATCTCTCCCCTTCCTTTGTCCAATTAATACCAGATAAGTTATTTGGAACAGGTACCAAGACATAAAAAGCATCATGATCTTTAGGAGACATACTGGGGTCAGTAGCGGAAGGTCTGTGCAGGTAATAACTTATATCATCAGATAATATTTTTTGATCAAAAATTTTACTTAAATGGTTTTCATAAGACTTTCCAAAGTAAATAGTATGGTGAGCAACTTCTTCAAATTTTTTTGTTGACCCAAAATAATAAACAAAAAGGCCCATAGAATAATTCATTCTTTTAACTTTTTGATTAAATAAAAATCCATATTTCTTTTTTGATTTAATTAAATTTTTATAAACATTCGGAGGATCTGAATTACAAATTACATAATTTCCATATAGATTATCCTTATTGTTAATTTGAACTCCTTCTATTTTATTATTAGAACTTAACATTTCCGTTACTTCTGCATTCTTAATAATTTCAACACCTTCCTCTTTCATTAATTTTTCTAAAGCATTGACGACGTTACCTGTGCCACCGATAGAGTAGTGGATACCCCATTTTTTTTCTAAATATAAAATAAGTGTATAGATGGAAGTCGTAGTAAATGGATTTCCTCCAACTAAGAGAGGATGCATACTAAAAACTCTTCTTAGTTTTTCGTTTGAAATATAACTCGATACAAGTTTATAGACCGATTGATAACTCTTAAGTTTTAAAAGTGATGGAATTTGTCTAAGCATAAATCTAATATTATTAAAAGATTTTGTAGAGAGTTCTGTAAAACCTTTATCGAAAATTTTTTGAGTAAAATTAACTAATTTTTTATACCCAGATATGTCGGTCTTTGAAAATTTTTGTATTTCTTTTTCCATATTTGTTTCATTTCCTGAATAATCAAAAGAAGTCTTATCTTCAAATACAAATCTATACCAAAGTTCTAAGGGAACAATTTTCACATAGTCTGAAATTTTTTTATCAAATAACAAAAATAATTCTTCAAATAAGTAAGGTGCGGTTATAACCGTAGGTCCTCCATCATAAGTAAATCCATTTTTTTTAAACACTCTTGCTCGACCACCTAAATCGGGATGTTTTTCTAGTAATGTTACTTGATAACCTTTAGCACGCATACGTAATGCTGCAGCAATTCCTCCAAATCCAGAACCTATTACAATAATTTTTTTATCTTTATTCATTTAAGCTATGCTAATACATATAAAGTTAAATTAAGTATGACAAAAAAACCTAAAATTCCTTATTTTATAAATTTTTTCTGTAAATAAGTTTTTTTTGTAATGTTTTTTAAAATACACTGATTCTATTTTAGTTGTGTTTAAAGACTTTTTTAAATAGTTATCCTCAGAAAACTCATAAAATGATGAAAAATATAGGTTATTTACAGTAGAAAATGCTTCTAAGTTGTCATTTTTTTTTATAGGTTCCAGAAAGCCTATTTAAGAAGTTATCTTAAATGAGTTTAATATTAAACTAAGTAAAAAACTAACAACGAGGGAGTTTTTATGAGTAAATTAATTAAAATCGCACTAGCGGCAGTAGCCATTATTGGTATTACTAGCTCAGCTAATGCAGCGACAGCTATTTAGCGACAAATGATTTCGTAGGAATATCATTTTGGATCGTTTCAATGGGTTGTTTAGCAGCTACAGCATTCTTCTTTTTAGAAAGAAGTTCTGTTGCACCCCAGTGGAGAGTTTCAATAACTGTTGCAGGACTAGTAACTGGTATCGCTTTTATACATTACATGTATATGAGAGACATATGGATCAGTACTGGTGAGTCACCAACAGTATATAGATATATTGACTGGTTAATTACAGTGCCTTTACTAATGCTTGAGTTCTATTTTGTATTAGCAGCTGTAAAAAAAGTACCAACAGCAGTATTCTGGAAACTTTTAATAGGTTCTTTAGTAATGTTAATTGGTGGTTATGCCGGAGAAGCCGGTTACGTATCAGCAATGGTTGGTTTCATAGTAGGAATGGCAGGTTGGATATACATTCTATTTGAAATCTTCTCAGGAGAAGCTGGCACAATAGCTGCTAAGAGTGGCAATAAATCTCTAATCACTGCTTTCAGTGCCATGAGAATAATTGTTACTGTTGGTTGGGCTGTTTACCCACTAGGTTATATGTTTGGTTATTTAACTTCTGGTGGAGTGAATGTTGACTCACTTAACATTCTTTACAATGCCGCAGACTTTTTAAACAAGATCGCGTTTGGTCTTATTATTTGGGCTGTTGCAATGCAAAATACTAGTTCAAGATCTGCTAGATAATACTAAGCATTTTAGAAAAGGGCGAGTTTAAAAACTCGCCCTTTTTTTTTGCTTGTTTAATTATTTATTTAAGTTGATTTGCTTTTTAAGGCGGATTTAGTTTCTTCTACGCTTGAAGTAAAGATTTTGTTTAATTTATTCTTGTCTAAGGAATTTTTTAACAAGACCTCTACTGTCTGAATAGCAATTTTAACCGAAGCATTTTTTATATCTTTTAAAGCTTGATTTTTCATTTGTTTAATTCGATCTTCAGTATTTTTTTTCCTATTTTCCATTTGAACGTAAAATTCTTCATTAGTCTTCAAAACGTTATGATCCGCATCATCAGTAGCAGTATCAAATATTTGTTTAACCTCAGCTTTTGCGTTGCTAATTTTTTTTTCATATTCACTTAAAATATTTTTAGATTCTTCTTTAAGTGACTCAGCATCATCGACTTCAGTTTTTATTGTATTTATACTTTCTTCTAAAGTAGAAGCTATTTTTTGAGGAATTTTGAAATAAATTAAAACTCCTAAAAACATAAAGAATGAGACAGCAACCCAAAAAGTAGCATCAATTATCATAAATATTTATCTAAGTTATTTTTAGTTGTCTCAAGTATAGATGCTTTAACACTGCTTTGATTCATTGGTTCGCCAGATATTTGCTCAATTACTTTTGACGCCATTTCTTCAGATATAGTTGAAATACTTCTTAAAGACTCATTTTTTAAATTTTTTATTTCTTTTTCTGCTACTTCGATCTCAATTTCTATTTCTTTTTCAAATTTTTTTTTTTTATTTTTTATTTCTGAATTAAGTTTATTTTTTCTATCAAAAATTATTTTTTGAACTTCTTTTTTAGCACTTTCTATATATAAATCATATTCTTTAAGCTTTTGTTCAGCTAAATTTTTTAATTTTTGAGCCTCGTCTAAATCATCTTTAATTTTATTTTCTCTATTATCGATACTGCTTTTAATTTTTGGAATAAATAAATTTGCTAAAGCTAAATATAATGCAGTAAAAATTAGAATTAACCAAAATGCTTGCGATGCCCAATACGTCGGATCTAGCTGAGGCATTCCAGCCTCAGCTGCCAACAAGTTAATCACACTTGTTGTAAAAATTCCGATGATTAAAAGAAACAATCTCATTAAGATTTAAGACTATTACTTAAAACGCAAATAATATAATTAACGCTACAACTAATCCAAATAGTCCAGTTGCCTCAGCTAACGCAAACCCTAAAAGTAAATTAGGAAATTGTTTTTGAGCTGCCGATGGGTTTCTCATAGCTCCTGATAAATAATTACCAAAAATTATTCCAATTCCAACTCCTGCTCCTGCTAGTGCGATTGCCGCGAGACCTGCTCCAATCATTTTTGCTGCTTCTAACTCCATTGTTCCTCCTTTTTTTTGTTAATGGTGTAAATTTAATGCATCATTTAAATAGATGCAGGTTAAGATTGCAAAAACATAGGCTTGTAAAAATGCAACTAATATTTCCAAGCCAGTTAATGCTACTGAAAAACCAAGTGGTAACCAACCCCCTAGCATTCCTAAACTAATAACAAATCCCCCAAAAACTTTCAACATCGTATGACCAGCCATCATATTTGCGAACAATCGAACAGAAAGACTAACTGGTCTGCTTAAATAAGAAATTATTTCTATAATTGTGATGAGAGGTAAAAGAAAAATCGGCACACCATTTGGAACAAAAAGTTTTAAATAGCCAAAACCATGTTTTAAAAAACCAATAACAGTTACAGCAATAAAAATAAAAATTGCCATTAATAAAGTAACTATAATATGGCTTGTTACAGTGAAAGAGTAGGGTAGCATTCCAAGCATATTACAAAATAAGACAAACATAAATAAACTAAAAATAAAAGGAAAATAAGGTTTGGCTTTTGATCCTGCTGTGTCACTTATCATCTTTGCAATAAAATTATAAAATATCTCCGCAATTAATTGAAATTTTCCAGGTATTAATTTTTTTTCTTTAGTACCCAAAAAAAGAATAATACAAATTGCAGCGGCGCTTAAAAGCATAAATAAGCTTGCGTTAGTAAAAGACAAGTCGATACCTGCAATTTTAATTTCAGGACCAATTCTGTGTACTTCAAATTGATGCATTGGATTTGTTGCCATATAAAATTTCCTACAATTAATCTTTTTTTTGCATTCTGTTAGCAGACTTAATAACGTTTAAAATTCCAGCTATAGAGCCTAAAAAAAAGAATAAAATTATTAACCAAGGTTTAGTATCAAACCAAGTATCTAAAATAAACCCAATTATTGTCCCAACTAACACAGCAGAAACAAGTTCTGTACCTAGCTTAAAAGCAGTGCCCATAAAAGAGCCATTTTCATTATTATTTGTGATTATCGAATCGTTTTTAAACTTATCTTTTGCAATTTTTAGGCGAGTTTTAAAATCTTTTAGATCTCTCATCTTAGACTAAGCTACTAACTCTTCGGCTTTTTCTAAATCAACAGCAACAAGCTGGCTAACGCCCTTTTCTGGCATAGTTACCCCATATAGTCTATGCATTCTCGACATAGTCAAAGCATGGTGAGAAATGATGATAAATTTAGTTTGAGTTATTTTTACAAGTTCATCTAACAAGGCACAAAACTTTGTAACGTTTGCATCATCTAAAGGTGCGTCCACTTCATCTAGAACACATATAGGAGAGGGGTTTACTAAAAAGACCGCAAAAATTAAAGACAAGGCTGTTAACGCCTGTTCTCCACCTGATAAAAGAGTGATGGATTGAAGTCTCTTTCCCGGAGGAGAGACTAACATTTCCAAACCAGCTTCTAATGGGTCATCCGAGTCAACTAGTTCCAATTTTGCACTGCCACCATTAAATAGTTTTGTATAAACTTCATTAAATTTTCTATTTACTTTTGTATAAGCCTCAAGAAGTTTTTCACGTCCTTTTTGATTAAGCTCATCGATTGACGCCTTAAGTTTTACTATTGCAGAGTAAAGATCGGCTCTATCATCTTCCATTTTTTTAATTTCATCTTGATATTTTTTAGTTTCTTCGTCAGCTCTTAAATTAACTGAACCTAGAGCTTCTCTTTGTTTTTTAATTTTTTCTAATGCTAGTTCTTGTTTTTCTAAATCGGGATAATTTTCTGGGGTTAAAATACTTAAATTTGAAATTGATAACAGATCATTTTCATTACTTAGTTTAAGGTCGCTTTTAATAGAATAAATTAAGTCTTTTTTTCTTTTATCTATTCCGTCGAGCGTTGCCTCACTCCTTGCTTTATTTTCTCGAAGGATGCTAAACTTTTCCTGTATCTCTTTTAAATTTTGATTAATTAAATTATATTTTTCTTCAGCCTTACTTAGCTCTTCATTTAATTCTTCACTTCTTTTTTTTGTATTTTCTATATTTTGTATATTTTGACCTTTAGTAGTTGCAATTTTTTCTGGATTTTTTTGATTTTCATTGATTTCAGATTTAATTCTATTTTTTCTTTCATTTAATTCTTTGATCATTTTATCAGAGTTAGATTTTAAATTTTTCCAGTTTTCTAGTTCAATGTCTATATTTTTGATTCTCTCTCTTCTTTTAATAGAGTCACTTTTAATTGATTCATTTTTTCCATAAGTCGAAGCATATCGTTCTTGAGAAGATGTAATTTGGTTCACAATTTTTTTTAATTTTTCAAAAAGTTCTCTTGTTAATTTTTTTTTAGAGTCAATATAGCTTTCGATTTCGTTGATAACTTCGTCCAAATGGCCCTGAAGTTCATGTAAGCCTGCTTTTGACAGGTCTAAATCTTTTTGTGATCTTACTTCAGTTTCAGATAATTCTTTTTCAGTTTTCAATAATTCATTTTTTTCTTCAAATATTCTTTTTTCATTTAATGAGGCATCTAAAGATATACTTTTTTCTCTTTCAAGGTCGGAATTTAAAGTTTCTAATGAATTTTGAAGTTTAATCTGTAAACTTTTAATTCTCAATTCCTCTTCATCTAAATTAGACATTTCAAGGTTAAGTTTTTGAAGATTAGCTTGAGTCTCCATTCTTCTATCTCTTAACGGAGCTAGCCTTTTATTTTCTTCTTCAAGCATCTGATTGTTGTAGCTTAAGTCTATTTTTACTGCACTTAACTCATCGTCTTGTTCGCTTAACTTTTCAGCAACAGTAGCTTTCTCTTTTTCTATTGAAGATAGTTTTAAGTAATAAAGACCAGCTTCTATACTTTTAATCTCTCTTGAAATCTCTTTATATCTTGTTGCTTCTTCAGCTTGTTTTCTAAGATTATCTAATTGTTTTTCTTGTTGTTTTTTCAATTCGTCAGCTCGTTTTAAATTATTTTCAGCTGCTTCTAATCTCGCTTCAGCTTCTTCTCTCCTTGCGTGGATACCTGAAATTCCAGCTGCTTCCTCTAATACAGCTCTTCGCTCAGCCGGTTTTGAAGTAACGAGCGAACCAATTCTTCCCTGGCTAATTAAAGAAGGTGAGTGCGCACCAGTAGACAGATCTGCAAAAAAAGTTTGCGCATCTCGTGCTCTTACTTCTTTTTGATTGATAAAATATTTTGAACCCTTGTCTCTCTCAATTCGTCTTGTTACTTTAATTTCATCTAATTCGTTGTATTGCATAGGCCCATCTTTGTCTGGGTTTTGAATTTGTATTGAAACTTCTGAAATATTTTTTGCGGGTCTATTCGATGTACCTGAAAAAATAACATCTTCCATCCCCGAGCCCCTCATGCTTTTCGCTGAAGTTTCGCCCATGCACCATCTTAAAGATTCTACAATATTAGATTTACCACAACCGTTGGGTCCAACTATTCCAGTTAAACCTTCTTCTATATAAAAATCAGTCTTATCGAAAAAAGATTTAAATCCAGATATTTCTAGTTTTTTAAATTTCATTATAAAATTTTATCAATTGCTTTTTTAAAAGATTCGTAATTTCGGGATCCTTTATATTTTTTTTCATTTATATAGATAGTTGGTGTCGAACTTACTTCGTAGTTTTTTGTAGCCTCAATTCTTTCGTTGAGAATTTTTTCTTCAAGTTCTTTATCTGCCAAACATTTGTTCATTTCATCTTCTGTTAAATTAAATTTTTTCCCAATTGTCTTAATTGAATCATTGATCGTATTTATATCAGTTCCTGCCGCCCATTTATTTTGCTTTTTAAATATTTCAGTTAAAAATTTAAAGTTTACTTGAGAGCTCGCATTACATTTCAAAACCTTTTCTGCATTTAAAGCCGCTAGATCAAGTGGAAAACTATGATGTTCAAATTTTACCTTTCCGGAGCTAATATATTCTTTTTCTAACTTCTCATATATTTTTCCATGAAAGTCAGCACAATGGGGACATGTTAGTGATGAAAATACTTTTACAGTAACCATGTCGTTAGAATTATTCTTACTTTGTGACAACTGATCACAATTAATAAACAGGAAAAAAAAAGATAATAAAAATGTATTTTTAATTATTTTTAACATTGTAAGCCTCTATTAGTTTATTTAACATTTTTTTAAGCCCTTCATTATCAATATTCTCTAGTTTATTACTATAATTCAATTTAGTGTCATTTAATGGAGAAATTTGTTTTGATATTCTTTTTTCGTGAACAATCTTAAGTTTAACTTCTTTAATACATTTAAAGCCAAAAAAACTATTAATTTTATCCATAATTTCTTGTTTTCTATATTCCACGGTTAATTCATTTCCGTGAATTACATTTAAAACTAGAGTTGCATTGTTCATTTCTTTACCCATTTTTATTGTGCTCGGATAACATTCGCTGGAAAGGTCTTTACCGATCATTTTAGCCCAGTTATCGACTATATTAGAAAAGTTATAACTACCTTTTTTTAATAGTTTCTTCAGACCCTGCGGTAACGACTTAGAAAAAGGTCTTAAACCTTGTATGAAAGTACTGCTTTTATTACTATCTTTTTTTTTATGCATCTTCAAAATAATTTATCAAAAAAAATTCTAGCTTGGTACGATAATAACAAGCGAGCACTACCTTGGCGTGTTAGTAAAAAGTCCCCAAAAAAGCTTTATTACAGACTTTTAAGTGAATTTATGTTGCAACAAACACAGGTTAAAACAGCACTTCCTTATTTTAAATTTTTTTTGCTACATTTTCCTAGCTTGAAATCTTTATCTAAATCGAATGAGAGAAAAGTTTTAAAATTATGGGAAGGACTTGGATACTACAGAAGAGCAACAAATCTTTTAGCTACCGCTAAAATAATCGTTAAAGAACATAACTCTAAGCTTCCAAAAAAAATAATTGATATAAAAAAACTTCCAGGAATAGGCGACTATACAGCTAATGCTTTGTTGGCCTTCATTTACAATCAGCCAACAATCGCAATTGATGGAAACGTTAAGAGAGTATTTTCAAGAATTGTAAATAAGAGTGAAAATAAAATAAATTTTAATAAACTTATAGAAACTAATAAAAAATCTTTGTTTAAAACAAAAAGGCACTCAGATTTTGTAGAGGCACTAATGGAGTTTGGAGCATTGATATGCAAACCAAAAGAACCACAGTGTTTTAAATGCAATATTAAAAGTACATGTGAATATTTTAAATCTGATAAAAAATTTAAACAAATTAAAAGAATTCAACTGAAAGAAAAAAATTATAATATATTTTGCTGTATTGATAAAATAAAAAATAAAATAGCTTTAACAAAAAAACATGATTTAGGATTTTTAGACAAATTTTATTTACCTCCTATAAAAGAAGCAAAAATTAAAAGTAAAATAAAAAACTGGAATTTTCATTCAAATTTTAAAAAATCCATCTCTAATAAAAAATTAAATATTAATTTGTATTATAAATTTTCTTCAAAACTTCCATTGCAATCACAGTGGTTTTCTTTAAAAGGAAATAATGAATTTATTCCTTCGTTTACAAAAAAAATATTTAAACAAATTTTAAATATTAAATAATGAGAAAAAAAATTGCAATCATTGGAGCTGGTATTGGTGGACTTACGCTGGCTAACCTTTTGCAAAATAGTTCAAATTTTGATTTTATTATTTACGAAAAAAATGAAACATTAAATCTAGATGAGGGTTTTGGCATTCAACTAGCTGTTAATAGCATTTCTATTTTAAATCAAATAGGCTTTAGTAGTTTAAATAAATCAGAATTTTTTAATCCAGCAAAATTAGATTTTTACTCTAACCAAGATAAAGTAGTTGATTTAGATTTAACCCAATTTAATACCGATATAGAAAAATACACAACACTTAAAAGATCATCTTTAATTAAATTTTTAAAAGATAAATTATTTTCAAATTTAATAAGGTTTAACAAAACTATCAAAGAGATAGAACAAAATAAGAATAATATAAAAATAAATTTTACAGATGGTGAGACTGATGAAGTTGATTACCTTGTAGTTTCAGATGGTGTCTTTTCAAGCACCAAATCAATTATTGAAAATAAAAATTACAGACCAAACTATTATGGTGCTATAGCGATAAGAACTATTGTTGATAGAAAAAATGTTAAAGATTTTGATAAAAATAATATTTCTTTATTAATGAGCTCAGATGCTCATGCAGTTCTATACCCGACAAATGAAAAGGAACATAACCTTGTAACTGTTGTTAGAAGTAAGATTAAAGACTTTGAAAAAATTAATAATATAAATTTTATTAAAGCAATTTTAAAAAATAGTATTTTAAAAAATAATAGTGCTATGACATCACTATTTGAAGGAGATTTAGCTTCATGGCCTATCTATACTTCTGACAAGTCAATTGTTTCTAAATTTAAAAATGTTTTTTATCTTGGGGACGCATTCTACGCAGTACCACCTTCAATGGCACAAGGAGCTTCGCAGTCAATCGAAGGAGCTATAGAATTATTTGAAATTTTTGAAAAAAATATAAATGACAAACAAAATTTATATTTTAAAACTAGACTTAACAGGATTGAAAAAATTAGCAAAAGATCTAATTTTAATTATTTTGCTTTTCATTTAAGTAATAAATTTTTTGTTAGATTTAGGAATATCTTAATTAAAAAATTAATTAATAATGAAAAGTTTATTAAAAGTTATTTAGGAAGAGTTTTTAGAAAATAGTTTCTGTCTTAAATTATCAATGGGTAACACTGCACCCTCTATGTTGTAGTGCCAGTAGGTCCAACCATTACAACTTTCTGCACCTAATATTTTAGCTGCAACTTTATGAATCGAGCCCTCATTTTCTTTGTATTTAATACTTCCATCAGCCATAATTTTTGCATTGTACTTCTTTTTATGGTCAAACAATGTCATACCAGGCGCTAAGATTCCCATTTCAATTAATGACCCAAAAGGAATTCTTGGTTTAGATTTATTGTTTTGAATAGTGTCTAAATAGTTGTCTTCAATTACTATTACATCTTCTAATCTTTTCTGAGCTGCTAAAAAATATTTTTTGTCTTTTTCAATGCCAAAATATTTTCTTCCTAGTTTTTTTGCAACCACAGCAGTAGTTCCAGTTCCAAGAAAAGGGTCAAAAACAGAATCTCCTTTATTTGTAGTTGCTAATATTACTCTATACAAAAGTGATTCAGGTTTCTGTGTAGAATGAACTTTTTGTCCATTTTTTTTTAACCTTTCTTTTCCACTACAAATAGGTAACATCCAATCTGATCGCATCTGTAAATCATCATTTAAACATTTTAAAGATTGATAATTAAAAGTGTATTTAGCTTTTTTATTTTTAGAAGCCCATATTAAAGTCTCATGCGCATTGGTAAACCTTGTTCCTCTGAAATTAGGCATTGGATTATTTTTTCTCCAAATAACATCATTTAACAACCAATAATCTAAATTTTGTAAGTGATAACCTAATCGAAAGATATTATGATAGGAGCCTATAACCCAAATACTCCCATTATCTTTTAATATTCTTTTACACTCACTCAACCAAGCTTTACAAAAATTATCATAATGCTTAAAACTTTTAAATTGATCCCACTTATCATCCACACCGTTTACCTTACTATCATCAGGTCTTCTTAAAGATTCACCAATCTGCATATTGTATGGAGGGTCGGCAAAAACTAAATCAAAAGTTTTATCTGGAATTTTTTTTAAAATTTCTAATGAATTTCCGTTCGCAATTGTGTTAAACAAATCTGACATTAATCAATTCAACTTGAAATTGAATCTTAGGTCAAACGTTTTTAATTAAAACTAGCACTCTCTTGTGTTTTGTAGTTTTATTTTAACAACATCTTGTGTATTGGTTTAAATCCTTTTCGATGATGAAAGGTAATACCAAATTTTTCTAGACCCATCATATGTGCTTTAGTTCCGTAGCCGAAATTTCTTTCCCATGCATAGTGAGTAAATTTTTTAGATAATTTAATCATAAGCAAATCCCTATATGTTTTTGCAATAATTGAAGCTGCACTAATGCATTTAATTTTTGCATCACCTTTAATTATTGTTTTATAATTTTTTATGCCACTTGGTACAAAAGGACCGTCTATTAAGATCAGCCCAGGTTTCTTTGGAAGTTTGTTAATAGCTCTTTTCATTGAAAGTAGTGAAGCCTGTAAAATATTAATATCAAATATTTCTTCAACAGAAGCTATTCCAACTGCATAATGAGAATTTTCTTTTATATATTGAGCGATTTTTAATCTATTCTCGAAATTAATTTTTTTAGAATCTTTTATAGGTTTTAAATCAATCTTATCATTAAGTATGACGGCCGCAGAAACAACAGGCCCAGCTAAACAGCCTCTGCCAACTTCATCAACTCCAGCCGTAATAATATTATTTTTCAATTTTAATCTTTAAATCTAAAATTTTTTTTCTGATCATTTTTAGGTCTATCCATGACATGGCTTTTTGATCTGGTTGTCTCATCAAAAAAGCTGGATGAAATGAAGTAATTACAGAGGTATTACACTTGCCTATTTTCTTTTCAATCCACTTGCCTCTAACGTCAGATATAACTTGGTCACCACCTATGACGGCACTCAATGCTGTACTACCTAACAATATTAATATTTTAGGATCTATAATTTCTATATGCTTAGTTAAGTAAGGCAGGTAACGTATGACCTCTTCTGCATTTGGAGCTCTGTTTTCTGGAGGTCTATAACTTACTACATTAGTTATGTAAACGTTGTCTCTATCTAGATTAATTGATAATAACATCTTATCTAAAAGCTCACCAGTTTTACCAATAAACGGTACTCCTTCTAAATCTTCATTAGCACCTGGACCTTCTCCAATAATCATAATTTTGGCATTAGGATTTCCATCAGAAAAAACAATATTTGTAGAATTTTTTTTTAATACACAATTTTTAATATTTGTGATGAGCTGCTTAAGTTCTTGTAACTCTTTGCCTTTAGTGCCTTTGACGGCTAAATTATTATTAATTTTATATCGATTTATAGCTTCATTCTCATATATTAGGTTATGATTAATTAGACTATAATATTTAATTAATTGTATAAATTTGGTATTAATTCTTTTTGCCATTTAAATAATTATGAAAAACTTAAAAGCTGAATTCAAGTTAATAATTTGTGTTTTATTATTTTTAAACACTTTTAATAATCTTAAAGCTAAGAATATAGATGACTTTTATGATGCAAAAGACATAACTAATTATTTTTCAGGAATATTAGCTGTAAACGACAATCAATATCAAAAATCTTATGACTATTTAAAATCTTTAAATAACCTGGAAGATAATCATTATGCTTACTCACAATATTTTCACTACTCTTTAGTAGCGCTTGAAAAATTTAAAGATGCAACAAATTATTCAAAAAAACTTGAGAAAAAAAAAATTGACAATTTTGAGAGTAATTTAGTTAGTGCAGTTTATTATTTAGAGCGTAAAGATTTTGATAAAGCTTCAGTATATTTTAAAAAAATTAAAAATAAAAGTCAGCCAGGATCAATCCAGAATATGATTTCAGCATCTTTAAATAGCTGGGCTGATTTTAAGAACACAAATAATCTTGATTCAGCACTTAATCTTTTAGAAAGTATACCAAAAAAATTTGAAAATTTAAAAGATATCCAAAAAACATTTGCTTACTGTTATTTTGATTCAGATCAAGCCAATGAAGAATTTAAAAAATTGACTTTACGTTCTAATATTAATTATTCAAGATATTTTTTTTTTCATGCAAACTATTTAGTTTCAAAAAAAAAAAAAAAAAAA
>Ga0209830_10002135_pt1 | contig 16218 bp, 4 predicted proteins | sample ArcticOcean_MG_C_12_FD_187439 | JGI IMG/M metagenome (GOLD analysis project Ga0209830, IMG submission 187439) | Marine microbial communities from western Arctic Ocean - ArcticOcean_MG_CB8_130 (SPAdes) (version 2) | ecosystem: Environmental > Aquatic > Marine > Oceanic | place: Arctic Ocean...
CTGTATTTCCCCACCCCTGAGCCAGCGCTTCATGCATCCCGCTATTGTATCGGCGAACTTCGCCGGGTAGAATTGTGCGGCCTTAGCTACCGCTCCCAACGCTTGTTTGGCGTGTTTCTCATGGCTGCATCGAAACGTTCCCAAACCATGTTGACGTAGGTCCTTCATGAGTGGGTGGTCGAATCTCGCTGATGTCAATATGGTAGTTGGTTTCTGGCACTCGCTCCCGTGGTTGCACATGTCGATCTGAAACTTATGGCCGTTCCACTTCGCCATCGCCTCCTTCATTTCCTTTACCTCCCACATCGCACTCTTCTCCGGATGTTCAAACATCACCACTCCTCCTTTCTCCACAAAGCTGTTCAACACACTTATTAAAGGGATGATGTGCTCGTCCACCCACACCTTTCTCGCCCTCTCAATTTCGTCCCACTTCTCCGAGTCTTTCTTGATGAAGTTCGTTAAAGTCGACCACACCTTACACGGTAGTGAGATGAATGTCAATTTCACCTTTCCCCTCTTCAGTATCGTCCTGAGCTCCCCTTTGATCCAATTCTTGTTTATGATCGTTCCTTTTCCTGCATCCTCCCCGACCGGTGTTTCGCACATTACACCCTTTCTCGTCAGCGCTCTTGTTATGCCCGCTCCTCCCTCTTTCTCATTTCCGCAGTACAACTCAATCATGGAGGCGCTGTTAGGTACATAATCCGCCGTCCCCCCTTTCTTGTTCTGTTTTCCCTCTGTCGTTCTCAGCCTCTTCACGTTGATGATATTTTTCACTTTCCCAAACATTATCATTCTCTCACCACTAACCTCCCCCCTCACTTCGTTCTCTTCCACCCTTGGCTTTCTTACTTGCTCCCTCTCCTTCTCCTCGTTCTCTTCTTTATTCTTCTTACTCTTATTATCATTATCGTACATTATTTTTTCCGTCTCTTGATCCTTGGGACGAATCGTAACATTTCCACTCCCTTCGTTCTCTTCCATCCTTGACCCTCTCACTTGCTCCCTCTCCTTCTCCTCGTTCTCTTCTTTATTCTTCTTACTCTTATTATCATTATCATACAACTTTCCCCCCGTCTCTGAAGCCGCTTCGTCCGCGTTTCATTTATACCTCTTCTCCTGACCCCCACGTCCATCTCCGTTCATGGCACCCCTCACTTCCTCATCCAAGGCCTTGTTAATTGCCTCAGCATCTTGGGCTTTTCTCTTCAAATCCGGGGTCAGTTGGAAGCATTCACTCAGCTTGTGCGGTCCTCCGCACTTCCCGCATCTTTGGTCTTGCCTTGCGCTGCTGCCCCCGTTGCCTCCTCGTTGGTAGCTGCTTGGGCTTCTGCAATCATTCGCCATGTGGCCTACCCTTTGGCAATTGAAACATGTAGGTGGTCCCCTTTTCTTGAAGTTTGTTCCCCTCTGTTGCACTCCTTTCAACGGTAGCAAAGGTTTCGAGACCGTCGTCTTCTCCCTTCTCATCGCATCCTTGATTGTGTCAAACAATGTCCAGATCGCCGTCAACTCTTGCGTCTTCCCTCTTGTTGCTGTCCTGAATGCCCTTAGGGTAGCCTTCGCGCTGTCGTTGTTGGAGTTGTTTACGGTTGCTTGCACTTCCTCCATAAGCACGTCCGTATCCTCCACCTTCTCGCTGGCCGAATTCATTAGGGTGGTGATGTTCCTGAGTCTTTCCAGTAACATGCCTAGTTCTCCTGCCTGCCTCCTGATGGCGTCCCGGCTCGTCTTCAGCAGCGTCCTTGACTCGGACCTTCGTTCGTTTGTTCCGTATTGTAAACCAATCTTCTCCATCAGTTCTCCCAAATCGTCGTGCCTGCTGAACGTTTCCTTCACGCCGGCATCTCCGATCGATGCCACAATATCGGTTATTCTCGCCGAACTGTTTGGCGATAAGGTCGTCCGTGCCTTGGTGTCCCTGTCGCCCCCTGGATGTTCCCCCCAAACTCTTGCGAGATCCTGGAGTCCAAAATGGCTTAGGTAGATCCTGACTCTCTCAATCCATGACACGTAGGATGATGGGTTTCCTGGTATGAATAATCCAATTGACTTCGCTGCAGTTATGGATGCCTTGATGGTTACGGGTTTCCTCAAGGCGGATGCCCGGTCCCTCGGTTGCCTGATGTCCTTCAGCAATTTCAACTGCTTCGCAGCTATTCCTCGAGGATAGTTCATTCCGATGCCCTGTAGTAAGGAGTGGATGTTCATGCCTGGTTGAGGGGTATCTGCTTGTGTTAGATCGTTTATCACAGCATGGCTAACTAGGTCTTCTATGGTGTTGATTCCGTTCTGGTTGCAATAGTCTAAGAATTGTGCTTCAGCATGATCGGTTTGGCACCAAGCCATCCTCAGAGCCGCCAATTCTTCCTCTTCGCTTATTTAAGTAGTACTCATCTTTCAGTATGTACACGACTCTTAATCTTGTAAATATGTGTATAAAGAAATAGTTGTTTATATTATATTCCGATTCATTCCTGCGAGATCTCGGTCCAGATATTCTGGCCGAGAATTATCCAAGAAGGAATTAATCTTCTCCATCACTTTCCCTTTCTTCCCTCTATAAGGACTTGTCACTCACGTAGGACATCACCCCTTCACACCCCATAAACCTCCCTTACATTATTCTCACTCCCCTGATGTCGTATCGTTAGTTGACTCCTTTCTCACCGACCCGCTGAGCCTCAGCAGCTCCCTCAACGTTTCCCCCCCGAGTGGCTTCGTCATCATGTCCGACACATTCTCCTTTGACGGAATCTTATGTAACGTTACAATCCCGCACGCTACCGCCTCTCTACACCGATGGTAGCTAATTCCCACGTGTTTCTTGTTCAACCCCGAACCGTAATACGCTGCACTCTGGAGTACTCCCTCGTTATCCCCGAGCACCCTCGCTCCTTTCACAACCCTGACTCCCATCGACCTCATCAAATATCTAATCCCCCTCACCTCGTCGATGGCTGCTCTCAATGCCAAGAACTCCGCCTCGTAAGTAGATCCAGCTATTACCTTCTGTCGCTTCGAACTCCAGAAAATCGGCATCGAACCGTAAAACCCAATGACTCCTGTCACTGACCTCCTCTGTTCATCATCTGCATGTGACGCATCCGCAAACACAGTCAACCCACAATCAACTCCAGTTCCAACCGGTTCGCGTTCTGACCTGTCCTCTTCCGCATGTGGATACCGCTCATGCATCCGCACTTGGTCGCTACTCTCGTATTTCTCCGGTAGTCCCATTATCTCTGTCGTATCTATGTATAGCGGCAGATTCGGCTCCTTCTTAAGATATCCGAAGATGTATCGCACAGCGTTCTCATGTCCGACCTGTGGCTGACTGTTGAACTGTCCCAATGTACTCACAGCGTAGCCTATGTCGAACCTCCCCAGAGTCACTATCCACACCAATATCCCCACCTTACTCTGGTATATCCTTCTCCCCCCTTCTCCGAGTATGCGTGCATCTTCTCCGACTAACCCCTCCGGCCGCAAGTTTGGTGACATTGGCATATTCTTCCTCGCCAACCGTTTACTCCCTTCGGCCTTGCAAATCTCTCTCCACGCATCCTCTCGCTCTCCTCCTCCGAGTCCGCGGTTTTCTCTCTCCCACTCCTCTCGCTTGCTCCGCATCGATTCCTCTCCAATTTCGGTTTCCACCCTCTCGACTGCTCCCTTGACATACCTTTCCGATGAAAAGTGTGTTCCACTCACCTTGTCGTGTTTAATCTCACTCCCAAGGTAGGCATCCGCTCTCCCGGAGAACTTGAATTCAAAGTGCTTCTCCATCTCCATTACAATCTCCTCTGGGTGCATTCCGGTGATTATGACATCGTCGACGTAAAAACCCACCCGGTCGTATTTCCCGTCCCGCTCGTTCCACCGAAACCAAATGTCCTTGCACGCTTCTGCCTGCGTCCACCCCATCCCATCCATTGCCCTCACCACGTACGAGTGAAATTCATACGCGCTCGACACGAGCCCGTAGATCGCTTTCTCGATCACTGCCACTCTCCCCGCGTATTCTGTCCCCCACTCCTCCTCGAGTCGGCAGAACACTTTCTCCCGCGTCCTTGCGTGCAAGTAGGCATTTCCCAGGTCCCCTGCTAACACCTTCTGCCCATCTGCTGCTGCCTGTGCGAACATCATTCGCACTCCCACTGCCGAGATCACCGTCATTGATGATGGCACTCCCCTGGAGTCGACCTTATTCCCCCCCGCGACCCATCTCGCTTTCAACTCCCCATCGGGTTTAACCGTGAATACCCAAAAACACCTCACCTCTTGATAATTACTGGGTGCTCGCGCTCCCCTCCCCAGTACTCTTAACGCTGACTCCTCGTGAGTCCCGATGTTAAGAGCCATGAACTTGGCCATCTCTTTCTCCATTGCCAGCCTCCATCGTCTTTTCCCAATCAGGGCTGCGTAGCATGGTTTTTCCTTCCGCGCGTCGCTGTCGTACTCCGCGTCGTGCCTTTCCGCCTCTTTCTTACCTTTCGGCACCCTGACTCCAAATTGCCATTCCGAAGTTGTAACCCTCGCCTTGCCTGTCGGTTCTGCCGTCGTCGTCGAGTCCGTTTCCTTCACGACGCTCTCTGCCCATCTGGTCATCTCCCCGGAGGTCATGCTTTTGCACTTGATGATGCACCTCGCTCTCCTCACTGTCACCTCATCCTGCTCCTTTCCTTCCTCTTCCTCCGCGAGCCCGTCCTCATATAGCTTCTTCAGGAATGCAGTCGCCCACACTGCAGCTTTTGGACACTTGTTGTTCATCTTCTCGAGGATTAAGTGGGCTAACTCCGCACCTAACCCCAGATTACTTTCCGCTTGGAACGCTAATCCGTCGCCCTTGAAGATGTAACTGGTGAAGGTGTTCTTCCACTTCTTCCCCGTCTTTCCGTCTGGCTTCCAGGCAATCTCGATTTTAGCGTCTTCCCCTCCGTTGACTATCTTGAACCTCTTCAGCGCCTCAATCTCGTACCAGACGTCCCCGTTGTTCTCCTCCACGGCCTCTTCCTCTTCATCCTCTTCCGTGTCACTCTTGTCCTCGTCATTCTTGTTCTCTCCCTCATCTTCCATATTCTCTTTTTCCATTTCCTCGTTCGCTTTCCTTACCATATCGCGAATTCCCTTGCTCTCCTCTTCGCTCAGGTCGTCGAACTGCTCCTCATTTCCCACGCATCTCATCCAATATTCAGGCAGGGGGGGGCGTACGTCACCCTGTTCCTCCCCCGGACGACCCGTCCTTGGCCTGTGGTTGGATGTAGCCATGATTCGACCTCTCCATTTCCCTACGTTGTCGTTTTGCCTGACCATGATGCACATGACGTTGCCCACGTTGGGTGCTGTTCCGATGAACCGCCCTTCCACCCATCCAGAGCAGGTCTCGCTCTTTTGGTCTGGTCTGTAAATCTCGACAATCTGCCCGAAGTGGTATAGGTTCAAGTGGGAAATGTCCAGCGTAATCCCATGGTGTTTCTCCCCAGCTGGCCGACCGTATTTGTCGTTGTACACCGAGTGGTTGTGTACCTCGACAATGTGTCTGAGCTCGTCCATCTCTTCGTCTTCCAGTATAACCCCTCCGTTCCGTATGTTGATGTCGCGCAGAATTTTCCGTTTCTGCTTCAATTGGCCGATCGTCCCTTCCACAGTGTTTTGGTACTGCTTTCTTGGTTCGGAGAACGTCTGCTCGACCATGTACGTGTTGCACAACTCTGCAACTGCTCCCCCCGTCAGGTTAGTTCCGCTGTCCGTGCGCATCATCGTTGGGATTCCGTGATTTTTCCACGTTCTCCGTAGAACTGTTGCTATTGTCCCCCCCGTGATGCTCGCCACTCCCTCAACCACTACGAAATTCGATTTCGCGTATCTTATTACAATCGCGTAGTTATGTCCGCCTCGTGAAGGCTTGAGGTCGATAGGATCCACTGACATGGTGGTGTTCACCCGCAGCATTGATAAAGGTGGGAATGCTTTATGGTTTTGTACGCCGGCTGAAAAATTTCGTCGATTTGCCAACAGCGTATTGTAATCTTGTGCGAGCAGAAGTTGCGCGGGGCTTTGTCCTATCATGTTCTTGGAATCCAATTTCACCTTCCCTTTTGACGTCCTCTCCTTCGTCCCGCCCCTCTTTGTCGGGCTCGCTGACTGGTCGATCGCCATCATTTTTACCGAGGTTTTCGTCGTTCTTTTGCTCTCCTCGTCCTCGCTCTCCTCGTCGTCGTCCTCTTCATCTGTCTCACCCTCGCTGTGGTTGTCGTAGTAGTCCTCTCTCTTGAACTCAATGGTCTCAGTGGATTTCTCCTCCTGGCGAATTATTTCCGCCCAGTAGTCTTCCGTGGATCTCATTTCCTCGTCGTCGTCCGAGGTCATTCTCACGCCTTTGGTGGCCTGCTTTTCTCCCACCCCTTCCCTGTTGGACTGTTTCTCCCACCTCTCGTGAAACTCCTCAATCATTTTGTCGGTGTTTCCTGGATCTTCGACTTTCGTTCTTTTCGTGGATCTTTCTCCACTATCCAAGTCAACTAGCTCCCTCTGCTGCTTCCGTTGTTCCCTTCCTCGCAGTCGCCGCCTCTCTTCCTCGAGGGTACTGTCGTAGTTGGTGGCTGGTTCCTTCTCTCCCAGGTCCCATGTCACTCTCCGTTGAGTCGTCTCTTCCTGACTCCCAGGTCCGCGAGGTTTCTCTCCGTCGCCTGACCGTCTTCCAGCCGAGGTCTCCACCTCGCTGTGCTTACTTTCGGCATCCGTGGTCTTACCAGGCAGAACCTCAACCTGTCTCCGTGCGCCTTCTGCCTCATTCGGTGGAGCCGCCTCTCCCCGAGCCCCAAGTCGGAGAGATTTCTCTCTTTCGCTTGGCCGTCTTCCAGCCGAGATCTCCCACTCGCTGTGCTTACTGTCGGCAGTGGTGTCATGGCCGTTCATGTCCCCTGTCTCATCCGGTGGAGCCGCCTCTCCCCGAGCCCCAAGTCGGAGAGATTTCTCTCTTTCGCTTGGCCGTCTTCCAGCCGAGATCTCCCACTCGCTGTGCTTACTTTCAACGCTGATGGCACGGTCACTCTCTCCCCTGCCTCGCGTCTCATTCGGTGGAGCCGCCTCTCCCCGAGCCCCAAGACGACGAGATTGCTCTCCCTCGCTTGGCTGTCTTCCAGTCGAGATCTCCAACTCACTGTGCTTACTTTCGGCCACCTTGGACTTACCAGGCAGAACCTCACCCTCGTCTCCTGTGCCCATTGCCTCATTCAGTGGATCCTCGTCTCCCTGAGTTTCCTCTCGTTGCCCTTTCTCCAATTCATTGTGTTTATTTTCAATCACCGTGGACTTACCAGGCAGAACATTATCCTCGTCTCCTGTGCCCCTTTCCTCATTCAGTAGGTCCTCGTCTCCCTGGGCTTTCTCTCGTTGTCCTCGCTCCCCTGACAGATTTTCTGGTCTTGTCTCCTCCTCCCTCGTTGTCACCTTCTTGCTCGCGACGAGAGTGCATTTTCTTATTTTCGCACTTTCTCCGGCATTGACTTCGCTCCTGTCTCCGCCCGTACTCGCCTTGTCGAGATAGTCCTTCTTGCTCCAAAACTCCGTCTGCTTGGTCACAACCAGCGGTCCTCCAAGCCTTTTAAAGTCGTTGCTATTCGCCGCCCTATATGGCAGGACCACTTCGCCATTCACTGTCATTAGCGGGAAGATCTTCCCGTTGCCCGAAATGAATGCTGGCTCGTTTGCCAACTCCGTCACCCCCTTCCATTTCCCCCCACATTCGTCAAACTGCATTGGGTCAATGATGTTTGCCTCACTCGCCTCTCCCGATTTCATTGTTATTCCCACTGCATTTAAAATCAATATTTTCTCTTCTCCACTCTTCCCTTCCACCACGATTGCTATGCTTGCAATGTCAAAGATTGATGTTCCCTTCTCCTTTCCCATCCCCTCCGTCTCAAATTGTGTCCCATGTCTTTTCAGGACCATCACCTTTTCTTTCGGGAATAATCCAGCAGCTGATCCAGAATCAATTACTGCCCTTTCCGTCATCTCCGCTCCCTGTTGGTACCCTCTCACCACCTTGCATTTCGCCACTTGCAACTGTATTTCCCCACCCCTGAGCCAGCGCTTCATGCATCCCGCTATTGTATCGGCGAACTTCGCCGGGTAGAATTGTGCGGCCTTAGCTACCGCTCCCAACGCTTGTTTGTGAGAATAATGAGTGTAGTAAACACGTTCTTTAATTATATTAGCTATTAGCGAGAGGTCGATAATTTATTATCGTGCCGGCGTAATTCCGACAAACATATATTTGTGAATATCTTCCACAGGGTTTCTCTTCTATGGGCTCACTCTAGCGTATATGCCTCTCATATTTGTCACTCCCCTGAGCCCGTGGCTGGGGAAGTTGTTTGCGCCGTCTTCGGCTCTCTATTCCAGATGCGGTTCTTTTCCGCTTCCTTTGACTGTTGTCCGGCTCGACGTCTAATCTTGTTCGCCTTGATGGCTACCCGCTCGCCGTCCGTCTTACCATGGTAGTGGGGCCGGAGGACTCCCCTTTCGCAAAGCTGGTTTAGCTTGGGACCGGGCAGTGATTTCGTGAGGACGTCGGCGATATTATCGTTACTTGGGATGTGTGCGTAAATGCAACTCCCGGAGGCGAATGCCTCTCTGCAAAGGTGATAAGCGATTCCCACGTGCTTCTTCTTGCACATGGAGTCGTACTGTGTGGAGTTAGTAAGTACGCTTTCATTATCGCCAAGGACTAAGGTTGGTTTATCGATCCTCCACCCCATGCTCCTGAGGATATACCGCAGGCCCATGACTTCTTGGACTGCGGCTTTCATGGCGATGAATTCGCTCTCATGCGTGGAGGCCGTGATGCTCAGCTGCCTCTTGGAGAATGCTTTTATCATCGTGCTCCCCAGATACACGAGTACGCCTGTTACGCTTCTTCTCCCCGAGACTTCGCTTGCATGATTCGCGTCGACGAACACGGTTAGAGCAGCAGCTTCGCTATGACCAACCGGGCCTGTTTCGTCCAAGCTCTCGACCGCATCGGGGTACGCTTCTCTCATCTCTGCCGCTTGGCTGATGAGTGGTTCTGGGAGGCTGTCGATCTTCTCCGCGCTGATCCCAATTGGGACATCGTCGTGCGCTTTGAGATAACCGAAAATTACCATTACGGCCTTCATGTGCCCGGCTTGCGGGGCTGATAGGAACTGCCCGAGGGTGCTCGTCGCATGGCAGACTTGGAATCTCCCCAGCTGGATTATCCAGATGAGGCACCCGATGTACTTTTGGTAAAGCCGAATATCGTCCGCGCCGAGTAAAATAGCGTCCTCGCCTTCCAATTCCCTCGGGGCAAAGTCCACTCCCATGGGTGAGTTGGCTGGTCTCAGCTGATTCCGCGTGCTCCCAGCAACGGCCTTGTTCCACTTGAGTAGGGACGCCTCGTGGCGTTCGGTTGGGAACTTTCTCTCGCGGTTCGCGATCCAGTTCTCCTTGGTTCCGAGTGATGCTAGGTGGTCTAGCCACTTGAGGTTGCTGGATTCCAGCCCCCTTACCACCTCCGTCACGTAGCTCCTGGATGACAGGAACATAACCCCGTTGACTGTACGGATGTCCATTCCCAGGAATCGGTCGGGGGGGCCTGCGATCTTGAAGCTGAAGTACTCTTTAAGCTCTTCGATGACTTTCTCTGGGTCTTTGCCGATGCAGAGCAAGTCGTCCACATAAAATCCGACGTAGTCGTAAAGGCCGCTCTCCTCGTTGTATCTCATCCATACGTCTCGATCCCCGCGGCTCGGTTTCCATCCCATGTCGTACATGGATTTTTCAACGTAGAGGTGGAATCGTCTCCCCGAAGTCCTGAGGCCGTACATGGCTTTAACGATGATGACCGTCTTGCCGCTGTCGGCTTCCCACTCCTTGCCCAAGGTTGTGTGGACGAGTTGGTCCGTGCGGGCATGGAGGTAGGCGTTGCTCAGGTCGCCAGACAGTATTTTCTGTCCGTCTTTCTGAGCTTGGATGAACAGAATCCTCACAGAGGTCATGCTCATGACGGTGGATGAGGTGGCTCCGAAGCTCTCAATGGTGTTTCCTCCTGCGACCCAGCGGGCCTTTAGGGTCATGTCAGGTTTGACATCGAATACCCAGAAGCATCTCACATTTTGTGATCCGCTGGGGGTTTGTTCGCCGTGGGCTAGCACCCGGAGGGCGGGTTCTTCATTCTTGCCGATCCCGGTGGTGTAGAATCTGTCCTTCTCCTTCTTCAGGGCTGCTCCCCACGTTCTCCCCCCGAGGAGTGTTTTGTACTTCTTCGGGTCGTCCTTGTAGCGCTTGTCGAATTCCAGAGCCTGGTCGATCCCCTTTGGTATGCAGATTCCGTATTTCCATTCGTTAGTGGAGAATCGGTATCTCGCTACCGGGATTGCTTCTTCTTCCGGCAGCTCGTTGGCTGGCGGGTCAGAGTGGTCCTTGATCCACTGCGTGGCCCAATTTCTTGCCCTCTTGTAGGTGCCGTCTTCGGTGTGGCTCATGATGTAGGTGGCCACTGCGTCGCCGAGCGGTGTGCCTCCGTCCTCTGCGGCTTGCGTAGCGATTCCATTCGCTTTCTCAAAGAGGGGAATGTATGAGTTCTCCCAGGGCTCACCTTTATCGTCGAATCCGGTCCAGCTGATCAACACGTCCATGTTCGAGGCTATCTTAGGGTCGTTTTTCTTCCCGCCTCCCCGGACTTTGTGGCTGACTATTTCGTCGATGTCGTAGACGGTGTCTGCGTCGTCGTCGTCAGGTTGTTCCTGGGCCTCTTGAAGGCCGCCGCTGTAGAGCCTTGCTCCTCGTGCTCCCCGCGCTGTCGAGCCTCTGCTGGGAAGTTCTTGCTCGGTTTCTGGAGTTTCGCTTTCCGGGTCGTAGTCGGCCAACGGTGTTGGTGACTGCACACTTTCCTCTCCGTCGGTCTGTTGTCCTCGGAGATCATTTGCCGTTGCGGTCTTGACCTTGTCCGCTTGTTTCTCCCTCGACTGATCTTCGTAGACGGAGACCGCGCTGGTGGCGATTACCTGCCCACACCATCCCCCCCTGTCGTCCATGTGGCGTACCAGGAAGCAGAATGCGTTGCCGATTGCTGGTGCCATGCCAATGTACCTGACTTTCGCGTAATCTTCTCGTTTATCACTTTTCGCCGTTTTCATCCAGAGAATTTGGCCGAAAAAATGGCGATTGAGGGCGCTGAGGTCAGGGGTGTTTCCATGGTGGCGGGACGTGGGGGTTCTGCCCTTGGTGGCGGTCAGATTGTGGATGTGGATAGCGTGGGTGAATAGGTCATGTTCCTCATCTGCTTGGACGGGAACGCCTTCCTCTCTGGCGATGAGCGATATTTTCGCGGCCAATAGGCGTATTTTTCCAATGGTGAATTCGGAAGGATTCTGATATTGGTGGCCTCTCTCCGAGATTTCGTGGTGGATATGGTAGGCTTTGCACGTAGCTGCAAACGCTCCCAACGTGAAGTATTTGGCTCCATGGTTCGGATGGTGCTGGGAATTCCAGCGTCCTTCATGAAGTCGACGATGGCCGCAGCGAGGGTCTCACCTCGTAGGTTCATCAGTCCAACTCCTTTGGTGAGTCCCGTTTTGGGGTAGACCATGACCCAGCATGTACTGAAGCTGCTGCCTTGTTGTGCCTTGGTACTGGATGGGGTCGCAGGACATTTCGGTGTCTACCCTCGTTGAGGTTAAGGCTGGGTATTTTGTCCAGCTCTGTGTTGGAAGTTTGGCTTCGCTCGCCCCGTAGAAGAGTGTGGTGAACTTCTTGGTGTTTTCCAGTGTTGCCCTGGAGGGGTTTCCGAACGCTCGGGGGTCCAGCTGGTGTTTGCCATTGGCTCCGCGCTCTCGGTCGTTTCCGCTTGGAGATTTCAGGGTGGGCAGGGTGCCCCCCTTGTAGCCTCCAATCACGATGGCTCGTTGTTTCGCTGGGGGTGTTAGGTCCAGGTCATTACAGTCGTCGTCGTTATCTTCCCCCTCTTCGTGGTCGTGGATGGTTTCGATATCTTTTCCATCGTCCTCCTCGAGCTTGTCCTTGTCGAACGCGGGTGGTTCGTCTTTGCCACCGAACGTCGCTTGGAATTCACGGTGTGATTCATGGTCAGCGTTCTGCCTGTCTTTCAGGGTTCTTCTTAGCCTGGAGGTGGTTGGTAGGGATTGTCGTTTTGGTTTCCTGGGAGGTTTTTGTTGATGTATCTTGCATGCTCGGGATTCGACCTTGTCAGCATTTTCCATCTCCGCTAGCTCTCTCTCGTTTTTCTTTCTCCTGGGGGACATTTTCTCCCTCATGGTTGTTGGATTGATTTCGTCCAGCGTTACTTGCTCTGCAGATTCAGTGTTGGAGTTAGTTTTCGAAGGTGAAAAAGATTTTATTCTATTTAAGAAAATTGTGTCCTTGTCGCGGTGTTTCTTGGGTTTAATGGAATTGATGTTGTGGATAGTGAAGCTTGCTTTGCCGGGCTGTTTGCCGTATTTTTTCATATGTTCTTTTCGACTGTATCCGGAATTCGTGAATTTGACAATTGTGAGATTTTTCATTTCGCTGTTGGTTGGCGGTCTCGTCGTAAGCCCAATGTCAGAATCGCTTGTTGTAGTGAAGGGAACTCTTTTCCCGTTCAAGCTGGCATTGTTGTGGTTGCTAATGACGATTCCCCCTAGGTCTCCATCCTTGTCGAATATTTCAACGTGGTGTCCAGCGTCGTTGATTTGAAATGGGTCGACTAAGTTGCACTCGTCGGGCCGTGTATCTCCCCTCCCTACTCCTACGTCCTCAAAGTAGCCAACAATTTGGCTTCCGTCTTCCAGTGTAAGGACAGTTGCGACGTTGCTCCTTTCGAAGGATGATTTTCCTTGTTCGTGTCCGACTCCGACTGTGTTGAAGAGCTTTCCTGTCCGGGTAATGGTTCTTACGGCTGATTTATGGAATACGGTAATTTGTGCTCCGGTGTCCACAATAACTTCCACCCCATTGGGGTGTTGTTTTGCGTACTCGATGTTCTCGCTTATTCGGCGTTGGGTGGCCTCCTTCAAGCTGGTTGTTGGTTTCGAGTAGCCGTTGTTGACGTTCGCCATTATGTCTGCTAACACCGTTGCGATCTCCTCGTTGTAGAATGCAGCCTTCTTTGCGGTGTTCCCCAGGCACTGTTTCTCGTGGCTTGAGTGGTCACATTGCAATCCTCTCGTTTTCAATTCGGCGTGTTCGAGGGTATTTTCGCTTCCCCCCCCGATGATGGCGATTTTCGTGGGTTTCCGGAAGGGGTTCTTTTTCATGCATTGGTCAAAGGAGGCGTAACCTTTGTTGGTGAGGGAATTGCTGTTGACCTTGTCCGGGGTGGTTCGTGAGTTTCCCCCGGGAATGGAATTGTAGAAGGTCCTCCACTCGCGGGTTTTCCAGAATGTCGAATACTTGGGCTGTTCCCACATTACGCATCCCCCCCCTTCAATGAATGGTTTGAGCGCCTTCAGGAGGGGCGTTATCTTATCGTTCATGAAGTATTTCCTCCGCGTTTGGAGTTTACTCAGTTGTTCCTTGCTTTTCGTGAATTGGAGTTGTGTTTGGCTGAAGAGTTTGCATGGTGGTGACAAGAATACTACCTTAGCGTTCCGTAGGAGAGTTGGCAGCTTCTCGCTGCACCATCTTTTATTAATGTGGGTACTTTCCTTTTGGCAGTCCCCAATTGAAATTACGTGCCATCCTCGTTTCCGTAGCGATTCGCTGAGTTTCGCTCCCTCCTCCTCGGACCCCTCGAAAAGTACGAGGGCTAGTGGCTTTTCTTGTGCGGGTGTTTTACTTTTCTTGACCGAGTTCACTTCCGGTGGCCCTGTTAGGGCCCATGCAGAGGTTGCTTTTGTTTTCGATTTGGAGTTGTTTTGAGCGATTTGCTCTTCGGCTAGTTCTTGTGAGTTCGTCTCCCTGGAGTCCTGGGGAACGGTGTTCATGCCGTTGCGTAGTTGGCCCGCCGGTCCACTGGGTTCTGGCTGTCCCTTTCGGGGAAAGGGAGTGCTTTCCCCGGTGGGAGGTTCTTCAGTGGCGCGTTTCCGCGACTCGGACTTGTTCTCGTGAACATCGGCTCGTCTCGGTGAGGCGTTGTCCTTGCCGTTGCGTAGTTGACCCGCCGGCCCACCGGATTCTGGCTGTTCGTTTCGGGGAAAGGAGGTTCCTTTCCCTGTGGAACGTTCTTCAGTGGCGCACTTCCGCGACTCGAACTTGCTCTTGTTAGCTACGGCCCGACTCGTAAAGTCGTTGTTCGTGCCGGTGGTCGTTGACCCACTGGTTGTCGGCTCCCCCCCACCATTCTTCCCTGTTCCTTCCCCCCCCACCTTCAGAGCTGTCATTCCTTGCGCTCTCTGTGCTGGGGGAGAGGTGGTGTTGGGAAGTGGGGGGGGAGGTGCGTCGTTAGTGCTTGGTCGGTGTGTATTTGTTGTCGTTTTCTCACCGGGTGTGGTTGGCATTTGGGTCCCATTTGGGGACTGGATGTTGTTGTTGGATGTGTTAGTCACGTATGACTTGCAAGACCCATCCCTAGCTTGCCCTTTTCCGTTGCTATTGCTATTACTATTGTTACTATTGGTTGCCCGTCTTCTCTTTGCTATGGGCTTGGCCTCGAGTCATTCTTCGTCGCTGTCGGGGCCGTAGTCGTTGTCCCTGAACCGGGTCTTCTTGATTGGTTGCACTCTCTCCTTGTCGAACTTGCAGTCACTGGTGGAGTGTGTGTTAGCTACTCCCCGGCGGTTGTTGCTCCAACAATTGTCGCATGAGTCTGGAGTTCTGAAGCCTGGTCTTTGGGGACATTTTTCTTCTCCATGGCCGTGCTCGTTGCATCTCCTGCAGTCACCCTTACTGTTCTGCCCTTCTGGGTAACGTCTACTCTTGTGGGAGCTCCCACCCCCCCCACGGGGGCTCTTTCTCTTGTTGTTGGAGTGTTGGTTGGATTTGTTTTGCTGCTCTTCGAGTATCTCCTGGCGCCTTATCGTGGAGTTCTCTCGTTCTCTCCCCACCTCCATGTTCGCTTCCTTGATGAGGTGTGCCTTGATCGTGGTGTAGCTTGTGCTGGAGTTGATTCTGTAGGTGGTTCCCAAGTTTCGAAGGGCTGGGTCCATTGCGTCTGTGAGTTGTAAGAGCATGCTACGTTGCTCTGTTTCACTCTCGCGTGCTCCACTGAGGAATGCCAGGTTGTCGTAGATGTTCTCTATTTTCGTGATTGTTGATTGGACCTTACTTGATGTGATTGTGGTTTGGAGTTGTAGCTTCATTAGCTCTTTCTTTTCATCTAGTAAGAAATCGGCCTGCAGGCTAGCGTCTAGCTTTTCCTCGTAGATTTGCTTTAGCGTACCATGTGCCGAAATCTTCGTTTTTGCGGTGTGGGAGATTCCCAGGGCCGAGCTTAGGTGTATGACGACGTTCTTTGCCTCGGATTCGGAGGCCTTTGCTCGTGGGCTTTCGCTGAAGAGTTCGTTATTTCCAGTTGCAGTTTGGCTGTTGGGATTCTTGGTGAGATGCTCTAGTTCGTACTTGATAGCGACTTCATGGATGTTTTGGAGGGCTTTGACTGTGCTAGTTTCTTCATTAGCTCCAGAGTATGTTAGGCTGACCGTTTTTAGCTTGATTAAGTTGTCAGTGGTGTTGAATAGTTGTTCAATTGTTTTGGATTTTATGTTCGAGTTGGGTTTGTCCATTTCTAGAATTAGCCTTTGGAGGAATGTAGTGTCCGCATTTTGAAGAGCTTCTGCTTTACTGGAGATGTGTTTGTAGGATAGGATAAGGTTCGCGTCCGCTCGCATTGCTTCGTGGTCGTTGGATGTGAAATACTTTTTGTTTTCAAATACGAGTCTGACCAAGGAACTAATCCGTTGTAGTTTTTTCGCTGAGTCTAGTTGGTGGTCAGGAAAGGCGTGGGCGATCATTGTGATTTCGGCATCGGTGGTGTCGGTGACAATTTGAGCTATCCTTTCGGCAGCTGTAGAAGACATTATAAATATTTTCTAGTTCTTGTCAGTCTTGGTTAAGGGTGACTTGATTGGGCTTTCTTTTGTTGTTTGTGCTTATGTAGCTCAGTCAGTAAAGTCTCGCGGCTTTTGATCTGAGAATAATGAGTGTAGTAAACACGTTCTTTAATTATATTAGCTATTAGCGAGAGGTCGATAATTTATTATCGTGCCGGCGTAATTCCGACAAACATATATTTGTGAATATCTTCCACAG
>Ga0209830_10002138_pt1 | contig 16210 bp, 18 predicted proteins | sample ArcticOcean_MG_C_12_FD_187439 | JGI IMG/M metagenome (GOLD analysis project Ga0209830, IMG submission 187439) | Marine microbial communities from western Arctic Ocean - ArcticOcean_MG_CB8_130 (SPAdes) (version 2) | ecosystem: Environmental > Aquatic > Marine > Oceanic | place: Arctic Ocean...
ATTAAGTGAATGATGTTTGGGCGGTGGCCTTTTGAGTTCTGAGTTGATTTGATGTTAGACAACTACCTTTCACAATGCATTCATACTTTTTTGCAGCAAATATGATATGTTTTCAGTGCTTTTAGCTATCAAGTCATCAAAAGTATTGTCACTTTGCTCGTATTCTTTCCAAGTGGCCGTCGTGCACATCTATTATTTAGAGCTTTTGCTTTTATTATCTGAAGTAGCGTTGCATGTAAGGCAGTAATTTGAGCGAGTTATGGGTTGAATGGTAGACGATGCCATTCTAGCCTCATACGAGATGATACGCATCCATAATGGCGTCAGAAACGTGGGTATTTCTGTAAGGGCTGGAGGCTCAGTCTAAAATATGACCCGACCGACGTGTGGATAAATACGGCCCTCGGCTTCAAGAGGAACAATTGCTTCTCTTTGGCCTACTTAGGTTATGTAGTTGTATAAATTTGCGTTTCGTTGGCAGGCGTCTCTCGTTTGATCTGACTTTTCTTAACCAAGCGCGCAGGACCAAAGCAGATAAATTCTTTTTGGCTGGCCAATAATTTGGTTTTTTCGTTCATTTATATAATTACTTGATGCCCAGTATGTCAAATTATTATGCAATTTATTTGCTTTGACCGGGTATCACAAAGTTAATTAATTTTGGAAAGAAGATGCTGTTGTCTGCATTATGCAGACCATTTGTAGGGGATCTAAATGTGCTGTGCATTGTGTCGCAAATGAGACCAACTTGGATCATACTGTGCATATGACCAATCAGGGCGGGCACTTTTGCCTTGTGGCTTTTCCGAAGAAACCTGTTAATTTCAATTTGGGTTATCTAGCTGTAAGTACGTTTATCTTCATGAAATTGGTGGGAAAGGAAGGTATGCTACTCACAGAGCTGCGGCTTTTTTCTGCAATGAAGCAGGTTGAAACCTGGCATGTTGGTGTTGACAGCTGGCCATGTATGGGGCCGCCTTTAATACAGCTGAGTGACGCACAGTGAACCAGATTGTATGCAGATCGTGTAACACTAAAGTAAGGAATTTGAAAACATGATGAAGCACGGTAATAATCATATCGAGACTAACCCGGATCCCGCGGTTTTTGACCAGTGGCCGGAGGGTTTGTATGAGGAAATGTTATCAAGCCATGATAATGGGTGTGTTGGTACTACGTTGGTTTCGGAAACTGACCGAGTGAGAGTTTGGCATTTGCATATTCCTGTTGGGTCACGTTGCGGGTTTCATAGACACGTAAACCCCTACTTTTGGTCGGCTCTTCATGCTGGTGTGGCGCGAGGTTATTTTTCATCTGGTGAGGTCCGAGACACTATACATTACGTTGGAGAGACTAAGCATTTTTACTATGGCCCAGGAGATTACATGCTCCATTCGGTCGAAAACATTGGGGATACCGATTTGGTGTTTGCTACGGTTGAATACCTTGATGGCACGAACCCACCTTTGACGATTCCAGCAGAGGTAAAACTAGTCGCACCACATGCGACGTAAGACACTCAGTTTGGCGTGTGAATGGCTCGCTGACTTCAATATAAGTAAGTAGAAATTGGGAGGAAATACCATTTCGCGTTATGTTGTTTGGGGCTTTGTCGCGCTTTTAGCCGTGATTATGGTGACTACAGATGAGGCTGATGTACTGATGCGGACCAGCGCTATCTCTGGGTTGGCGCTAGCTCTTTTTGCTACACGATTACTGCCAGAAGTCGTTACGGCATTAGGGTGCTTTCTTGCGTTTTTAATGATTGATGCAGCTCCTAATGCTGTCATATTTTCAGGCTTCACCAGTGGTGGGTTCTGGTTGTTGTTTGCGGGACTGATCGTTGGTACTGCAATCTCTGTTACTGGATTGGGGACGCAGTTTGCCCTGCGTATTTTTCAAAAAACTGGAGATTCATACATTAAGGCGGCCTTATTGCTCGCTTTGAGTGGTCTGGGATTGGGACTTTTGGTTCCATCCACTATGCCAAGAATAATTATATTGATGCCCGTTGCCTTGTCCTTGTCTAATACGATGGGGTACGGGATTGGATCGCGTGGCCACGTTGGACTGACTGTCACAGGCGCTATTGCAACTCTTTTGCCAACATATGCGATTCTTACAGCTAACCTTCCGACAATCATTCATTTTGGAGCGTTTGAAACACTTTATGATATTCAACCTTCATATGCACGCTACTTCATTGAACAGGCTCCTGCCAACGCTGTGCGTTTTATGGTATTACTCGTCCTGATGTTACCCTTTGCGTCGGCACGATCTGATACAGCATCAGTATTGGATGCACCCATGCCTTTTACTTATACACAGCGTAAATTATTGATTTTATTAGGTTCAGCTATATTATTCTGGGCTCTAGACACATTTCACGGCATATCACCAGCATGGGTGGCGCTTTCATTGGCCGCAGTACTTTTAATACCAGGTTTTGGAATACTTGATTCGAATGTGATGAAGACGAAGATTGATATGTCACCTGCATTCTTTATTGCAGCGGTATTTGCAATTAGTGCAGTCGCACAACATACGGGGCTTGGTACTGTTGTGGCAGATCGATTTATCCCCGTTTTGGGGCTCGGGCAGGGTAGTGATTTACGAGATCTTTACTCAGTGTTTGGCCTTTCAACGGTGTTGTCTCACCTCACAACGGCTCCAGCTGCCCCTGCAATTCTTGCCCCCTTGGCTGGCTCAATTGCTGCTGAAACAGGCTGGTCCATTGAGACTATTGCCATGGCTCAAGTGCTTGGGATCAGTACACCACTGTTACCGTATCAAGCCCCACCGTTGATTATTGCGATGGCTTTGGCCAAAATTCCGATGATTGCACTTTTACGAGTTTGTTTGTGGCTAGCTGTAGCTGTAGCTGTTCTTGGCGTGCCGATAACCTATTTTTGGTGGAGTTACTTAGGAATGTTTTTATGACTCAAAACGTTAAATTCATTCTTAATGGGAAAGACACCTGCGTTGATGGACCTGCATCGATGCCACTGCTCTTTGCATTGCGTGGATCCCTCGATCTCAAAGGTACTAGGTTAGGCTGTGGTGAGGGGCACTGTGGTGCCTGTACAGTGACGTTGGATGGGGTGCCTGTCACATCATGCAACCTGCCACTATCGGCTATTGCGGGTAAAAGTGTTGGTACTGTTGAAGGAATTCTTGCTGGAGATCATCCGCTTGTCACGGCACTCTTGGGGCATCAAGCTGGACAATGTGGGTATTGCCTACCAGGCATACTGACCCGTGCCTCAACGATGATTGATGCCGGTGAAAGCGTCGATGCAATCCGCGCGGGACTTGACGCAAACCTATGTCGTTGCGGAGCCCATGGTCGAATTATGGCTGCAATTGCAGATGTTATCTCAAAGCGAACAGTATCATGACCAATTTATTTATTCCACCACCACTTCAAGCCTTTCCTATGGTTAGTGACTGGTTATCATTTAAACTAGACGGTGGTGTTCGTTTGCTGTCGGGACGAGTTGAACTGGGGCAGGGGATTGCAACGGCATTGATCCAAATAGCTGCTGATGAACTCGACGTTGGCATGGATACCATTAAACTAATTCAAGGCCACTCAGAAATTTCTCCCGCGGAGGGACCGACAGTCGGTAGCCTCTCTATTACATTTGGCGGGCAGTCTATTCGCCTTGCAACCTCTGCGGCGCGTTCTCTGATGTTGGAAACTGCAGCTGGTTTACTTCAGACGACATCCAATGCTCTAACGGTGCAGGCGGGCAACATTCTAAAGGATGGCCTAGAGACCGGCCTTAGCTACGCAAGTCTTTCCCAATCTGTGGATTTGGTTGTGTCGGCCATGGATTATGCGCGACCCAAAGCTGCTGCAGACCGAAGGATGACGGGAATTGCTGTACCACGCGTCGATTTGGCCGCGCGGCTGCGCGCCGATTATCTCTTGCATGATATGGTCTTGGAGGGAATGTTTCATGGTCGCGTCGTCCAATCCCCTAGTCTAACGTCGATAGCCGATGAAGTTCCTGAGCCTAAAAATGGTGCCACCTTAGTGCGTGATGGTCAATTTCTATCAGTGGTGGCTAAAGATGAATATACTGCGTTGTGTGAAGCAAACAGATTAGCTTCTGAGATTGAATGGTTGAATGTCAAAGTGGGCGAAAGCCACCCAATCGATTGCCTTGATGGAACGATTGCTGAGAGCGAAACTCTATATGATAGTGACGAGCTAAATGCCGGCATTACAGAAGTTAGTGTTACACTTACAAAACCCATAATCAGCCATGCTTCTATCGGGCCATCTTGCGCGATTGCGCAATGGGAAGGCGATGATTTGACAGTTTGGGCTCATAGTCAGAATGTTTTCGCGCTCAAAACATCTTTAGCTCGGGTATTGAAACATCCGGCAGCGAAAATCACGGTAATCTTTGCTCCTGGTGCTGGGTGCTATGGTCACAACAGTTCGGATGATGTGGCACTTGATGCCGCATTAATGGCCCGTGGCGCAGGGCGTCCAGTGCGTGCACTTTGGCAGCGGCAGGATGAGTTTCTGCACGCGCCTTTGGGTCCGGCAATGAAAACACGTATGACTGCAAGGCTTAATAGTGAGGGGCGCATCTTATCCTTTGATGCACATGTTATAAGCCCGCCTCATTCTACGCGACCTGCAGGGATCCAGGAGCCAAACCTACGCGCGCAACAATTTCTGTCTCTACCAATGCCGATGGGTCCCGGTAATGACCCGCCGCAACCCCAAGGTGGAGCCGATCGCAACGCCGTACCTGGCTATGCAATACCGGCCGTACGTGTAGTTCGGGATCGTCCTGCCATTGTGCCTTATCGGAGTAGCGCTATGCGTGGCTTAGGTGCATTTACAAACGTTATTGCGCTAGAATCCTTAATTGAGAGTTGTGCCGAAGTGGCAGGCAAAGAGGCAATTTCTTACAGATTGGAGCATCTTGATGATCCGCGAGCGGTTGCTGTGATTGAAACAGTGCGTGACATGGCGCGCTTACAACCGGCCACCGATGGCATTGGATTTGGTCTTGGTTATGCGCGCTACAAAAATAGTGCTGGGTATCTCGCTTGCATTGCTAGGGTCGTTGTTGAAGATGAGGTCAGAGTGACTGATGTTTGGTCGGCGGGTGACGTGGGTGAAGCTATAAATCCTGATGGCACTATCAATCAAATTGAGGGGGGGATAGTACAAGCTATTAGCTGGGCATTGAAAGAAGAAGTGCATTTTTCAGGTGGCCAAAATTTAACTCAAAGCTGGGCTGATTACCCAATTTTAAAGTTCTCAGAGGTTCCGCGTATGGTTACAAAACTTATTGGACCTCAGGACGCAGGCCCGCTCGGTGCGGGTGAAATTTCTTCGGGTCCTGCTGGTGCTGCAGTGGTCAATGCAGTGCGAAATGCTCTTGGCGTTGTACCGCATCGGTTACCGCTAAGTCGCCATGCCTTGGTCGCAATGATGAGCTAACTACATTCGTGATGGTTTGAGATTTTAAGAGTTAACTATAACGGATCAATAGTAACTGCATGAATAGTAGGTTTATTTCATACATCTTTCCAAATAATAAATAGATTATATTAATAATTATTGTCGATGTTGTTATGTTCAACAACTAAAGAGTATAACTAATTGAGTTTTGGACTCAAGTTCAGCTAACTGGTGCGGTGCTATTAAAAGAGTTAAGGATATTTAGACCATGGCCAAACCTCAAAGTCTGAGATTTATCGATATAGCATTTTCTGATGGAACTCCTAAAAAGGCCTTTTTGACAGCCTGTGTAGTTGGTACCGTGCTAACTATAATTAATCATGGAGACCTGATAATTTCTGGAAACTTTCCACCAGTTATTAAGGTTTTACTAACATACTGCTTACCCTTTTGCGTGACCACTTGGGGTGCATACCTTGGGAAAAAAGATAACATATTACAACAACGCAATATTGATAGCCTTAGCGGAAAATATCTTGATGAATAGTTTATTACTTTGGCTGATACAGATCAGATAGGTTCTTGAAATTTGTCAAAGTAAAATCACAGAAACTTGATCTTTACCTTGAATTCCCAACTGTAAAACGGGTCAAACTTAATTCGTTTCGCAGGTTTGTGGAGCATCCCACCTGAGGCTAATACAGAGCTTCCTACCCGCACGATAATTTAGTTTTATGAGTTGATGAATTACAGATTTTGGTGTATCCGGCGTCATTCTTAAGGATGCGATGGGCTGACATACGTGAGATGCCCATCTGGTCAGATATGTTGTACGTGGACAGCCCTTCTGCCTTTCACTTCCGAACTGCATCACGATCAATCAGTGTCTTACGCTTGCAGTTCTTGTACACTCCACGCTCTCTAGCTTCGGCGACACCCTCCGCTTGACGCGTGCGTATGATGTTATGCTCAAACTCAGCATAAGCACCCATCATCTGTACTAAGATGTTACTATTAGTCTGCAAGAATGGAGGCGTAGTTTAACGGTATGACGAAGCTAACCCACATCCAGTAAGGCATTAATGGATAGTTTGATGCTTTATCAACCCTAAAGCTCACCATGACATATATGCTGTAATTGTAAGTCATAACATCACTATAATTGCCAAAGCGAAAATAAGTAATATAGCCAAAAATGTTGCAGAATGTTATTCTTATCATTGCAATATAGATGTTTGTTTATTCGTTACTGTAATGAGCTTCCTAATGATTTAAAACTATATTTTTGTAAAAGTTAAGTAGATTAGGAAGCTTTTTTATATTAAATCTAGTCCTACCCAAAGAAGCCAAGTCAGTGGAATTCCTATCACACTTGTCACAATAGCTGAAACTAAACATAAGCGCGTTAGTGCTCCAATAGGTATCTGTGCTAACGCGATTCCTATCAGCAGGGGCGGGGATTGGTAAGGTAGGAAAGTTGTTGAGTATCCTATATTATGAGCCATTGCTACTGAGGCTATTGGCCATCCAGTAGCTTCACTCATTGATGCCGCCAAAGGGGCTAAAACAATGGGGGTGGCCGGAGCAATGGTTAGGTGTGACAAGGCCGAAGAAAACCCCGCAATAGCAGTGAGGTCCCACAAGCCACTACCGCCCTTACCTAGGCCTAAGGTGGGAGCTGCGAACCCTGCAATTTGTTCACCAAGCCCAATCTCTGTCATTACTGCACTAATACCAAAGACTGAGGCAATTAGAAAGGCGACGGAAAAATCAATTTCGGTTTTCATTGTCTGCTCTTGAAAAAATTCGAACCCCGGAAAAAGCAACACTGTGGCCACCGTTAGAGCAATCCAGGCCGGAGCGATCCCGTGCCAGGTATCAGTCGCCCAAAGGGCTATAGCGCACATGAGCACAAGTAGTAGTAGCCGCTGTTTGTGCGTCCAGGTAGGCGCTTTACAAGAAGCTAATTGGGATTTATTCAATTCTACCTCACCTCGCTGATAGGCTAAGAGCATAAATAGCAAAACAGTGAACCGCACCATATTGATTGGGGCATTTTGAAGCAAATATGACCCATAATTGATATGCTCGTCGTAGAGGATTTCGATTGCACCCATTTCCACAATTGTGGGAAGATTAGCAGTCAAAAATGCATAACTTGGTACAAGTGTCATCATCACAGCCGTCATTAACAAGCCTGTATGGCGACGGGAGCCAGGTGAAATCTCCATAGTTTTAGCCAGTGCGAGAGTAATCGGTATCATCACGATGACCCTTGGAATTGCCGATGGGACAAGTGCTCCTAGAGCCAAACCGGCTAAAGACAGAAACCAAACAGCACGCCTGTAGGATCCACCGGTATAAACAAAAGCTGACCGGGCGACCTGGTCGCCCAGGCCGGATGAGGTAATCGCAGTTCCGATAACTAGACCACCGACTAATAGCCAGAATCCACCTGTCGCGAAGCCAGAGAAAATCGTTTCTACGGGCGCCACGTCAATTGCTAGAAAGGCCAAAAATATAAGGAGCGCTGTGGTGGCCTCTGGCAGACTGCGGGTGGCAAATAAAGTTATCCCTGCAGCGGATATAGAAAGGACGTGTAGGGATGTATTTGATGTGGAAAGTACAACTATGAATGCAGTTAAGCAGACAATAGACGCAAAAGATTGAACCACAGTTAGGTTCGAAAAAATACGGTTCAAAGTATATAACTCATGGGAGAAGCAGCGGTCATACTTTGCCGTCGATATCACGATAAACTTCGAAAACTGCTGCAGTGTCAGAATCTTTTGAAACAAGTGACCAACCCTTGTCGTAAAGACTTGAGACTGCATCAAACATAGGTGTGGTAATACCCTGATTACGTATATCCGCACCAATTATTGAAAGGTCTTTTTGAAACATCTCCATATGTGCCGTTGCGGGGGTGTAACTACCTGAAATCATTAATGGCATCCGCAAATCAAGCATTTTTGATTGCCCGGCGCCCTTTGACAGCATATGGTAAACCACATTTCTGTCCACGCCAAGCGAGTCTGCATAGTGCAAGGTTTCAGCTGCTGCGCAGTTGTGCAATGCAACCGCATGATTTGCTATATATTTTAGTTTTGAACCAGCCCCAAATTCACCGGCGTCAATAATCGTATGGGATAGATGCTCCATGTAGGGCTTCGCGTGGGATATTGCGTGGCTCGGGCCAGATGCCATAATTACCAAATCAGCTGTCGCTGCTTGCTTGCCAGTTCCGCTCACAGGGGTGTCAAGTAATATTGCTCCGCCGACTTCGACCGCAGCTTTCGACGCTAGCTTATCAACCATCGCAAAAGTGCCAGTTTCCATCACTATCTGACCAGGCTTTAAAGCCTTTCCAAGAGTTTTGGAGACCGTTGCCAAGACTTTAGTCGAGGCAACGGAAATGATCACAAGGTCACAATCTGTTATCCACGGTCCAACTGATAAATGGACCGTACCACCTATGGTTTCGATGTATTCACGGCTAACGATAGAAGGGTCAGCCCCGGAAACACTAACGCCTGCTTGCAATAAGTTTTTGGCATAAGCACTTCCCATTATGCCCAAACCAATGATGCCAACTTTCATTTCGTGACCTTCCTACTTTCAGCCAAGATTGAATAGTTTTTGAGCCGTCAGGCCTGCTACTTTGGCTTTGTCTTCATTGGATAAGTTTGAGCTTACAATGTGTTCAACTGGATCGTAGTCAGCCATATCGAATGGATAGTCGCTGCCCATGATGACCTTATCTGCCCCATACTGCTTAACCAGATACTCAAGCTGGTGATCGGTGAACACCACGCTATCGATCCAGATCTTTTTGAGGTAGCTGGTGGGCGGTTCTGGCAGGTCTACTTCGCAGTCCTTGCGGGCCCCCCATGCGTGGTCAATCCGGCCTGCATACGACGGTAGGTAACCGCCACCATGCACAGCAAAAATCTTCAAGTCTGGCATATCGCGCAATAGACCGTTGAATATAATGTAGTGGAGCGCCGTCGTTGTCTCGAGCGGATTACCTATTACGTTTTGGAAATAGTATTCGCTGAAACGCCCACCTTCGGTAAATCCATTTGGGTGGATCATAACTACTGCGCCCAGACTTTCAGCCTTCTTCCAGAAGGGGCGGAAACGGTCGGCGCTGATCTCTTCACTATCCATATTTGTCAGGAGCATCACGCCTTTAAGGCCTAGGCCCATCGCACGCTCAAGCTCTATTGCTGCTTCGTTGGGGTCTTGTAGCGGCACAGTGCCAAGACCTACAAAACGATCAGGATTATGGCCGACCCATTCAGCCATGCCGTCATTTACCATTCGACTTGCAACCGCTGCATGTTCAATAGGGGATTGATAATAGCACTGCGGTGGGGGCGGTGCGACGACCTGCATATTTATACCTTGCGCGTCTAGAACACGCATTCTGTCTTCTATGTCCTGCATCGCAACCGGCCCACGGTCGGTCTCTTGCTGAGCATTCACGGTATTGGTGAACTCGTTGGCATATTTGATCATTGCGATACGGCTGGGATCAACGTGTGGAACCATATATTTGGCAGCTTCTGGAATTAAAACGTGCGCATGGCTATCCACTGTCATGGTTGAAAGCCTTCCAGGATTTTCTGGTGTAGCGCGTGCAGCGGTTGGCCCGTAGCGATTTATAGCCTCACCCATTTTTTGGGTGTCAATTGTGGAATGTGTCATGGATCTGATCCTGTTGAATTACTTTTAAGAAGAAAGTACCATTGCCGACTAGAAACTCGGCAATGGTTTTTAGTATCTCTAGATTGAAGTACTACTTGTTTGCTGCTAGCCAGGCTGCTGCATCTGCTTCGACAATCGCTTTGTCGAAGTCATTGGCTGCATCGATGTAGGTGTCATTGAGGAAAGTAGATACATCGACCATTTTCTCAATTGCGCCAGACGACACCATGCGCGGTTGTACACTGGTCCACACGTCTGACTGCAGATCACCCATGCGTGCTGTTGTCGAGATATTCATAGGCAGAACGCCCTCAAACAAGCCCATTCCTGCTGCCTCAACTTCCCATTCTTCAGGGACAGCCTTACGAAGCATCGCTTCGACGGCGTCAGGGTTTACTGCACCTACATGCATGCCTTTTGACCAAGCGCGAAAGAAGCCTTCCATTGCGTCGCGTTTTTCTTCGATCGTGGCAGCGTTCATTGCCAGAGTATTGGCGGGGCTAGCTAGCAGCTGTTCCGGCGTTATTGAACCAAGTTTGATCCCGTTAGCTACAAGCGCGGCCCAATCAAATACTGAACCAGAAATGGCCGACACTTTTCCATCACGGATAGCAGCGGCAAGCGTTGGCCCGCTTTCGCCCAACACAACGGTTTTTACATCCTCTATTGTATAGCCTGCAATATCCAGGGCTGCTTGAAGGAAGGAACGATCACGGTCAGAGACTAGACCTACCGTGGTGCCAACAAGGCTTTCCATCGTAGTGTATTTACCGCCTGCTAGCACAGCAATGCCTTCGGGTGCTTTTTGCATAACTTCGTAAACTGTGTTGATATTGGCTCCTGCTAGCACAGCGTTAATTGTTTCATTCGTGTCAAGCATGGCTAGATCAGCCTGACCGTTCTGAACAAACGCAACATAGGGGATCGATGTGTCGGAAGGCAGTAGTTTAACAGAGACCCCCTCATCTGCGAAATACCCCAGTGCTTCACCCACTACGAGTGGGAAAAATACTGCTGATCGCGGTGTTGGCTTGATTACTGTGATAGTTGTATCAGCCGCAAAAATTAGACTGGGCACTGCCGTAATAGCTAAAGCCGTAGATAACATCATTGTCTTAAACATCTTCATTTTCATTTCCTCCCAGAAAGTCATTTAAGCGCGTCATGTGTTGTCGAGTTGTTTTTTCCAGACTCGAGCCCGGGCGCGTGACGCTGCCGCGCGGCGGTTTTCGCGACGCCAGAAAACGATCCGGTCGTCAAGAAATTCCATAGTATAAAAGAGCAAAAGGCCAATTAAGGTCATGCTTAGTAGGGTCGCTAGTGATGCCGCCATATTAAGTTGGAACGAGAAGCGGCTCATCAAGACGCCAACGCCATCAGTGGCTTGTGCAAATTCGGCAACTACGGCCCCGATAAGGGCGGTCGTCAGACCAATCTTCAGGCCAGCAAACATTAAAGGAAGTGCTGCTGGAACGCGGAATTTACTAAAAACCTGATAGTTGGTGGCACCCAGCGACTGGAATAACTCCTCACGGTCCTCGTCCACCTGAACAAGTCCTGTGAGCGTATTCACGAAGATAGGAAAAAACGAGATAATCGCAGCCAGAGCGATCTTCGATCCCATCCCATACCCGAACCAAGCTATGATGACGGGAGTAAGCGCGATGCCTGGTGTCACATTCAATACTACCGCATAAGGGATGACATACCGTTTAAAATTTTCCGATAGTGACGAACAAACGGCCAAGCTTATAGCTACGCTGGCGCCAATCAGAAAACCCACCACTGATTCAGTCAGAGTAATGAAAAAGTGGCGATAGATTGTCCCTTCTGTGATGTAGAGTTTGACAATAGCGCTGCCAATCCTACTTGGACGTGGAATAATGATTGATGTGATCATGCCATACGAAACAGCCATTTCCCAAAGTCCAATGATCAAAGAAAATAAAATTAGGTGTGGTAAAACCTTGAATATGAAATCAAAGATCCAAAAAGAGGTCGGAAGTTTTTGAGCAGACATTATCTAATCCCTCCAACTTGGGACATAGCAGCGCGACGCTTGGCGCTGACGCGTTCCCGACCGTTTTCGTATTTCCAAAAAGCAACATAGTGATCGATCTTTTCCATGCCCTTGAAAATAAGAAATCCTAATATAGTCAGCGTAAAGATGCATGAAAAAGCGGAGGCCATATTTAAGTTGCGTGTATAGACTAAGATAAGCGATCCAATGCCTTCGTCGCGCTGGATGAATTCTGCGACAAGGGCGCCAGACAACGCTGCCGTTAATGCCAAACGTTCGCCCGCCATGATGATTGGGATCGCGTCGGGAAATACCAACTTTCGCAGTACCTGCATTTTAGACGCCCGCATGGAGCGGAACAGTTCAAGCCGATCTTCATCTACATTGATTACGCCAGAAAGCGTATTTATGAAGGGGGCAAAGAAGCAAACCAACATGATGATTGCGATTTTGGAACCGGCCCCAAATCCAAGTGCGGCGATTAGCAACGGGGCTACTGCAATTCGCGGAGTCGCCTCAAGGACGATGACGTAAGGCTTTAAAAATCGCCGCAACAACGAGTTGAACCCCACCAGGGCCCCTAAGCCAACTCCCAGGATGGATCCGCCAATCCATCCCATAAAAACAAGGCTCATAGTAGCATAAAGATGATACCAAACGTTACCGTTCTGGACATAAATCAGCCAGAAGGACCGCATGATATTAGATGGGCGGGGGTAAAATAGCGGGTCCAGCCAGCCAATCCGTGACCCAAACTCCCACAGCAAAATCAGTGTGATGAAAATCCCGGCGTGTAACTTTATTCTTTGACTACGCATGCTTCGTTCTGCGTGCCTAACGGCCTCTGGATTTAGAGTGCTATCTGGGATGGACATTACATCTCACCCAAAGTTTCGCGGACTTCCTCTACCAATTTGTTAAATGCGACTGAGGTCTGAAGAGACAACGAGCGTGGGCGCTCAAGGTCGACATCAACAATTTTGGCCATGCGGCCGGGGCGAGATGTCATCACTACTACCTGATCTGCCAAAAATATTGCTTCTGCTATGTTGTGGGTCACAAAAATTGTAGTTGCCCCTACTTCTTCGACTATACGCATCAGTTCCATATTCAAATGCTCACGGGTAAATTCATCAAGTGCGCCAAATGGTTCATCTAAAAGAAGAATATCAGCACCAGTTTGTAAAAGCCTTGCAAGGGCGACGCGTTGTTGCATTCCTCCAGAGAGTTGGGCGGGGAAGGAAAACGCAAAATCTTCAAGGCCAACCAGCTTGAGTAGGTCAAGCGCACGGTTTTTGTCTGCTCTGGTCGGGGTGCCCGCTATTTCTGTAGGCAGTAAAACGTTCTCAAGGGCCGTCCGCCATTCAAGCAACGTCGCTTTTTGGAACATCATACTGATATCTGGGCGCGGCCCAGAAACTTTAGTTCCATGCACCGCAATCTCCCCCGAAGTCGCAGTGATAAGGCCTGATATCAGACGTAAGAGCGTAGACTTGCCACACCCGGAAGGGCCAACAAGCGACACAAACGATCCCCGCTTAATATTAAAATTTGCATCTTGAAGGGCAATCACGGATCCATCAGAAAACGTCTTGCCAACAGCCTGTCCTGTGACAACAACTTCTTTATCTGCGGCTTGGCTTTGCATTGTATTAGCTTTCTTGATGTAACTTATTGTTCATGGACTTGGACCTTTTTTATGTCCGCGTGAAATATCAGGATGCAGCATACGCATTAGTCAACTACTGGCCTGTTTTTTAGACCACGCATGACTTGCACGTGTGATTTTTTGATGTGTTTGGCGGATAGGCGGGCGGCAAGTCGCCCATTGCGAGACTGTAGTGCATCAATAATTTTGTTATGATCATCCAATGCTTCATACATAGCTTTCGCTTCTTGATGAAGGGAAGACAGTGATACGATGCACAAACGCTCGTAGTTATCCATCAGGTTGCGCATTGTATCCGAGTGCCGCCGGTTCCCCGAAAGTTCGTTAATTTTGAAGTGAAAGTTTTTATTATAGCGTGCAAATTCCTGTAATGAAGATAGGTCTGCTGTGCGTAAGGCATCCAGTGAGGTCAGATCAGCATTACTGGCATCGGCTGCTATGTGCCGCACAGCGGCGGTTTCCAAAGTCTCACGTAGGTCAAGAATATCGTGGGCATCATTGATCGAAATAGGCGTAATGCGGTGCCCCTGACGGGGTGCAATTTCAACCAGGCCTTCAAACTCAAGCCGTTGCAATGCATCGCGTATGGGTGATTTAGAGACGCCATACTTCTCTGCGAGAGCTACCTCGCGCAATTCCTCCCCAGGTTGCAGGCCGCAAGATATAATATCTTTACGCAGCACATCAAAAATTCGGTGCCTTATTAGATTTGCTGACATCTGATTCTCCGTGATATTCCACAAACTTAAAACTCTCTTAGGAAAGGGGTCAATTTATTGCTTCTAATAGTCACTATCAGAATTTCTGATAGTGACTGAACATCACAGTTGAACGGACTGACCTGTCTCAGCAGACTGTACAATTGCGTCAAGTACTTCGATGTTGTGGAGAAGTTCAAAGTCTGAATATGGGTAGGGCGCCTCGCCACGGATCGCAGCAGCAAAGGCTTCGAGATTTGCAGTGACGCTATCTGTCCAGTCAAAGATTTTTGTCTCTACATCGTCAATGCTGCGGTATCGCTCCATGGTTGCTTTACCACCTGGTGTATCTGGATGGGTCGCATTGCGAATTTCTACCCACATATCGGAGCCGAACACATGCGTACGAATGAAGTGTGGAGTGTGTAAAATTGCTTGTAATGTCGCTGTCATGCCTGCCTTAAACTGCAATTGCACCGTAACGACGTCGCCAGTTTCCCAGCCCAAACTGCGATCCGCGGTTATGGCGTGCAACGAGGTTACCGGCCCATAAAATGAGATCAACAGGTCCGTCAGATGAATACCCATTTGTGTCATCCCTGCTGCTGGAGCAAAGGCACTGGTAGTACGCCAACTGTCCGATGTGAGGCCTATCAACTTATCGTGGCTGAAGGCCATCTCAGTATGCATTACGGTGCCAACGGCCCCGTCGTCTAGCAATTTACGCAGGGCAAGGATGGCGGGTTCAAAGCGCCGCTCGTGTCCGATACCTAAGATAAGACCGGCTGTGCGGCAGGCTTTGATACTGGCCTTTGCGCCAGCCGCTGATAGCGACAATGGCTTTTCGCAGAAGACGTGTTTTCCAGCGCTAGCGGCTTGGACTACTTGTTCATCGTGTAAATCGTTTGGTGACGTAATAATTAGGGCTTCCACTTCAGGGAAGGACAGTGCGTCTTCATAGTTTTCTAGGACTTTTAGCCCAAGTCTTTTGATGCCGTTGTGCAATGCTTTGACTGGCTCAACAACACAGACTAATTCGAAATTAGGATTGTCGACAAGACGGCGGGCAATGTGCTGACCCCACCAGCCAAAACCAATAAGAGCAGTTTTAATCATAGGGTTCCCTTTGCCTGATTGTGAACGCCAACTAGCGAATTATCATAGTGTGACCAGCCATCTGCTGCCGCAGCTTCCGCTTTTACAAGAGTTGCGTTGATAATACCAAAGGGGCCACCACTACTTTTGGCTAAGTCCTCCATTAACTTTATGTCCTTAATTGCGTTTTTTAGGCTAAAACTAACTTCACCGGGATCTTTGCTCACGAGCATATTTAATATTGGCGGGACACGCTTTTTAGCAGCACCGATGGCGCCCGAACTATCAACTAAAATATTTAAGGCCAGCGACGGGTCGACACCCTGTGACATGGCTAGGCCCACGGCCTCCCCTAATGCGCTCCAATAGACCATTAGGGGAAGGTTCACGGCCAATTTCATTGCAGCTCCGGAGCCTATTGGCCCAAGATATTCTAATCGCCGAGTCAATTTTGTAAGTAGTGGCTGAGCACTATCAAAGGCTGTTTTTTTGCCACCAGCTAGCCCCATCAATTGGCCGGAGCGGGCTGGCACCACATTACCGCTAACTGGGCATTCCAAAAATAAACCACCGCAAGCTTCTACAGC
>Ga0209830_10002139_pt1 | contig 16205 bp, 8 predicted proteins | sample ArcticOcean_MG_C_12_FD_187439 | JGI IMG/M metagenome (GOLD analysis project Ga0209830, IMG submission 187439) | Marine microbial communities from western Arctic Ocean - ArcticOcean_MG_CB8_130 (SPAdes) (version 2) | ecosystem: Environmental > Aquatic > Marine > Oceanic | place: Arctic Ocean...
TTCGTTTGGTATTGTTATTGTTCTATCTGCTGTTGGATCTACTACTGTTAGTGTTGTTTCATTACCATCAGCAGTTGCCCCCTCAAATATGATACTAGCATCTGTCAAATTTAACGCTGTGGCAGTTAAAGTTGTAATAGTGGGTGAATTGATAGTCGGACTTGTTAAAGTCTTATTTGTCAATGTTTGAGTACCAGTTAATGTTGTAACAGTTGAATCAATTGCAATAGTCAATGTATTACTTGAGCCTGTTGTATCAATACCAGTACCACCAGCAAATGTTAGTGTTTCACTATCTAAATCAATAGCAATTGTTCCACTATCAGTTGTGATATCTAGATCCTCAGCAGTTATGTTAGAATCAACATATGCTTTGATTGATTGTTGAGATGCCGCTTTCGTTGCTGAGTCTGATGCTAAATTATCCTCATCAAGAAAGGCAGTACCAGAAAGAGAAGTATTCAATACCCCACTTGTAATAGTTGGACTTGTTAAAGTTTTGTTTGTTAATGTTTGAGAACCTACTAAAGTAGTTACAGTTGAATCAATCGCAAGAGTTATAGTATTACCTGAACCTACACTTGCAAGTCCTGTTCCTCCAGCAAATGTTAATGATTCACTATCAAGGTCAATACTTAATGACCCGCCACTATCTCCTATAAAATCTAAATCCTGAGCAGTTATAGTTGCATCCACATACGCTTTGATTGATTGTTGAGAAGCTAATTTTGTTGCACTATTACTCGATAAATCATCTTCATCTAAAAATGCACTACCTGAAACGGCAGTATTTAATACAGCACTTGTTAAAGTAGGACTAGTAAGAGTTTTGTTTGTTAAAGTCTGTGTAGCAGTTGTAGTAACTACTGTTCCTGTAGCATCAGGAAAAGTTATTGTTCTATCTGCTGTAGGGTCTGTAATTGCTAAAATTGTTTCGTGAGCATCATCAGTTGCACCTTCAAATGTAATCTTTGTTTCAAATACAGCAGTACCTGCCTTGATAGAATTAACCTCTGTATTCATCAAAGTAACTGCCTCAACGATATCTGTTGCTGAAGCGATTATACCACTTGCACTAGTAACACTTGCAATATCTCCGACATCACCTGCCGTAGAGTTGAAGGTTGTTCTTAAAGTTTCTAATGTGTCTGTTGACGCTACGCTTCTATCTGCCATACTACTATTTATCTATCCTAATGCAATACATCTACTAATATGATTTGATTTATTAGCGTGTGTTGCTGTTGTTAATAATGTCATTGTTGCATTTGGTATTGTTATTGTATTATCTGATGTTGGGTCTGCTGCCGTTAAAGTTGTTTCGTGAGCATCATCAGTAGCACCTTCAAATACAATTCCAGTACTACCAATATTTAAACCTGATGTTGATTGTCCTGAACTAAATGTCATAGCATTTATTGTCGGACTTGTAAAAGTTTTGTTTGTTAAAGTCTGTGATCCTGTTAAAGTTGCTACAGCACTAGTTATTGCCATTGTTACTGCATTACCTGAAGCACTTGTTCCTATTGCAGTACCACCAGCAAAAGTGATTGTTTCACTATCTAAAACTATATTCTGTCCTGTACCACTATCTGGTGCAAAATCTAAATCCTGAGCAGCTAAAAGAGTATCTACATATGCCTTAATACTTTGTTGAGAAGCCATCTTATTATTAGAATCTGAAGCCATATTATCTTCATCAAGAAAAGCAGTTCCACTTAATGCTGTATTGAAAACGGGAGTTGTTAAAGTAGGACTTGTTAAAGTTTTATTTGTAAATGTTTGAGAACCTACTAAAGTAGATACTGTAGAATCTATGTTATAAGTAATCGTATTACTATTTCCTACAGAAGTAATACCAGTACCACCAGCAAGTGTGAGTACCTCAGAGTCCATTGTGATTTGTCCACTACCACTATCAGTTGCAAAGACTAAATCCATTTCACTATCAATCTCATTATCTACATATGCTTTAATAGATTGTTGAGTTGCTACTGCTGTTGCACTATCACTAGACATATCGTCTTGGTCTTTGAAAGCAGTACCACTAACAGCGGTATTGAATACCCCACTAGTGATTGTTGGTGTTGTAAAAGTTTTGTTTGTAAATGTATCAGTACTATCTGCTAGTACCACAGTACCGTTAGCATCTGGAAAAGTATAAGTACGGTCAGCAGTTGGATCGGTCATACTTAAAACTGTTTCAAAAGCATCATCTGTTGCACCCTCGAAGGTCATAGTACCTGTTGGGAATACAAAAGCATCCGTTGTGATTTCTGGTAACTCAGCGTTGAGTAATACAACAGCTTCGACTACATCTGTTGCTGAAGCAATAAAACCACTTGCACTTACAATATCAGCAATATCACCAACATCTTCTGCTGTACCATTAAACTCATGTCTAAAATAATTTAATGTATCTCCTACTGCTACTGTTCTATCTGCCATTTTTCATTTCTATAAGTAAATTTTTAATTTCTCTCATTTCGTTTTTTAATTCATTAACATCTCGAATAACACCTCTTACCTCATCATCTTTTTTTGCTGACTTGACTTTTCTTGCCATATAACGAGCATAAGCATCTGAATCAGTATTGATAATTGCTTGAGATTTTAAATCTCTAACTAAATGTGTGTGACCTTCGACTTTTGCAGTATCAACCATAAGATTAAACTGCCAGAGCAATTCCCCTCATGTCTTTTATTTTAGGAGGATATGAACTACTAGTTCCTTTTAATATAATTTTTAATTGAAAGGCTGTAAATGTTGTAATACCAGAAGCACTATATTGATGTTCTTTAAATGTAGTACCATCATCTGATGGTGCAACAGCTTTATCTGGCGATCCGTCAGTATTGAAAGGTACCCAAGCAAGGTCGCTCATTTTTCTAGCATCATCAGCATTTGATAAACGGAAGAACATTTCTACTTCAGAAGTAGATGGAACTTGAGCAGACAAACGAATATCTAAAGCCGTTGCCTCATTTATCAATACAACAGGTCTTGTGATATATTGTGCAGGTCCAGAACCGCCTGTATTTGCAGTATCAGCCACAAAGTTTTCGGTTGTTCCTGAAACAGGATTATATAATCTGTTTCTTATCAAATGAGAACTTAATCTTGCAGTATCAATAACAGGTGATATATGGTCACTTGGAGTTGATAGTGAAATAACTAAGTTTAGTGATTTACTGCCTGACATTTCGTTTGTTTCGTTTATAGCAGAAGCAACGATTGCAGGAGCAGTTAAATAATAATCATTGTTTAAATCTACTGTTGTTTGTTTTGAAACTGTTGAGAAAGCAAATTCTGTTTCAGATTGTTCAAGTGTTTTTCCACTAGTTGTTCTCATTGTAGTTGCGATTGAAGTTCCTGGTGGAATAATTGTTCCTGCAATTGGTTTAATAACATCATACATCATATTTCTTGTTGCTGTTACAGTAGTACCACCAATATCTCCTGTTGCACTAGCAGCGTCAGAATTTTGAGCTGTTACTGTATAAGAGTCCATTGTAATATTACCTATTGCAGTATATGTTCCATTAATATTTGTTGAAGCAATACCATTAAATGTTCCAGAAGAAACACCAGCAATAGTTACATTATTTGCCGTACTGTGCATACCATGATTTCTATGATGAATAGTTATTGTTGTTGATGAAGCAGTTGTTGTAATTGGATTGTTTCTTAAAGTTAGTGCTGGAACTACATCATTAACTAGATAAACTTTACCAGTTGTGTCTGTTGTATATTTAGCTCGTTTAATAGTAAACTTAACATCTTCATTTTGTTCAGGTGTCCAAGTAGTTGAGTTTTGTGATTTGAACATACTTCCAAGATATGGTTGTTGAGAAATTAATCTTGTACCATCTAAAGTTGTTTGTCCCATTTTTGCAGTATAGATAGTAAACTCATCTGAGTTTGCAATAGCACAAATAGAATATTCTGTATTGTTTGATACAAATACAGGACTTGGAAAAGTAAATGTTGTTGCTGTTAAAGCATCTTCAGAAGTATTAATATTTCCTGTTTCTACAGATACTTGAGCAAAAGGTAAAACATTACTTGTTGGATACCCATTAACCATTTCTCTAATTTGAACAGTAGCAGGTAATGTACTTGATTTTGTTTTAAAGAATAAGTCAACACTTGTAATATAATAACCATCTTCTTGGTCTACTAAGAAAGATTGACAAATTGGATCAAACCAAGGTCCAGTTTCATCTCTAACAATTCTAGTGCCTGTGGCACCAATAACTTGACTTGTATCTGATTGTGTTGTTCTTTGTACTTGAACTTCTCTAGTTGATATAACAGAACCTTGAACTGTTTGTATCATACCTTTTGCAGTATAATCTGCCTCAGCAGAAGTAAATACAAGTCCATCAGTTAAATCATTTGTAGAATTTGAAGTTAATCTAAATGCTCTTTTACCTACTCTCCATTTTGGATTTGAAGTAACTTTAGGATCAGGTAATGCAAAAGTTCCTGTTGCTTTACCAGAAGCGTCTGTTGTTAAAGCAGCACCCGCTGAACTACCTGTTGGTGTTACATAAACTGATACATCAACACCATCAAAGAAAGGAAAAACTCTTGTTGTAGGTTTCATACCTTGAGCAGTAAAAGTAATATCTTTTGTTCTCATAAATGTTGCAAAGGCAACCTGTACTACTCTATTACCCATACTTTGTGTTTGTAATCCACCAGGAATTAAACTTGTTCTTACACCTGTTCTCGTTCTATTATTAATATCTTGGGTAGAAATTGTTGATTGTTCTCCTCGCCTTCTAATAAATGGCCATTGAGGTCTCCTATCCATTCCTGCTGTCTGTGTAACTACTTCTGTACCAGCAATATCAACACTTGACCAGTTATTATTCCATTCATTCCAAACAGTACCTAAATTTAATTCTTGTACATTTTCGCCAGCATCACCTGTTAGTGTATCAAATATACCAGGAATATTAATTGTCATCTCTGGTAAAACTTCTGTTTCCATCCATTCATCTTGGTCTGGATCTAATGTCATTACTCCAACATAAGAAATAGTATCATAAGGATTTAAATTAACACTTGTACTTGCATATTCTTGGGTTATAACATTTTCTTCGGTATATGGTAATGTAATTAAATCACCAGTTTTTTGATAACCATTAGTTGTTCTAATTTCATCTGTCATTGCTGTAGAACTACCTAATGCTGAATCAGATTCAATTAAATTAATATTATCCATATGATGAGCAGGTCTTAATTCACCAGCAGCCATATCCATAGATACTGAATAATTATTATCTACTACATCTCCAATACCATGACCTGTAAAGTTATCTACAATAAATCCGTTTTTAAATCTATCAAAGCCATCAGCGTCTTGTATTTGTAAGTTTTGAGCATTTGCTTCTAGTAAAGATAACTGAGTATAGTACTCAACATTTTCAATTCTTTTGTGAAGATTACCAATATCTCTCATTGTATATCTTCTATTATCAATTGGTGTAATTAATATAGTTTTAGTATCAAAAGTAAAAGCAGGCATGAATACATCATAAAGGTGCATAGCGTCATCTAATACATCTCCGAAAGTAGGATTTATTGCTGAGGCACCCTCAACAACCTTAAACTTACCATTTGAGGACATATAAACTCTTGCTCTTTTTGATAAGTAGTATTCTAAATCTGCTGTAATATCTGTATTAATTTTTACTACTTCGATTGCAGAAGCACCTGTACCATCAAATGACCTATCTGGATCTCCAGAATCAATTGTACTATCATTATCTACTCTTGGTCTAAAGTCTAAACAATCTCTTAATGGAAATTGTTCACCAGAAACATCAGAAGTATATCCAGGAATATCTGCATAGCCAAAACCAGAGTAACTATCAACACTAAAGAAGTTTCCAGCACCATGTTCAAAATAATCATAATTAATAAGTAATCTTCCTGTTGGAGCAACTTTACCTGTTTTTCTTACTAGACGAGCAATATCATAAAAGTTATCTCTTTGTCCAGTATCTAACTCAAATCTATCTGTTACATCTGTATCATCAGCATCAGCAACAGTACTAAAATCAGCAGCCATAAACACACTATTAAGTTGATAGACATCTGCTTTTTCAAGACTAATTGTTGTTGCTGTAGCAGCAAGTGCTTCTGTGTCTATTGTTATAGTTGTTCCTGTTGTTGCAGTTTTTGTTTTTGCACCAACAACAGATGCAGAAATTGTAGCAATAACTTTTATTTTATGTCCGTTATATCCACTACCAAAATTAAATGCTAATGTTTTGCCTGTTGGAGAACCGCCAAGTGTAAAATCACTTCCAGTTGATGGTGATATAATATCACCAACAGCGCCTGTACCACCAGAACCTACTGTCATAATTGAAATTGTATAATCATTTTCTGTGAATGAGGTAAATATCTCATTTGTACCAGCAGTTAATGTTGCAGTACCTGAGCTTGAAAGGGTTGTAACAAACTGCCTTCTCATTTTGAAACTTGTATCACTTACACCACCGTTATCGGTAGTTAATAATGTTTTAACTACATCATAAGGAATTTTTGTAATAGCAATATTATCTTGAGCGTCTTGTAATTTTGCTCGTTTTCTATTAAATGATTTAGATGTTGCAGTTGCAGTTCCTAGTCCTACAGATGTTTCTAATTTTGTATCTGATGAAATACTTTCTATAGTTCTTGTAATAGTACTACCACTATCTTCTATAAATTCAATAATATCACCAATTCTAAAATCAGTTAAGAATTTTGTGCCAGAACCTACTAATACATCAGCCTGGTCGGCAGGATCTTCTAATCCAATACCAAAGTTTATACTAGTTGGTTCAGTTGCATCCTCTAAAATTATATTATCATCAGCGTCTGTTCCATTAGCATCTGTTCCATCCATAGTAATACTACCAGGTGATACATCGGGATCTATAGTTGAAATTGTTCCTGTTAATTCTACAACACTACCAAAAGTTGAATCTAATGAAGCATTTGCAGTATAAGTTGGACTGCCTGCCATTGAAACACCTTTAGTTTGACTAAATTCTTTTTGTTCAAATCCTTTACAACCAAAAGCAGTAAACTGAATTACACCTGTTCTTGAATTTGTTGGTGCAGTAATTGTTTCTCCTTCAGAAAACTCACCTTTAACATTATTTAAAATAATAACTGTATGTACAGCTGTTCCACCAGATGCCCATGCTGTAAATCCTGTACCATCAAGAGGTTCAGGTGTTGAAGTGGATGCAGTTGATTCAGCAAATAATTCAAAAGTTGTTGCTGTTGGATTTTTTATAATATGACTACCATTTATATCTGTCATACCAACTACATTTGCAATTGTAATATTTTGTCCTTCAGTATATGAGTGACCACCAGACATAGTTACAACAACAGGATCTGCTACAGTAGCGCCTGTGATAGTTGCTGTGCCAGCAGTTGATATACTTTCAATAGTACCAGTTGCACCTGAAGTGCCGCCAGTTAATGTATCACCAGTTGTTAAAGCACCTGACATAGCACCTTTAACATTAAGATGAGAAAACATTTCTACATCAAATACATAGTGTTTAAATTTTGTGTCTTTTGTAACTGAGTTTGACAACATAGTTGTTGTACCAGAATCAGTTGTAGCAGCTGTACCAGAATTAAATTCAAATGCTCTAGTTTTTGCACGACCAATATCATAAACATATGCAAGAGCAGTACCAAAAACAGTACCTCTTGTTCCATGAGCCTCATCTACTAGTCTTAACGCTTTGTAGTTTTCTATTTCACCAGATACAAAGTTAATATCTGGAGATCCAAAAACATTTTGAACATTAATAAATGAACCAACATTAAATCTATTTGTAATACCTGAATCAGTTTCAAAATCTCTTGCTTTATCTACATCAACATAAGTTGTTCCTATTTTAGCAATCTCATACCCTTTAACATACGCTTTACCTTGAGAAAAACCAAATGCTAATTTACTTTCAATAGCAGTATTGCCATCCCGAGATGTAGTCTCAGCAGCGTTAATACCACGATTTGTTCCTGATAGTAAATGTTCTCTAATATCTAATTCAAATGGTCTTACAGCATAGTTTCCACTTTCATCAAATGTTCTACGAGCAAGTGTATCTTCAAAACTTGTTCTAATATCACTTATAGGTCTGTCTTGTAAGAAACCATTTTTTAATCTAAACAATTCAACAAAACTAGCATCAGCAGTTGAAGTTAAAGATAATTTTGTTAGGGTTAAATCTATTTTAAATCTATGAGCACCAGTAGCGTTTGCATTTGATGAGCCAGTTGCATTGTCTAATATGCTTGTATCGTCTGTTGATGTTACAAAGGTTTCAACAATAGTTAAACCAACTCGATAACTTGGTGTATTTGTATATTTGTCTAATACTAAACTTTGTGTATCTACATTAACCATAAATCCATTAATGTAATAAGTACCAGAATCAATAGTTGCTCTACTACCAGTGGCACAAGTTGAAACTACAGCTGTTGAAGCATCAGCAGAACCACTTGTTATTGTTTCACCGTCAGTAAATTTATCTGAAACATTATCAGTACCAGAGTTTCTATATTTTACAAATAAAGTATCTGGATCAGTACCATCAGTTGCTACTACTGAAATTACATCAGCAACAACACCAGATGTTCCGCCTGTTATTGTAGCGTCAGCATAGTTTGCTAAAGTGCCTGTGAAAGATGTTAGTTTTACAGCGTAAAAATTTAAGTCATAGTTAGCTTCGCCAGCAACAACCATTGCACCATGTTTAAACATGGAATCGCTCATTTTTTCAATCTGATTTTGAGTAATAGATTGTTGAGTTGTTAATTCTCTTGCTTGAACAGCAAATGCTGGTCTATACATGACTCTATGAAACTTTTTAGCTTCAGTAAAGTCATCATAATACGGACTAACATTAAAATCAGTTTTTGATGGCATTATTTTCCCTTATTTAAAATTCTATAATCAATTTAATATTTTCTGTTTGGTCAGATGCCCTTGTTATAGGACTTCTTTCTTCAACATAAAGTATGTCTCCTGAATCGTATGCTAATTCTGGATTTGAATATCCAGAAGTGATTGATACACCGTTTACATCAGTTGAACTACTTGTAAGTGGCGTTGCCGCAGCACTTGATGTTTGTCCTGTGATTGCATTTGCCCCACTAAAGGCAACTAACATACCAGTACTAGCAGTTCCAACATCTGGGAATCTAGTTTGATACCAATATAATAATTTATTTGTAGCATCATATTCTATTACTTTACCAACAGCGCCTGTACTTGCCTGATTGATTTCTTCATCAGCAACAAAAGTTCCTGATACAGATGAGAATACAGCAGCATAGATTTGTCGTCTAGTACTTGCACTTGCAACTGTTGATGTTCCAAAGTTTGTAGGATTTTTTATAAGACCAATTCTTCTAAAGTCATTGGCAACACCAATATCAGATGTGCCTTCTACTCCAACAAGTGATTTGTTTAACATAACATAAAATGATCCTAATTCTTTTAAAGCGTTAGCACCATGACCACCTTTTGGTGGAATAACTACATTTAGATTATCACCTGTTCCAGCACCACCAGCATTTGTTGCAGCAATGATATCAGCCGTTCTAATATATGCATAAGTGTATCCTGTTCCTGCAGTTGTTACAGTTGCACTTGCAATAGCACCTGAACTAATTACTACAGAAGCAACACCACTTGCACCATCACCACGAATTGGGATAGCAGAAATAGTTGCGCCTGAACTAGTACTAAAACTTGACCCACCAGCAACAACTAAAATTGTGTCTAATGCACCATCAACGGCAGCCGCTGATACAGTAGAATCTGTTGAGCAATGAATAAAATCTGTTGACATAAAGTTAAGAGTTTCAGCAGATGTTAAAGAGTACATATACTTCCATCTATAACCATCAGATGTAGCAAAAATTGAGTTTGATGTTGATGTTGGTTCTACTGTTGAAGCAGTTGCACCATCATTTTCTATTACTTTGTAAACAGCATAAGAGCTGTTCATTACAACATAAGTTGAATCGAATAAGTTTGTTGCACCACTATTTGATGTGTTACCAGATCCTATGTTATGTTCATACATATCATAAGTTGTTCCTGTTGTCCAGTTTCTTCTTGGTATTACTCTTGATACATCAGATGAAGCAATTAGTTTTGCCCCTAACATATCGTCATAGTTGTAAAATTCTGATGTTACATCATCATTAGGTGTAGGCGGAGAAGCGTCTGTTCCCTCAGCTATTGTATTGCCTTGAGCGTCAACATCTGATGCCCAAGCATGGGCTCTTCCTATAAACAAATAATATGTTTCAGCAGCTGTTTCCGAGAAGGACTCAACGAACTGTTCAGCATTATTTATTCTAAATTTGTTTGTTATAATTGCTGCCATTTTAATTTCCCATTATTTTAGTATTTACTATTATTTATAAGACTTTCTTAAGCACTTTTCGTTACCTCGGTAGGAAATGCAAAATTAGTTTTATGATTTAAAGAACTATTAGTTCCCTCAATATCTGCTAGTGTCATACTTTCCCCATCCACACTTGTATTTAAGGTACCTGTGAAGCGTAGATTGTTCCAGTCTTGTATTGTTGTGCTCCAAGAATCTGATTGTGGGTGTTGTAGTACACCTGATTCATTTTCTAGTCTTATCTCACCTGCACCCGAACCACCCTCTAAAGTGATTGAATTATTAGCTGCGAAAGCACTAAAAGCATATGTTTTTAAGTTTCTCATTCTAGGTCCTGCATATGCATATCCATTGCTTACACTTACATTTTTAACCTTGTAAGTATTTAAACTATAGAAACTGTTTCTATTTCTTTGCTCTAACTCTATTGTTGTTTCAGGAGAAAGATTTATGTCTTTTTCACCTGCTGTGTAATGTGAACTCGTGAAAGCAGTACTTACTTCAGGAGAATATCCAGCGTTTGCAGCTGCCCTCGTTCTTAAAGTTTTCCCATCTAACTGAACAGCATTACTCATAAACTTAAATCCAACACCTGTTCGTCTACCAAAGATAGTAGAGAATAGTGTATTTAATCTCATATAAATTGGACTATCAGAAGTACCAGAGAATAATCCAGAAGTTAATGTAGCGCCAACAGGTTGTCTTATTTTACCATCTAATTGTGTTTGAATATTAACCTCACCAGTTACATAGAACCCACTTGGGTGAACTGCTCGTTTTAAAGCATCTCGCCACTTGTTAATTGATTGAGCAACTTTTATAACATAAGAATAATCTTGATAATATAAACTATCTTGAATTTTTTTAGAACCTTCAGAAATATGTCCGTCTTGATTTATGTATTTTCCTGCTGTAGTGATATTAGCAGCAATCGTTGCTGTTCCTGTAAGAGGATCAGATTTTGCTATAACAGCAGTTGTATTGCCAGAGAATGTAATTGTATCTCCAATATCTAATGAACTTGTCGTTGCTGTGTATTTTAAAAGAGGTGCTGTAAAATCTATTACTGTTCCAGTTGCACCACTTATATTACTTGTAAATGTTTCATCTTCTGTAATAGCAGCTGAAACTGTTTTAAGAACAGCATAATGAGGAAATACTAAAGTCGGTGCTGATGTAAAATCAATACCATGTTCAACAATGTTCAATGATGTAGCTTTTCCTATTTCTTCTCCAAAAGGTATAATTGTTCCACTTGCACCATCAAAAGCAATGTCTGATAATACTCTACCACCATCTTCAAATAATATTCTACTATATGGCGATGATATATCACTTGTGCCACTTTCTAGTCCTATAAATCTATCGCCTGAGATTGTTGCTGTAGGTAAAGTTGTATAACCAGAACCACTTGCAATCATTCTTATTTCATTTATGTCTCCATTGCCTGTACTATTTTCTTGAACTATTTTAGTTCCATCAAAACTGTCTAAATTAGTAGTTTCTGATTCGAATACAACATGGTCATCATCTTCCATATTATAAGGAACATCTAGTTCTGATTCTTGATTAAGTATATAATCTCTTTCAGCAACCTGTGTGCCGCCATCTTCCTCTGTTACTAAATGTCCTACTTCATTTTCTAATTCTATTTTAACTTCTCTATCAATCATTTGAGAAGCAGAATCTAAAAACTTATCAGTTGTTGATCCTGTTGTAGCTTCTTCAAATTCTAAATCTCCAGAACCTCCACCTGTAACTGTTCCGGTTTCTAATTCAACATGAATATCAACACTTCCTGTTTCTGGTGCAAATCCACCACCAACAATAGATACTTTTGCCTCAGCAGTACCTGAACTAAATGTTATTATATCACCTTCTTGATATCCTGTACCAGCAACATTTACAATAACTTCAGTAACACCTGCACCTGAGATATCTAAAACTTGTACTCGAGCGCCAGCGCCTGCACCACCTGTGAGAGTTGCCTCATCACCTACTGTTATTGTACTTCCGTCATTGGTTACTAATGCTGTTGCTAATGCTTGAGTTACAGTTATTTTAATTTCTATATCAGAATCAGCATAACTTGTTCCAGTTAATATTTCTCCTGTTACAAAAGTTCCTGATGTTGTTTCTTCATTAATTTCTACTTCTATAATTTCAACAGTACCTTCTCTAAATTTTGTAATATTTTCAACAACTGCTGAAGCAGCATTAATTGTAGCATCGGCAGGATTATTTGCTTGAGTAATTGTTTGCCCAACTAAAAATGCAGGATCAAAAGCTTGTTGTGATGTTGTTTGTTTACAACGAAGAAAGTTTTGAGTAGACCAATTACCAGCAGATACTCGTAACATATCTTCTGTTGGTTTGTAAACTTCTGAAGGCTCATTAAATAACATTTTGAAAAATGCTTTATGAGCTTTATCTGTACCTTTTGCTCTGTATAGAGATTTAATATTTTTAATTAATTTTCTTGTATCAACAGCAGCATCAGTATTTGTAGGAATTGTATTAAGAAACTCCTCTTTCATTTGTGATAAGAAATCACTTATCGTATGGTCAGGATCAGTATAGTTTAAAAGTTGTTGTAAGTTTTCTACAGGATTGGCACGATACTTAGCAACCTTTGCTGTTGCGCCTGATATAGAACCAGTTACAATTTCTCCTGTAATCCAAGCATTGTTTGCTGAAATAAATAATCGTGAATTGGCTGTTATGTCATCCGTTAGAACGGTTGATGTAGCGCCAGATGTTGTTCCTGTAATTGTTTCATTTTTTTGAAACGAACCACCAAATGTATTTTCTTCATCAACAACCCTATCGCCTGCATCTAAACCATTTTTATTTGTTTGCTCAAGTAAGACATAACTATCAGTTGTTCCTTCAGTTTCTAAAAGTATTTGGTCTATGTCTGTAAATGTATCTAAATTTAATTCAGCAGATTCTAAAAATAAAAAATATGAAGAAAGAAACTCAGTAAACTTAGGATGGTCTGTTAATACAAATTCAGGTACCTGTTGCTTGACAAGTGTGGATATTTTTTTCTTATTTGTTTTCTTTTTATCTGCCATTGTTATTCCCTATTAAGAATAACTACTAGTAGTTACATAAGATGTTCCTGCTTGTGAACTACCACTTTCGATAGCATCTACATCACCAGTTACAGTTGAGTTACTAGTGTCAATTGTTAAAATTTGATTTCGTACAGGTACAATATCATTTGAACTTGGTTTTGCAAATACTCTTATTTGAGTACTAGCTGCACCATCAACATTTGATATACTTGTAATGTTAGCAGAAGTTAAAATTACTTGACCAGTTGTATAATTAACAGTACCATAAGTTAAACTTGTATAAACTCTTGCTGTACCACTTAAATAATATACTCGTAAAATACCAGCACCGTCATCATCTAAAAAATGTTCATTAGTTGTATCACCATTAATTTTAAATCCTGTTGAAGAAATAATACCACCAGCAGATGAGTTATGTCCAGAGTGTGGATTATAAAATGCATTGTTATATGAAAGAGTATATTTTAAAGCTGATTCTAAAGTTGGAGTAATATACTTGTACATCCTAACAGTTGTGATATTACTTAATATAGATGTGTCAGCATTATTAATATTTTCAGTAAGTTTTGAATGTCTAAACATACCAGCAAAATCATTTAATGTTCCTGAGTTATAAATTGAAATAGTATTTAATACATTTGTTTCAATTGTAGATACATCTTTTATTGTAGCACCAGAATCATATTTAAAATTTGTTATCAATGTAATATAAGTTGTTTCTGGATCTATAATTACAGGCGTTACAGAAGCAATAGTATATTGTTTAAGACTTTGCACAATAGAATTTTTTGTTGTAACTGTTAAATTAGAACCTGATTTTGCTTTAATAGAAATATAAACTTTACCGTAATCAGGAGTTTCAGCATCTTCACCACCATAAACTTGAACGGCTTGAGCATTTGCATATAAACTTTTAACTAGAACTTTATAATCATCAGCTGTTACAGCACGATCTTGGGCTGTGTAATCTCTTGGTGCATTATATTTTATTGATGTAATACTTTCTTTATCAGTACCGCCGTTTGCACTATCGACCGTTGTTACAGTTGCACTTGTAAATCCGCCAATACTTCCAGATAAAGTAAATGTTGTTGCACCGTTAGGAGCATTTCTATTACAAGTAACATAATCCATAATAATAATATTACCATCAGCAACAGATTTTCCTAAAACACCATCACCAAAATAAACTTCAAATCTTCCACTTTCAATTTCTTGTAAAAAATAAACTTTAGATGTATTATCTAATCCAGTAATACCAGTTGCTAATGTATAAGTGCTTGTTGTAGAGTCTGAAGAAGATTCTTGAACTTTAATTCTCAAGGTTGTTGTATCAACACTATCATTTGGTATAATAAATCGTTGGTCGATATCAGATGAACTTACTGTATATTTGTAATTTAAATATGAACCTTCATAGATTGATAAATTACTAAACTTGAAAACACCATCAACAGGTGTAATGCTTACATCTTCTTTATTAACAAAGGCATATGATTGATTGTCAACTGATGTTGTAAATTGTGTACCTGCTGCCATTGTAAGTGAAGATCCTGTAGCACTATTAACAAGCACATCAATAACAGCTATTGAGGATGTAGAACTTGTAGGAGTATATCCTACTTGTTTTGCTAATGATACAACACTTGAGCGCAAGTCAGCACTATCAATAAACATTTCGTTTGCTAACATATTAGCATTGTATCCAAGATAGTGTGTATTGTATGCTAGTGTATCAAGAAGTACTGACATACCAGAACCTTCAAAATCGTAATCTGAAAATTCGTCTTGCTGTCTTAAAAATGTTTTTAGATTACTTTTGATACCATCAAAGTCTAATTCTGATATTTCTAATTTAGTTGCCATCTTATCTTAATCTCTCTAAAAAGGTTTCTACCGTTACTGGTTCTGGATAATTAACTACATAAAAAGATATTTGAGTAGCGTATCCATTTCTATCAAGCATTGGTTGTGTATTTACTTGAACTAATCTACACCTTGGTTCATAATTTTTAAGTAATAATTCTATCTGCTTAGATATAACATGAGTAATCTGTGGAGTAATGTTTTCAAATAACATCGCTCTCAAATTAGATCCTATTTCTGGATGAAAAGGTCTTTCATAATGATTTGTATTAATCAAATTTCGTACACTTCTTTTTACTGCTTCAGCATCCGTAAGTTTTTGAATGTCTTTCGTAGCAGTATTTTTTTGAAAGTCTAAATTTAAGTCCTTGTAAATCCTAGAACTTCTTTTACTTTCATTAGTTTGTGTAGCATCATATCTTGACATTGAGTAATCTCTCCTATGTAATATTTATACCGTTACCCTGCAAATACATTAGAAGAACCTGCAGCTACAGATGTACAAGCAGTTATCCCATCTCCTACTCTTCCGCACCCTTTACTATTAACCTTAACAGTTGATGATCCAGATGATATTGCTTTTGCATGAGTAGGGCATGGTGAGCCAGGTAATAGATGAGCAGTATTTACATCACCTTGTCTTGATACACCTATACCATTTGCAAATACATTTGATGACCCAACAGCTCTTTTAGGAACACTACAATGAAGTACATCAGCATCTCCAATTCTTGTTACAGCAGGCATCTATTTTAACTCCCTTTTCATTAACTCTTGTAATTTATCATTATAAGTTTCTATCTCCTTATG